>Ga0256845_1002001_pt1 | contig 15405 bp, 16 predicted proteins | sample RiftiametaG_FD_189101 | JGI IMG/M metagenome (GOLD analysis project Ga0256845, IMG submission 189101) | Tube worm associated microbial communities from hydrothermal vent at the East Pacific Rise, Pacific Ocean - Riftia | ecosystem: Host-associated > Annelida > Integument > Unclassified ...
TGGTCCTGATCATCCTGATATTGAAATTTATATGTCAAGTAAACATGGGCAGCAGTTCTTAACCCATGGTGACGACTGGAAATGGGATAGTGCACCTGACACCTGGGAACCGGGTGATTATACAGCGCCGACATGTGCTGTGTGCCACATGAGCGGAATTGGTGAACTTTCAACCACCCACAATGTTAATGATAGGTTAAAATGGGATCTAATGCATAAAAAGAGCACCATAAGAACCGGTGAAAGGGGAAATGGAGAAAAAGGTGATAAATTAATGCAAAAGGTTTGTGTTAATTGTCATGGAGCAACCCATACCCAAACCCAGAGAACAGTTCTTGATAATTCTGTTGCCTTGTATAACCAGTATTGGGAAGGTGCTGTAAAAATGAAAAAAGAACTTGCAGACAAAAAACTTCTCAAAAAAGATGCCTGGAGAGACGGGTTCCAGGAGCTAATGTACTATTTATGGCATCATACCGGCAGACGAGCAAGACAGGGTTCTGCCATGAATGGACCTGATTATGCCCATTGGCATGGATTTTTCCAGGTATTCCAGGTTTATCAGGATATGGAAGAAATTTATAAATGGCGTATTAAAAATAATAAAATTGAGGAATTAAGCCATGTAATGAGTAGTGGCCCCCTCTAAAAAGCAGCATTTTTTACTCCCTTCTTATTGAACAAAATCCCTGGGAAACCAGGGATTTTGTCGTTTAAGTAACGTTACCGTTACCGATATCTCTTCTCAAGCACTATACCTCCTCATATTCCTTTCATAAATTTCATTCAAATATTTAATAATTCCAACATATTACACGCACTCCAACAGTAAAGCAAAATTGGCATGTTTTTTGAATAACCATAAGTTTAACATGACAATCATTAACTAAAACTTTTATAGAGGATGAAAACAATGAGTTCTAAAATATCCCGAAGAGCATTTTTAAAAGGCTCACTTGGCGCTGCAGGCTCCATTGCCGCATCCATACCGGCTGCCAATGCTGCCAATGCCCTGACAAAAGAAAAAAAAGAACCCCTTGCCACATTATTGGATATCTCAAAATGTATTGGCTGTGAAGAATGTGTCTATGCCTGCAAGGAATCAAATGAAAAAAAATTCCCAAAACCTGAGAAACCTTTCCCGAAAATGTACCCTGACAGAGTACCAACAATGGATTGGTCAGACAAACAGGATGTTGTTGACAGACTCACACCATATAATTGGCTGTATATTCAACATGCAAAGGGACTAGTAAATGGAGAGGAAATTGAGATTACCATACCTAGAAGATGCATGCATTGCGAAAATCCACCATGTGTAAAACTCTGCCCATGGGGAGCAGCCAAACAAGAAGAAAACGGGCTTTCAAGGATTGATTCTGATATCTGCCTTGGTGGATCAAAATGTAAAAAAGTCTGCCCATGGCATATACCTGAGCGCCAGACAGGCACAGGTATATATCTTGATATTCTGCCCTCTCTTGCCGGTAACGGTGTTATGTATAAATGTGACAGATGTTATGACAAGCTTGAACAAGGGGAAATTCCTGCCTGCATCGAGGCATGCCCCCAGGACGTACAGACCATTGGACCGAGAAACGAAATTATAAAAAAAGCCCATGCATTGGCAAAAAAAATGAACGGTTATATTTATGGTGAACATGAAAATGGTGGGACCAATACTATTTATGTTTCTCCGGTTCCCTTTGAGGAATTAAACAAAAGCATTGAAAAGGGCAAAGGCAAGCCCCACTTGAAAAAAGTAAAAAACACAATGGCAGATGGCACTAACATTGCCAAAGCCATGCTAATCGCCCCATTAGCCGGAGCTGCAGCAATGGTTGGGAAATTATATTTAAACTCAAAGGAGGATAAATAATGAAACCTTCCTTTAAAATACAAAAAACTATTTACTCAATTACTCTTGTTTTTATAACTTTATCAGGCATTGCCCAAATGCCTATTTTTAAAAGATATTATATTGCTGACATACCAGGTCTCGGGTGGCTTGCAAAATATTATATAACCCATTTAATGCATTATATTTTTGCTTTTATATTAATTGCATTGGTTGTATATACTATACTTGATTTTATTATAAACACAGCAAATTATCCCAAAATCACCAGAGCAAGCTATTTTAAATTCATTGCCATAGCATGCCTGATCATTTCCGGCAGCATAATGGTTTATAAAAATATTTCAGGGATTTATCTTAGTCATAGTTTGATCATAACTCTGGACATATTGCATATAATTTTTTGTTTTATGCTTTTGTTTATAAGTTTTTATACATTATTCAAACGAAAAAAATAAAGGCTGAAGTAAATCTATTAAATTTGTTTGGCAGATTTTTTATAATAACCTGCCAAACAAATTTAAAAAATATATTTTATCAACTTAAGGACGTTTTTTTTCAGGGGTAGAAAAATACTTTTTTGTTGTGCCTATAATCACAGGCAATAAAAACATAATGCAAATCAAGTTTGGAAAAATCATTATTCCACTAAAAAGATCTCCGATTGCCCAGGCAATGGTAATGTGTGTAATTGCCCCCACAGGGATCAACAAACAAAATAAAATCCTGTATGGTTGAACAAATTTTTTCCCGAAAAGATAATTTATACTTCTGTCACCATAATAAGAACATGTTATAATAGTTGTCAGGGCAAAAAAAATAGTACTAATTGCAACTATGGGTCCCCCGATTTTACCATATGCCATTTCAAAACTTACAGCAGCAAGGTTTCCACCCGATTCTCCGGTAAGATAGCCTCCGGTAAGTATAATCACCAATGCTGTCATGGTGCAAATTATTATGGTATCCACAAAAGGTTCTAACATTGCTATAATACCCTGACGAACAGGCTCATTGGTTTTCACAGCCCCATGGACAACAGGGCAGCTTCCCCACCCTGCTTCATTGGAATAAGCTGCCCGCATTACCCCAAACCTGATAGTTGAAGCAAGAGCAGCACCTGCAAACCCACCGCTTGCAGCCGACCCTGTAAATGCATCATGGAATATTACTTGAAAAGCAAGACCAATATCACTAGAATTTACTATAATCACACCTAAGGCAGCAATAATATAAAAAGCAGCCATAACAGGGACTATATTTGATGCTACCCTTGCTATGCGCTTTACTCCTCCGATAATGATCAGAAACACAATAAATCCCATAACCACTCCTGTTGCTATTTTAGGGATAGAAAAATATTTATAAGTCAATTCAGCAACAGTATTGGATTGAACCAGATTACCCACGCCAAGATAGCCAATGGCAGACAACACAGCAAACAAAATACCCAGCCATTTCTGACCAAGTCCTTTTTCAATATAGTACATGGGACCTGCACCAACTGATCCATTTGCATCTATAACACGAAATTTAACAGAAAGCAGGCATTCACAATATTTAACTGCCATTCCAAACACAGCAGTAAACCACATCCACACAAGGGCACCAGGACCTCCCATGGCAATGGCTATTCCGACTCCTGCAATATTACTAACTCCAATTATGGAAGAAAGAGAAGCACTGAGTGCTTGAGCATGGGTAAGCTCCCCGGGAGCATCAGGATCATCAAATTTTCCTGAGATTAATGAAAAGCCATAGAAAAACTTCCTCAATTGAATAAACCCGGTAGCCAGGGACAACATTATCCCAACAGCAATTAATACCCATACCAGAGTATTGCCCCATAAAACTTTAGATATTGTATCAATGATCTGCCCTATATCCTGCAATATACCCTCCTGATCAAGATTTATTCTCCCAAGGGAATATTAGCTTTATCTTCTTAAGAATTTAAAGTCAAGATAAAACATTGGGGATAATGGTATAAAAATTCAATAATATATCAGGTTCCCAGGATAATTTTGCTCTTTTTAATCCCTTGATGCCGAGATCCTGTTCTTTATTTAAATATTTACATTTATCCCTTAAATATTTTGCTGTTTCATTCGTAATAAGTTGAGCTGCACCCTTAAATTCAAGATCAGACTTCTCAAAATGTATATCAAAGGTTGATTTATTAAGAGGGCTGAAAACAGCAAAACCCACAATTTTATTTTTAATTGATAACAAGATACCTTCAAGGTTTAACAGGGCAAAAAACAATAAGGCTTGCCTGATAGCTTCAAACTCCATACAAAGGGTTTCAGGCACAGAGTCTCTTCTCTTTAGCAATTGTTCTGAAAATTCAAGGATATTTTGCAAATCATTTTCTTTAATCAAATCTATTTTATAATCGCCATATAACCTCTTAAATTGAGAAATTAAATTTCTTTTTTTAGTGAGTTTTTTCCCTTTTAAACCACACAATTTTTGTGCATCATAAATATATTCTGTACAACCATAATCCGGTTTTATAATAAAATTTTCTTTAACTTCAGGGAATGCGTTTATATAATCTTTTGTAACAAGTGTAAAACCACATCCCAGACCTATATCCTGCATATTTTCAGACAATCTTAAAAGTTTCTCAGGGCAAAGCTCCTGCCCCACAGGCATAAAACAGACTTGTTCAATGCCATCATAGATTAAAAGAGTGTCTCTATACATTGTCCAGGAAAGTTTAGAAGGGTTTTGCCATACAAACAGATTTGAAAAATTATATTCACAGGATAAAGGTTTAGACCTATCAATCATCTGTCTTATAAAGGAGCGATCTTTTAATTCAAATTTGTTAAAATCAGACAACTCAATATTTGGTGAAAACATTTCTCACCCCATATATTTCATGGGAGTATAATCTTTTAATTGTTCAAATCCCAATTTTTTATAAAATGATGAGGTTTCAGGACAGGCAATAAGACCTATCCAGTCAATTTTTTTTAATCGCAATTCTTTGACTAACAAATCCACAATCATTTTACCTATACCTTTATCTTTGTATTGATCAAGGACTGCAACATCATGGATATAGGCATCACTGACCATATCGGAAAGCACCCTGCCCATTCCAACCATTTTATCCTTTATAAAGGCACCTGCGAAAAAAGCGGAATTTTTTACAATATGATTTACAAATTCAGGATTATGGTCGCACTGGGCATCCCACCATCCTGCAGACTTGTAAAGAGCTGTCAAATCAGCAATAGGAGCTGATTTGATAATTTTGACACTAATGCTTATATTATCAATATATATTTTATTCATTGTGTTAATTCAAATATTTTCAAACATCTTTTTTGCAAAATACGGCATGATAAAAGATGCTTTATGGATTTCAGGGGTATAATATTTTAGTTGTTCCTGGAGCTCATGGGAAATTTTCCGACAGGGATGTGCAGGGTCAGGTTCCAAAGAACCAAGGCAGATACCAATGTGTCCGCCGGGATATGTCGGCACAAGGATATAGGAATATGCCTGCACAGGGAATATTTCTCTTGTAATTTTAACAAGATTTTCCACACAATCTTTATGGAGAAAAAAAGATTCACCCTGGGTTGCAACAAGACCGTTGGGCTTTAAAGCAGATTTAAGTGCTTTATAAAAAGGCTTTTCAAACAAGGCTTCTCCTGGACCAATGGGGTCGGATGAATCAACAATAATCACATCATATTGATTTTGGTGTTCTTTAACAAAGGCATTACCATCTCCAATATGAATTGAAATTCTCGGGTCATCAAACCCGCAGGCAATATCAGGCAAAAATTCTTTGGCAACCTTTATAACCTCCTCATCAATTTCGCAAAAATCAATATGCTTAATGCAGTCATGGCGGCATATTTCCCGCAAAACCCCGCCATCACCTCCGCCAATCACCAGAATCTCTTCAGGGTTTGCATGGGCAAACATTGGAACATGGGCAAGCATTTCATGGTAGGCAAATTCATCAGGCTCGGTTAATTGTATGATCCCGTCAAGAACCAGCATTTTTCCAAAATTTTTAGTCTGAAACAGATCAATTTGTTGAAACTTGCTCTTTTTGCTGTATAATACCTTTTCAATCTCAAGGGATAAGGCAACGCCCTGCCACATGGGGCAAATCTCGGAAAACCACCCGTCTAATATTTTACTATAAATTTTCATATTATTGTCTCAAGGCAATCTGCATTTTATAATGATCGCCTTTGAAAAATGATGTGGCAAATTCAGCAACCACACGGGGTTCATAAAACCTGCAACTAAATACATCTAGATATGCAGTATCTGTGGCATTGGCAAAATGACCCGAGATCAAAGAAGTCTCAATAAATTGAGTCATGCTGAACCCTTCAACCTTTTCATCTTCGCCAAAATGAATAACCCGACAATTTTCAAATCGTTTCATGCCAATCAAATCACAAAGTTCATGGGCAAATTGTTCAATTTTATCTGCATCTCTGATAATATCAGGGGCACATTCATATACATCAACCGAAGTTAAAACTCCCCAGGGATTTTTTCTTTCATATTCTTTTTTCCATGATATGGTCTTTGTTTCAGGATTATTAATAATCTTTCCAATATCCCTTTGTTCATAGGGTTTGGCAATAATTCCTCTATTTAAATCAGAGGATATAACCACATTACCGGACTCAAATGAGTCTTTCATGGAATTAATGGCAAGCTCCAGGTCAATTTTATCCCCGCAGGTAAATATATCAACAGCAGCGTAATCATGTTCAGGCCATGCATGCACGGTAAAATGGGACTCTGCTATAATCACAACCCCGCTTATTCCCTGGGGCGTAAACTCATTAAATGAAGAACTGATAATGGTAGCCCCACTCTCATCAGCTGCTTTTAATAATGCTTTTTCAACCATATCCTTATTCAAAAGAATTTCTGCACTGCAATTATAATATTCAATGGTCAATTGCCTGCCCAGGGCAAAGCTGTTATTTAACGGACTATTATCAAAAAAGTTTTTATTTTTCTCAAGCATCAACCTCATCTCCAAAATTTAAAGAATGCTGACTTTAATAATAAAACCTAAAAACGAATAATCAAGAAATTATTTAAATGAATCTGCTAAAAACAATTTGGCTAATATATTTCCATGATTGATTGAAATCTTTCGAACTCTGTACCTGTCGGCATTGCCTTTGCTTTAAGAATATCTGTCATGGAAGAAGAGTTAAATCTTATAAAAGGATTAACCATTAATTCGTCATTTAAAGAGGAAACAACTAATTTGGAATTATATTTTTTCATATATAAATCAATATCCAAATTATCTTTTTCAATGGTTTTTGCAATAGCCAGAGATTCCATCACATAATCATGACCTGAATAAATTTTCGTATTGCCGGGAAAACCCATCAAACGTTTTAAAGACAAGAAAAAAGCTTTAAGATCTCCTGTAAAACAATTGCCTATTGTACCGTTAAACAAAGTATCTCCAGTAACTATGAATTCATCCCCTTTAAAAACAATGGAATCTTCCGAATGTCCGGGGGTATGAAATATCTCTAATTTTTCTTTTCCAAGGATTATGGTTTTATCAGACTTAATTTTTTTACAATCAATAAACTCAGCTTGTGTCTGTTTTAATATCTCACCATTGCCAGGCACATGATCATAATGTGAGTGGGTATTGGTTACATATTTGATCTTGATATTGTTTTTTTCAATAAAATGCAGAATATCCTTAACCGCACCAGGATCAATAGCAATCCCGACATTTTTGGAATAAATCAAATATGCAAGGTTATCTGATGAATATTTAAATTGTTTAATAAGCATAATTAAAATTTAACTCAATCTTTACTTCACTTTATTATTAATTCCTGTATAGTTCAATGAAAATTTAGCACAGATAAAAAATATTTAAAAAGGTAAAAATCATATAAATGAAAAATATTTCAAAAAACCCCATGTTCAGATATTTAATACTTCTTACCATATGTTCAACAGTCGGGCTTCAGACATGGCGGACGTTATTTAATAATTTTTCCGTTGAAATAGTGAATCTTAATGGCTATCAAATAGGTGTTATCCAATCTGTAAGGGAGATCCCGGGCTTTCTTGCCCTGCTTGTAATTTTTTTTTTGTTAATAATAAAAGAACATTTACTATCGGCTCTTTCCATATTAATACTCGGACTTGGCATAGCTTTAACCGGATTTCTCCCCTTTTATCAGGGTGTAATATTAACAACTCTTATAATGAGCTTTGGATTCCACTATTACGAGACAACAAACCAGTCCCTTACTCTGCAATATTTTGGAGAAAAAATATCACCATGGGTCTTTGGAAAACAAAGGAGTCTTGCTGCTGCCACCAATATAATTGTGGGAATCAGCATCTTTTTTTTGACACCTGTTTTTTCTTATAAACAAATATATATCTTTTTTGGATTAATAATTGTGGCAGCTTCCCTGTGGGCACTTACAAAAAACCCTGTTGATAAAAAAATAATCCCCCAGCACAAAAAAATAATCTTCAAAAAAAAATACAGTCTGTATTATTTTTTAACATTTATGGCAGGGGCACGACGACAAATTTTTATAGCTTTTGCAATTTTTTTAATGGTTAAAAAATTTAATTTCTCTGTCCAGGAAATAACAATTCTTTTTGTAATCAATAATATTGTAAATTATTTTTTAAGCCCCATCATAGGAAAGAGTATAATTAAATTTGGCGAGCGAAAAGTTTTGTCTTTGGAATATTTCAGCCTTATTTTTATTTTCTTTGCCTATGCAATGGTTCAAACAAAAATGATCATAGCAATAATATATATACTTGATCATATTTTTTTCAATTTTGCCATTGCCATAAAAACATATTTTCAAAAAATCGGGGAGCCAAAGGACATTGCTCCAAGCATGGCAATGGGATTTACAATAAATCATATAGCTGCTGTAGTCCTGCCTGTTATCGGAGGATATCTGTGGATGTTAGATTATAGGATACCTTTTATTGCAGGTGCATGTTTCAGTATTATTTCTCTGATTGCCGTGCAGAAAATAAAGTATAAATAAACAGCAATTTTAAGTCAAAAAATATGCTTTATTCCAGAATAATCCTTGCATCGGCAATTACACATTTGTCTTTAGTACAGATAACAGGATTAAAATCAATGGATTGAAGAGCAGTCTCAAACTCCATAATAAAATTGGAGAATTTAATGAGCAAACGGGTTAAAGCCTCCATATTAACGCCTTGCTGACCTCTATATCCTGAAATAATCTCTTTTGCCTTAAGAGATTCCACCATGGAAACAACATCCCTTTCAGTTAAAGGCGCCATTCTGATTGCAGTATCATTATAAATTTCAACTGATGTACCGCCAAGCCCAAACACGATCACAGGACCAAATTGAAAATCATTTTTTGCCCCGATAATAAGTTCTATGCCTTTGACCATTTCTTCAATCAAAATATTTTCACATCCGTCAAGCTTTTTAAGCCTGTTAAATTCCTGTTCCAGATAATCGCTGGAGGAAATTCCAAGGCTGACAGCATTGTGTTCTGTCTTATGAAGAATTTTTTTAGAAACAGCTTTGGCAACAACAGGCTGATTTTGTTTTTTCATAAAGTCCCGGGCAGATTCCAGGGAATTGGTTAAAACAAACCCCGGCACATCAAGCCCCATTATTTCCATTATTTTTTTTGCATCGGGTTCCAGCACCCATCCTGAGGCTTTGCTATTGTCTAAAATTTTCTTTATATCTTTATATTCCTCTAACATGGTCTGCACCTCTTTAATGCTTTTGCCATCAGGACAGCTCCCTCTACAGAAGATGCCACCGGGATATTATTAAGTTCAAAACCTTCTATTATAATTTTATATTTATCTTCATTGGGCACATAGGCAATTAAAGGTTTGCCTTCATTTCTTGCCACCTGGCTCAATTTCGCACCGATATCTGCGGAAACGCCCGGAGAATATGGAATTAACAAAGCAAGAACACATTCAATATTTTTATCCCTGAGCAAATGCCTGGTTGAAGTAATAATATCATTATCAACACAGCTTCCAGTCAAATCCACTGGATTTACAAGGGAAACAATATCCCTTATTTCAGGAGAAAGCCTATCTAAAATAATATCTTTGGTTTCCTGTTCCAGACCCGGGACTTTTAATCCATATATTTCACAGGCATCAGCTGCTAAAACGCCATGTCCTCCACTTAAAGACACAATACCTATATTTGATTTTATACCTTTGGAATAGCAGCTTAATGCTTCGCAAAAAGAAGTAAGTTCATATTCATTATCAGCCTCTGCCACATGGTATTGTTTCATAATTTGTGAAAACACCCTGTAATCACCCGCAAGAGATGCTGTATGGCTGGAAACGGCTTCAATGCCCTTTTGGCTCTTTCCTGCTTTTAAAATCACTACGGGTTTTGAACATTGATCAGCTTTTTTAATAAATTTGCGACCTTCGCCTTTTTCAAACCCTTCAATATAAAAAGTAATAACTTTTGTTGCATCATCTTTTTCAAACCAGTCCAGCATATCGATCTCTCTGATACAGGCTTTGTTGCCTATGCTGACTGCAAGGGATATGCCAATGCCCTGCCCTGCGAATTTCACCATTTGATCCACAAGTACGCCGCCGCTCTGGCTTACGAAACCCACATTACCTTTTTCAGGACTTATAATTCTTTCGCCGGGCAAAAAAAATGTATCCACATAATCAGGGGCATAGGTGCCAAGACAATTTGGTCCAATAAAAGGAAAAGAGGCTTTGTTTGCAATCTCAACAACCTTATTCTGGATATCCATATTCCCTGACTCTGCAAACCCGCCGGATATCATAACAGCCCCTTTTACTCCTTTTTTAATGCATTGCTCAAGAACCAGGGGTACAAATTTACTCCGCACTGCAATCACTGCCATATCAATGTCATCTTCAATATCTTCAACACTTTTATAGAGTTTTTCCCGATTAAAAACACCGCCTTTTGGATTAACAGGGAATGTTTTAACAGGATAGCGCAGATGATTTTTATTATAAATCACATTTGCCGGGTGGCTGTCCTGGGTGGTTGAAACTCCAATAACAGCCATGGTAGTCGGTTTAAATAGACATTTTAAATCCACTTAATTTTCCTCGCCTGTTTATTATTAATGATTGATACTTTAAATATACTCAAATCACAAATTAAATGCAATCTTTTAAAAATCACTGCCGGAAAACATATCAGTGCTGAGATATCTTTCTCCTGTATCACAAATTATAAACACAATTGTTTTATTTTTATTTTCAGGGCGCATGCCGGCAATTTTTGCTGCATGGAAAGCTGCCCCGGATGAAATACCGCACAATATGCCTTCTTTTTGTGCAAGCTCTTTTGCTCCCTTTAATGCTTCATTATTTTTCACTTTAATAATTTCATCAATAAGATCCACATTTAAATTTTTTGGGATGAACCCTGCACCAATACCCTGAATTGCATGGGGACCGGCAGCGCCGCCTGATATCACGGCAGAATCATAGGGCTCAACTGCAATGGAGATCAAATCAGGATTTTTCTCTTTTAATACTTCTGAAACTCCTGTAAAAGTTCCTCCGGTGCCCACACCTGCCACAAAAATATCAATTTTCCCTTTAATATCATTCAATATCTCCACAGCCGTGGTTGTTCTATGTATTTCAGGATTGGCAGGATTGGAGAACTGATCCGGCATATATGAGTTAGGTGTCTCTGCTATAATTTCTTCAGCCTTGGATATTGCGCCTTTCATGCCTTTTGACCCTTCTGTCAAAACCAGAGTTGCACCTAAATGTCTTAAAAGCTTCTGCCTTTCAATACTCATGGTTTCCGGCATGGTTAATATTAATTTTAAACCCTTTACCCTTGCCACAAAAGCAAGGGCAATCCCTGTATTGCCGCTTGTTGGCTCGACAATTGTGGATTCAGAATCAATTTTACCTGTTTTAAACCCATGATCTATCATGGCAAGACCAACGCGATCTTTTACACTTGAAGTAGGATTAAAAAATTCAGTTTTCCCATAAATATCAGCACTGATTTCCCGGCTTATTTTTTCAAGATAAACAAGGGGTGTATTACCACATGTTTTTGTCATATCTGGTTTAACAGCCATAATATTAATTTATCCTTAATTTTCTAATTTTCCTGATATTTATATAAAAGGTTTGGAGATTTAATAAACACTTTTGTATCAGGAGGAATGGAACTTGTCAGCCACACATTTCCGCCCACGACCGATCTTGCGCCAATAATTGTTTCGCCGCCAAGGATTGTTGCACCTGAATAAACTATAACATCATCTTCAATGGTGGGATGACGTTTTGCATCTCTGAGTTTTTCTCCGGCATCAGGAGGTAATGATAAAGCACCAATAGTTACATTCTGATAGATTCTGACATTATCACCAATAACACTTGTTTCACCCACAACAATACCAGTACCATGATCAATAACAAATCTATTTCCTATCTCTGCTCCGGGATGAATATCAATTCCGGTTAAGCTGTGGGCATATTCTGTTAATATCCTTGGAAGCTGGGGCACTTTCAGGCAGAATAATATATGAGCGATCCTGTAAACCGTTATGGCATATAAGCCTGGATAGGAAAAAATAATCTCGTCAAAACTTTTTGCTGCAGGATCACCGTCAAAAACCCCTCTGACGTCATCAGCAAGGGCAAGCCTGAGATCAGGTATTTTCTTTATGGCTTTGAGCGCTATTTCATTGCCGCCTTTTTCACATTCAGAGCATCTCTGCCCATACCTCAGACAATCATGTCTTAAAACATGAATAATTGCTTCAGACAATATATCATACAATTGAGACACATTTTGACCTATATTATAAATAAAATTTGCACTGTCAATCTTTTCACCGGAAAAATATCCGGGGAACAAAATCTGCCGAAATCTATCAATCATTTCCTTTACCGAGGTTGTAAAATGAATCGGTTCATCACCAATATGGGCAAAGGATCGTTCATCATCCATGGATGCAAGTATCTCTTTGATAACCTCTGGTAATTTTTCTCTGTAACGGGAAGCTTCTTTTATATCTTCTTTGCAAACACTATTTTTAAAAACATCATCCATTTTTATACAGATTCCTTTCCTTGTATTTTAAAAAGCTTTTTAAACACTTTACAATTGCGGCATTCTTCCATTTTTTCTTCCCAGGTGCTGTGAATTTTGCCACTGCATTTGGTTCCATTGATAAACCAGCAAAAATCTCCTGAGTCAAATTCAAAGGCAGGACATTGTTCTCGGCGTTTGCCTGAACATTTTAAGACATCCCAGCATTTATTCAATGGTTGATCCTTAGCTTTAAGAATTCTTGAAAGCAAAAACAGCAACTGCCGCTCAACATGGTGGGGTATTTTCCGCCAGCCCTGTTCATAGCTGTGAATTGCTTTGATGGAAACTCCGAGGATTTCAGCAAGTTGTTTTTGTGTTTTATTAAGTCTTGCCCTTATGCCTTTAAATTCACCTTTTTCCATTATAATTCCACCTGAACTAACCGATTAAAATAAATTCCTTTATCCCACAAAGGATATACCACAAAGTGGTGACTGTCAATTAAATTACAGATTAAACAGCAATTCTCGGTCAAAAATTATTTTTAAGGTTAACAAGGTATAATAGTGTAATATAGTTAAAATATCTATATATAATTTTGTATATCTGGCTATTATACGAGGAAATAAATGGAAGAAGTGATGATTGGATATGCTTTTGCAGCTTAGGGTTTCACTTGAAACAGATGCGCTGCCAAAGCATATCCAATCATCACTTTATCCTATCTGATACCCTGCAAGACAATATAATAATTTTGATAATATATATCCTGTTATAGTCAACAGAGGAATCCTGTTATCTCCCAGTCAGAACCATAATTTCCAGGAACTTCGTATTCTATTGTTTCATTACCTTTTCAATAACCTGTCAATTTTGATAGATAGTGGATTCTTTTTCGATAAACATAGCATGTTCAATCAGTTAGTAATCAGCTTTACAGGTTCAAAATCAGGTATAATTGTATTAAGGAATATCCGGTAAGTTGTATATTATTTGTAATCGAGAATTGCTGCAGATTAAACTTATTGATTTTTATATCGACTAACTCAGGTGCACTATACAAGGAGGAGTCTGTGCGCAAATTTTTTCAGCACAATATCACGTCCTACCGCTCTCGTCCATCACGAACCATATTAACGATTTCCTCTGATGTGATTTGAGCATCAATTGACGGGACATCCAATGGTGAAAAAACTTTTTTTTCCGGTATTAAAGCAAAAATTTGACCGTCTTTCCTACGAATCAGGACTTTACCTGTGTTTTTAGCTTGCTCAAGAACAAGTGCAAGTTTTTGTCTGACCTCTGAATATGTATAGACTTGCATTTTAAACCTCCATAATAGCAACATTCAGATTATGAGCTGCTATTTTAAGTTTTTTATCCAAAGTCAATAGTGGTGATTTTTGTCTTATGGCACAATCAATAAAGTATGCATCATACGCATATATATCAGCCTGCTCTGCTATTGTCACTGCATTAGCAAAATCCGGTTAATATATCGAAGAGGGATAGTCTCAAAGATCAGAAGCCCTTTTTGAGCTTCATCCAAACTCACTCTTTTACGCTTAAACATTGCTGAAAAAGCATTGCCAATTTCCCATGGTATAGAACCCGGTCCAATAAGCGTGTTCCCGGCAGTAAGTTTAACAATCTTATCACGCTCAGGTTCATTTACTATCACCGCGATCAAGACTGATGTATCAATAACGATATCCATAGCTTATCTCCCTGCAACATTACTGACAATTGTACAATAGCATCCTCCCTTTGTCAATTGAAAATGCCTGCAGCAATTCTCGATCAATGTAGATGAACAAAGCAGATACCCGCTGCAAAAGCTCGACCCTATCAAACCTGTTTATCTTCATAAAATTTTAATATTTTCAGGGTGTCATTGCCGCATTTTGTCCGCTTTTCTTAGATGGTTAAAAAGTTGTTGTCCAAGTATGGCAATGCATTCTGCATCCAGATATTTTTCAGCCCGCCTTTCAAACAGCACAGAACATTTTTCCGAAAATTCTTCATCAGCATCATTAAATAACAAAATAACAGGAATCTTTGGCAGTGCATCAAATTGTATGGCAAGGTCATAATCAACATCCAAGTCTGGCTGATATCCCAATATTGATTCCCCTGATTTTTTTAACCCGCCGATATTCCCTTTAAAATATGAGGCTATTGCGCGCTCGACATCGTTATTAAAATAATTTGTTAAGGGACCGGAATTTTTAAGATCTCTGAAAGATACCCATTCATCTTCTTTTGGAGTTGTATCCGGACACAATAAAAGATATTTGCTCAGGATAACACAAATATCGTAAATCGGCTTATTACCTGATGGGTCAATGATTTTATTAAAAGAAACAGAGTAATTTTCCCCAAATAAAGGTATTGTTATTACATCTTCTTCTACAATCCCGCCAATATTGGAAGCTATGGATTTAAAAGA
>Ga0256845_1002002_pt1 | contig 15405 bp, 11 predicted proteins | sample RiftiametaG_FD_189101 | JGI IMG/M metagenome (GOLD analysis project Ga0256845, IMG submission 189101) | Tube worm associated microbial communities from hydrothermal vent at the East Pacific Rise, Pacific Ocean - Riftia | ecosystem: Host-associated > Annelida > Integument > Unclassified ...
ATAAGTTTTTTGTAATTTTTTAGTAATTAAAGGTGTACAATTAGTAAACAGCATCATGACTAATGCTATTAAAAGTATTTTAGTTGTTTTCATAATAATATTCTCTTGTTTTATTTAATGCAAGGTATTGAATATATAACAAATTATCGATAAAATTAAGCAGATAAATATTTATCCAAAAGAGAGATAAATTTTTTTGTTTTAATAGGTTTTGAAACAAAGTCGTTACAACCTGCATCAAGAGCATGCACTACATTGTCATACATGGCATAAGCTGTTTGTGCAATTATCGGAACTTCGGTATTGAATTTCCGTATCTGCTTTGTAGCCTCATAACCGTTTATTCCGGGAAGTTGAATATCCATAAGAATAAGGTTGTAACTATTTTCTTTTGCCATTTTAACTGCATTGTTACCTGTTATTGCACGTTCTATCTCTGCTCCGTATTGCGACATAACCGCTTCTACAAGAAAATAATTTGTATCGGTGTCCTCAACTACCAAAACTTTTTTGCCTTTCCATCCTTGTTTTTCGGTTTTGGCTTTATGTTGGCTTATGGCATTTTCAACTTGTGCGGGATGTGTAAAGCAAAATGTAGAGCCTGTATCGGGTGCCGACAAGCACCAAATAATGCCGTTAAGCGATTCTACATTTTTTTCGGCTATACTTAACCCGAGTCCGGCGTGATTCTCTTTATTGATACAAACAAACGGTTTAAAAACACGTTCTGTATCATCAGGATTTATACCGCATCCGGTATCTTTTACAAAAAATACAATTTCTTTATCGTTGTAAATATCGTATCCTATTTCGATTTTACCTGATGTTGTTGCTTCAACAGCATTTTCAAACAGAAGTTTCAATGTTTTTTCAAGTATTATTTTATCTGAAAAGATTGATACTTCAATTACGGGTAAAAATATATTTGCTTCGATGTTTTTATTATCGATAAGAGAAGCATTTTTATTGAAAAGATCTTTTATAAAATCGTTTACACTAATTTTTTCGAGTTCAATATTTTCATGAATATGACCATATCGTGTCCATTCGGCAATACGTAAGATAGGTTGCAAACAGCTAGCTTCGTATAGTGAAACATTATTTGCAGTACAATAATTTTGACTCCATTTTTCAAGATTATCGGCAATCAGCAAGTTTTCTTCTATAATATTTTGCTTTTCTTGTTTAAGAGTTCTTTCTACTTGTTTTATCTGTGTAATGTCGCGCGAAACATTTAAAACAGATTCTACTTTTCCGTCTTTTGACATTTCGGGAACAAGATGAGCTTGAAAAATTCTTATTTCGTCGTGATGAGCAATACGATATTCAAATTTCAGAGTTTTTCCTGTTCTAAATACTTCGAGATGCATCTCTTCAAGAAAAGATACCAAATCGGAATCAAGGTTAAGTTCAAGATTATTTCTACCGATAAATTCCGATACGGGAATACCGGTTCTTTTTTCAACAGTAGCATTTACATAAATATATTTCAGTTCTTTGCTATATCGTGTAATAATATCAGGTGAGTTTTCGGCGAGCATTTTAAAATCGCTTTGACTTTTTCTTAGTGCTTGTTCAATACGTTTGCTTGCCGTTATGTCTGATGTAATAATGTATGTGCTTTGTTTTCCGTCGCCGCGTGACGAGAAAGTATAATTGTTTTTGATACATTTTTCTTGTCCCGACTTTGTTTTAATCCAAAATTCTATTCCGTGTATTCCTTTCGGATAATCGGTAAGTTTTTGTTTAAATGCTTTTATCCTTTCCACTTCATCGTTGCGAGCAAGTGCAAATTCGTCAATATCGGCAAGTTGCTCTTTTGAGTAACCGGTAATTTTTGTCATACTTGAATTAACAAAAACAACCTTTCCCTGTTCGGCAATGGTAATGCCTTCCGATATATTTTCAGCCATTTGCAAAAAGCGATATTCACTTTGTCGTAAGGCTTCAACAACTTTTTGTTGGTTTCCTATATTTCGCTGAAAAACAAGTAGATGTATAGCATTTTTTTTAGAAAAACTATAAAGAGTAAGTTCTGATTTTATTGTTTGTCCGTTTTTTGTTGAAATATTTCCCAAATAAGTAACACTTTGGCTTGAAGATAAAGAATTTACAAATTGTGTGTATTGTTCTTGCGAGTTTAACAGCCCCAACTCAACAGGGGTGAGTTTTTTACACTCTTCGAAAGAGAATTTAACCAATTCAAGTCCGCTTTTATTTATTTTACTGATAACAGGCAAGGCATCGCTTTTGCTTGCTTCCAGAATAAAAGCAGGCTGTTTTACCGCATCAAACAAAAATCCGAAACTAAAAACTTCGCTTGCATTCGATGATTTTAGTCTGCTGTTTTCGCTTTCAAGTTCTGCAATTATCTTTTTCAGTTCTTCAATATTGTCCATTTATTTAAAATTTTCTTCAATATATTATTTTTTGTGCAAAAGTAATAACCTTAATTACAAAATTTAATTAATATTTAAAATATATACTGATTTATTTTTTACCATAAATTACACCGATTTATACAAAAATATTGCCACAGATACACGAATAAATTATAAACCGATAATTACACTAATTTGTTTATTGCTAACAACTTCAACTACCTAAACATTAAGGAATTAAGAAAATTAAGGTGTTAGAAAATTAAGTTTTTTACCGCTAAGACGCTAAGTCGCAAAGTATTTTTATCCACAAATTACACTAATTAACACTAATTTATTTTTATCTCTTCGTTGCAAGCTCGGCTTCGACCGGCTCTCCGAAATCCTTCGGAGTAAACTAGCCTCCGTGCTTATTTCTTTATTATCGCATTTCTGCATTATTGCATTATCGCATTGAATAATTGAATAATTGTATCATTACACCATTGAACCATTGTATCATTTTCTTCGTTGCAAGCTCGGCTTCGACCGGCTCAGCCTCCGTGCTTATTTCTTCATTATCGCATTTCTTCATTATTGCATTATCGCATTGAATAATTGAATAATTGTATCATTACACCATTGAACCATTGTATCATTTTCTTCGTTGCAAGCTCGGCTTCGACCGGCTCTCCGAAATCCTTCGGAGTAAACTAGCCTCCGTGCTTATTTCTTTATTATCGCATTACCGCATTCATTGTATCATTACATCATTGAACCATTACATCATTGTATCATTAAACTATTCATACAATAACACATGCGGTTCTTCTCCTTTTATACAATATCCTCTGAACATTCCTGCCGTATTAAAAGGCATATTTATATTTCCGTTTTTGTCGATACAGATAACACCGCCGTCTCCGCCAATTTTTTTCAATTCGTTTATTACATCAGATGATGCAGTTACAATGTTTTGATGAAGATATTTCATTCGAGCCGAAATGTCGTATGTTACGTTGTAACGAATAAAATATTCGCCGTGTCCTGTTGCCGACACAGCACAAGTATTATTGTCGGCATAGGTTCCCGCCCCAATAACAGGCGAATCTCCTATCCTACCGTATTTTTTATTTGTCATTCCGCCTGTTGACGTTCCTGCTGCAAGATTTCCGTATTTATCCAAAACCACACAACCTACGGTTCCATGTTTTTCGGCATTGTTTTTTTCTTTATTTAATACCTTTTGTAAGCTGTTCCAACGTGCTTGCGTAAAAAAATATTTTGGCGAAACAATATCAAGATGTTGTGCTTTTGCAAACTGTTCTGCCCCTTTTCCCGAAAGGAAAACATGTTCTGAGTTTTCCATTACCGCATAAGCTGCCGTAATAGGATTTTTTATGGTAGTAACTCCTGCTACGGCACCTGCGTTTTTTGTTTTACCGTCCATAATTGAAGCGTCAAGCTCATTTTTGCCGTTGTGGGTAAAAACAGCACCTTTGCCTGCATTAAAAAGCGGTGAATCTTCTAAAATATTTATTACCACAACTACAACATTTACAGCCGAATCGCCGGTATTGAGTTTTGAAATACCCGTTTGTAAGGCTTCGTAAAGTTTAGCTTTGTATTTAGCCTCTTGTTCAGCAGTGAACATACCTTTTTTTATGTATCCCGCACCTCCGTGAATAACCAATCCGTAAGTATTGTTACTTTTGCTTATTGTATCGGTGATATTTTGTGCTTCCTGCGACTCTTTTAAAAAATTATTATTTACTGCTTTAATAACAGGTATTAAAAGTAACGGAAAAGCTAAAAACAGTAGTATGAAAAGATACGGACGAATGTATTTTGTATTCATATAAAATATAATATTATAATTTAATCATTTAAAATTACCATATTTTTTTTATAGTTGTTACTTTTATCCGTTTAAAAATAAAAAAATAAGGATAACCAAAAATATTAAAAAATGCGAGAAAGATTATCAATAATAGTTAAATCCATTGTTTTTTGGCTTGTGTATTTTATTTTGCTTAAAGCAATATTTATAATTTACAATCATAGTTTTACAAAAGATATACCTGCAAGTAATATTTTCGGAAGTTTTCTGCACGGATTTAAACTTGATATGTCTATGACGGGATATGTTATCTTTTTTCTTGCATTTCTTCTTGCATTTTTTATCCCTTTCGGGAAAAAGGCAAATTTGCGATTTATAAAAACATACACTTTTATATTTATATTTATATTTACAATAATCTCAATTGTTGATATTGAACTGTATAAAAACTGGGGATTTAAAATTGATAATACTGTTTTACTTTATTTAAAAACACCCAAAGAGAGTTTAGCATCAACACCTGTTTGGTTGATAATGATGTTGGCTTTATTGTCGGGGTTAATTATTTGGTTATCAAACAAATATTTCAACAGATGGATAATAAGAGATTTAAGTAAAATTAAACCGACAAGATGGTATTTTATTCCTGTAATGCTGTTTATTGCTGCAACAATGATAATACCCATTCGCGGAGGTTTCGGCATTGCTCCCATAAATCCGGGCACAGTGTTTTTCAGTGAACATCAATTTGCCAATCACGCAGCAGTAAATACTGTTTGGAATTTCGGTTCGTCGCTTGCTCATAATAAAGAGATTGAGAAAATAACATTTATGCAAGACAAACAGGCACATAAGTATGTTTCTGAGTTATTGTCGAAAACAGACAATAGTGTTACAAAACTGATTGACGGCGACAATCCCAATATTTTAATTATTTTATTGGAGAGTTTTACCGCAAATATTATAGAGCCTCTTGGCGGAGTAAAAGATGTAACACCGAATTTTACCGAAATAGCAAAAAACGGTGTGTTTTTTAATAATTTCTACGCCGCCGGTGACCGCAGTGATAAAGGTATTGTAGCTGTTTTAAGCGGTTACCCCGCACAACCTACATCATCGATAATAAAATTTACAAGTAAAGCTGAAAAGCTGCCCCATTTGAGTAAAATGCTTGAAAAAGACGGTTATTCAACAGGCTTTTACTATGGCGGAGAAATTAATTTTGCAAATATGAACTCTTACTTTGTAAGTGGTGGCTATGACACGTTGATAACGCTGCATAATTTCTCAAAAAAAGATATGAACTCAAAATGGGGTGCTCACGACCATGTTGTATTTCAAAGGCTTTTTGACGATTTACAAAAAACCAAACAACCGTTTTTCAGAGTTATGTTTACTCTAAGCAGTCACGAGCCGTTTGAAGTGCCTCATAAAAGTAAATTTACGGGTTTTGACAATGAGCAAAAGTTTTTTAATGCGGCAAATTACACCGACAGTTGTTTGGGTGATTTTATCAATAAAGCTAAACTCACTACTTGGTGGAACAACACTTGGATAATACTTGTTGCCGATCACGGAATATGTTTAGTTGGTAATATTCCTTACAATTCGTCGCAAAAATTCCGTATTCCTATGGTATGGACAGGCGGTGCTGTGGTAAAAGATACCGTAATAAGCAAAACCGCATCGCAAACCGATATCCCGCTGATGATTGGTAATCAGTTGGATAAGGATTTTAAAGGTTTTAATTTTAGTAAAGATGTATTGAAAAATCAAAATGCTTTTGCGTATTTTGCTTATAACAACGGATTTGGTTTTTATACCGATACAGCGGGTTTTGTATGGGATAATACGGGAAATAAGTTTATTGAGAAAAACAATGTAACCTCTGAATTTGAATTGAAAGGAAAAGCATTTTTACAGGAATTACTCAAAGATTTTAACAATAAGTGAATTGTGTTGAAAGTTGAAAGCTAGAGACTAGAGACTAGAGACTAGAAACTAGAGACTAGAGACTAGAGACTAGAGACTAGAGACTAGAAACTAGAAACTAGAGACTAACAGTCTAGTATCTAACAGTCTAGCATCTAACAGTCTAGCATCTAACAGTCTAGTATCTAACAGTCTAGCATCTAACAGTCTAGTATCTAACAGTCTAGCATATAACAATTTTTACTTGCCTGTTACTTCAATTTCTACACGGCGGTTTTTTTGTCTTCCTTCTTCGGTATCGTTATCTGCAATAGGTTTGGTATTTGAATGTCCTACATATCTTACTCTGTTATAACCATTTGCAATAAGATATTTAGCAACAATTTTAGCACGTTCCATTGCCAAATCGGTGTTAGTTTCAAGTATCTCTTGATCATCGGCATGACCGTGAACAGTAATTTTAACAGTAGGATTCTTACGTAATACTTTAAGCAACCTTTCAAGTTCAGGAAATGCAGTAGGTGGAATTTCTGTGCTTCCTGATGCAAAATTAAGAGTTTTCATAGGAATAAGCTGTCCTACGGTTATTCCTTTTAAAAGAATACTTTTTCTTATATTTTTGAAAGTAACAATTTGTTCACTGTATAATTTTTCTGAATAATACCAATATCCCTCAGCATTTATCTCTACATGATAATTATCGCCGGCAACAAAACTTAAAGTAAACAGTCCTGTTTTAAGGTTTGATTTAGCAGATGTAATAACATTTCCTTGATTATCAACTATTTTTATTGTTGCAACAAGCGGTTTTAGTGTAGTTGCATCTTTTACTGTTCCGCTCAAATTGGTTCTTCGTATTAACTCAACACCTTGTTCATTACCATGTTGAGCATAGTTATATGAATTTGAAAAGTTTATTTTACGGCGTTTTTCATTAAAAATAAAGTTTACTTCAAACTGACGGTATCCGTTAAGCTGTACTTCATAATCGTTTTGTTCAAGTTCAAAATTTTCAAAAAAGATATTATTAATATGTACTTTATACTTATCAACACTAGGTACATAGATAATAAAATTACCATTATCATCTGTTAGAGCAGAATATTTTTTTCCGTGAGTATCTTCAGCTGTAACTCTAATATTTCCGGGTGATATTTGTCCTAAGTTTGAAAGTTTTGAACGATTAAGAATAGCTTTACCGAATATTTTGTTGTTTTCAAAGAATGGTATATATAAAGTTTGATCTTTTCCTATATATATATCTTGTTGTCTGTTTTCTGATGTATAAGCTCCTTTTATTGATGCAATAGGCATATACTCTATAGTATAGAATCCATTAGGTATATTGTCGTATTTAACAATTCCGTCCATATCCGACAATAAATCAATTGGCATAAAAAAACCTGCAGTATTAAACTCTTCATCCATTTCACGGGAATCATCCTTTTTTATAGTAAGCAATACATCTTTTATACCGGGTTCTTTATCATCTTTTACATTGTTACCATTAAGGTCTTTAAAAAATATTACTTTGAAATTATGATATTGATAACGAGGCTGATTAAAAAGAAAATCTTTTTTTATTCTAAATTCAAAATATGTTCCCGAGTAAGTATATCTATCATCAGTAATACGATCAACAGTAGATGAATAATTAATAGTATTAGTAAATGTAAGTTCCCATGTTCTTCCAATATAACCTTTAATATCAGTACCAACATTTATACGACTTGTTTTTACAGTAACATCATAAGTATAAGCTATATGTGATATTAATCTGATATAATTTTTGTAAAGAAAATAATCAAGATAAGGCATTATTCTTACACTTTTGCTGTATAAATTATTTGCAAAATAGGCATATTGTTGATTAATTCCGTAAGGACCATGATAATATGACATATAAGCACCCAAATGGCGACTGCGATAATTTGCAGACAACACCATTGAGAACCAATTTTTATTAACATAATCTTCATTATAGATACCTTGTGTAAAGTCAGTAACAAAGGTTTGTCCAAGCTTAGCCCATAATACAAAAATATTATTGGTATATCTGTTTCTTATTCTTAATCCAACATAACCAAGAGCATTACGTGTTTTTAGTTCAAAATTATTTCCTTGTGAAAAAATAAAATTATTAGCAGCTCTTGATTCTGATATTGCACCAAAAGTTAATAATACTTTTGCTGATGTATAAAAATTATAAGTAAATTTTGATTCATCATAATAATTATATGTTTTCGGAGTTAAAGAATCTCCGTAAAACAGTGCCGGTTTATATGAATTGTTATTATATTGTGCTAAAAAATATTTTCCACCGGTAATATTATGTATTAATTGACCATGAAATTCAAATCTGCCATTATAACGCCCCAAATAACTACGTTCTCCATATCTTGAATTTATAGCAAGAGTTGTTTTTTTATTCCATTGATTATAATATTGAAATATTCCGCCAAAACCTAAGGTATTTTTATAATTTATATTGTACCAATCTGCATAAGTAGCAGAAGCTCCAAGTTTTATATCGCCTATAGCTTTCGATCCAAAAGCTGTATTAATAAATCCTCCGGAAATATCTGCTCCTATTGTTTTATCTTGAACGAAAGTACCGGCAAATTCTACTCCAAACTTTTTAAAATTAACAAAATATGCCCCACCAAAATTTAACCTGTCTTTATAAACCGACGAACTTGCAATTAAACGTATTTTATCTTTCTTTCGTATCAAATATTCCATATCAACACCTCTACCAAACATATCCTGCCCCAAATCACCAAAAACATCTCCTACTTGAAGTCTAAGACTTTTATAATTATAAATAGCATAATATCTACCATAACGCCAAGGATCCGTATAAAAAGCTCCACCCATTGTTTGTAAGCGGTAATGTATGTCTCCTGCTCTTTTAAAAAGCATATTACCTGTAACATTAAACGATAATGCCATAGGGTATTCTGAAAATAAATTTTGAAAATTTAATTCTATTGATAAAAATTTATATTTATCAGGTATGGTATTATAAAACTTATTTTCAAGTTCTTTTGCCCAAATTGATGTTTTATAAGTAGTATCTTTTGAATTTATCTCTATTCCTATTCTATGGAATTTTTTTGTATAGTCACTTTTATTTGTATTAACAAATATTGGTAATTTAACTATAGAATCAGTATAAGGAGTAAGTGTAACTTCTTGTTTATAAATGCCTTCAACAGCACCTTGTGTTGAAGTTAAGCGGTCAAAAGTATAGTTAATAAAAAATGTCTCATCGGTATTTCCATTATTAACAAACAGTAGTTTAATATTGGATATTTTTTTATATTGGTCAATGTAAACCACTCTATCAAGCGGTGTTATTTTAATGCTTTTTATTTTAGGAATATTTACAAAACTATATTCATTTTTAAATGTATTACCATTTAAATCGGACAGTGATGCTACTATGGAATAGCCTATTTCTCCTTTTGCATTAATTGAAGGTGCTGCTCTAAAAGGAATAAGAATAGAATCACCGGGAGCAAGAGTAATTTTTTTATTTTTTTCACCTATAAACGACCATGATACAGGATAACTAAAATTTGTACGAAAAGTAACCGCTCTGTCAGAAGGATTTTTTATAGAGAGAGCATTGAAAAATGTTTTATCGGGATTTATTTCTATTTTATGTCTTAAAAAATGCACTTTTATTTGACTTTGTGCATCTTCAAGAAAATAGAATTGACAATTTGCAACATTTACAAACAGTAACAAAAGGATTATATGAAGAAACAGTTTCCTCATTTATTTTAAATTAATCATGAAGTGTTATAATTAAATCGGTACTAAAATTATCCGAATTAACTCCTATTAATCCACCCGATTCTGCAAAATGATAAGTAATAGTTACAGCATGATTCACTCCTGCCGAATAATTTCCGGTTGCTGTTGCTATTTGTTGATCTGAACTTGTTAATGTATAATTACCTGTTATTCCTCCATCTAAATATACATCCATAGTCATATAACTTAAAGGTAATGTAGTAGTGCCAAAATCGGGTTGAAAATTTGTATTGTTTGATCTTATATTTAAATACCAAGTAGCAGGAGATGTTGAATTTCTATAATAAACATCTATTGTTGTATATCCTGTTGATCCGCTTCCAAGTGTTTTACCGTTTGCTATATCATGATATGATTCAAAAATAAATTGAACACTACTTCCGCGTGTTATGGTTACTCTTGCTGTTTGAGAATAACCTGAAAAACCAAGCAAAAATATAAAAACAATATAGAGTATTTTTTTTTTCAATTAATTAACAATTTTTAAATATCTTAACAAAACAAACTTTATTATCTTATTATTTCGAATAAATCATCCTGCCTTTTACTGTTATTTTGAATGATAGTGAGAAATCCTTTAGTTATTTAACCTTTGTTCTTAATAATTAAACTTTATAACAAACAGAATTGCTACAGGCTTCGTCTTCGCAATGACAACTTATTTGAAATAATAGTATAAAACCAACTATATAAAGAACTTTTTAAGCAATAACTAAAAATAAAGCCAAAAAGTAAAAGTTACTAATTGACTTTATTATTATAATATTTTAGCAAATTTAAGATTAATGAGTACTTAATATTAAAAATACATTTGTTGTATATCTATCCGGAGCTGTATTTGTTCCCAACAATGTTCCTCCTCCTGTATTTGATGTTGCACATTCCCAAGCAATAGTAAATGCATTTGCATTAATATCGCCTCCATTATGAGCAGGAGCAGCAGGCTGAACAATAGTTGTTGCTGTGTTAGTTAAACTTGTTCTTCCTGTTACTGTACTATTTGTTCCTCCTCCAGTTACTGTATGTGCAACATAATTTAAAGCTAATGTATGTGTTGCATCATCAACACCAACAAAATTTGCATCTTCAGCAAGTAAATTAACATCAAAATCACTTGACGATGCTACTGTAAACTTAGTTTCGTATCTTGAACTCGGTACAATACCATTTGTATAATCACTAATAGTATTAAATGAGAATTCAATATTACCGCCGGAAACAACATTCAAACGTAATATTGCATTAAGATTAATTGATACCGGAATTGTGGCATTATCAGTAACAGCTTGCCCAAATCCCGTAAAATAAATTCCAATAATAAAAATTGATAGTAATAACTTTTTCATGATATATTTATTTAAATTATTATTCTTACTAGCTACATATGAATTAACTCTGCTAATATATAAATTTTTTCATAAAATACATACTCATTATATAATAAGTATATGTTTTTTTTGATAAAAGCAAGAAAAACAAAGATAAGTTAAATAATTACATACTTAATGCACTCCTTTTACAGCTATAGCAATACTTTTATCAATTTAAAATTAGGTTTGTTACGATATAATTATACGCTTTTTATTCTAAATAGTTATTATATTCATAAAAAAAATTGTAATAAGATAATATTCTAACCTTTAACTGTAAGTTTCCTGTCTTATTCAGTTTCTTTTTTCTTTTTGGCTCCTCCTATTGGAATACCTACTATAACAGAAAAAACTCTGTTTTTTTGATTAGAATATTTATCATCTTTTGAAATATTCATCAATCCTTGATAATATTTTACGGAAATAGTTACTCCTCGACTTTCACGTAAATATTGTGTTACTCCAAATACTACTCCTCCATCAAAATATTTATATTCTGAACGTATATTTTGTGTATAATCTAAACTATGTTCCCGTTCGTATTTGTTTTTGTTTTCAATATCCGCCGAAAATGTATCACTCATTTTAGTGCTTAAACTTAAACTTGCACCTGCTTCAATAAAGGTAAGTCCGAATAATCTGTATCGTAAAGTTACCGGCAAATTAAAATATGTGAGTTTCCTGTCAATTTCAGCGTTAGTCAACACTTTATTAAGGTTAGTATCGGGAGTATCATATATCGGTATTTTTTTTGCTCCCATAGGATATGTAAAAAACAATGCAGGATTAAGGTGTAATCTGTTATTTATTTTATAAATAAAATTTAACCCTATATTAAAACCATGCCGATAAGTAACATCGGGCACACCTGATAATGTTGAAAAGTTTTCTCCTACATTTAATCCGAATTCTAATCGTTCGCCATTTAATTCATCACCAAATATTAAAGCTATCAATACTTGTGATGATGCAGTATTATATATAAAAATTGAAATAATAATAATCAAAATTTTTTTCATCTGTTTATAATTTTATAATTTATTAATAATAAGGCAAATCTAAAATTTAACACACATAGAACTACTTTATTTTTACATATTTTTTTATCAAAGCTATAAATATACAAATTTTTACTATTGTTTATTTTTATCTGAAAGTTAAATAAAGTAAACAGATAATTATTACGTTACATTAATTTTATTTAATAATCACTGTATTATATTAAATCACTTCGATAATTTTAGTAATTCAAAAAATAATAATTGCTAAAAGAAATATTTTTTTAGTGAATATTAAATAATAATTGAAACTTTTTTATTTAATTTGCACTCTCAAAATTAATCGGGGTGTAGCGCAGTCCGGTAGCGTACTTCGTTCGGGACGAAGGGGTCGCAGGTTCAAATCCTGTCACCCCGACTTTTTTTGAAACTCTTCTTTAAAAATCATACAAATCATCGTCGGTATAAGGGTTTTCGTAATAGTAGTTATTTGATAGCTTTAAGATACTGTTTATCAAGTCTATGCCTACTTTTGCATCAAGATTATCTTTGTCTAATGTTAATGCTTTATTAAAATAATTTGTAGCCTTGCCGTAGTTTTGCTTTCGCGAATATACTTTTCCTAAAAATACTAATGCTTCTAAATTTTCTTTATCTTTTTTTATTATTTGTTGCAATAATTGTTCTGATTCGTCTAACTTAAAATTACGAAACAGTTTTATTGCTTTTTGTAAATCGTCTGTCATTTTTTATTTTATTTTTATTATTTTATTTTCTAACAATTAAAAGTCTGTAAAGTTTATTAATTTTTCTTTATTAATCATAAAATATTTTATTCGCTACGCTCATTTTTTTGAACCATATAAGACATTTAAGAACATATAAGTGTTTCGCTACGCTCAACTTTTTTTTAACATTAAGAATTTACCGCAAAGACGCGAAGACGCAAAAGAATTTCTCATATTCGTTCGAAATGACCTCAATAAACTTTTTACTTTTAACTAACTATCGCATTCGCTACGCTCAACTACAACTATTTAAACATTAAGAAATTCAGTTAATTAAGTTTTATTTTCACCACAGAGAACACAAAGTTACACAAAGGTTTTAACCATAAATTATACTGATTAACATTGATTTTTTATTTCTCTTTGTTGCTAATACCGGCTTCGACAGGCTCTCCGAAATCTTTCCCCGAAATAAATTCTCCGAAATTCTTCGGAGTAAACAGGGACAGGCAGGAGTAAACTAGCCTCCGTAATAACTTTCAACTTTTTACTTTATAAAACTTTTAACTTTCAACTAAATTACCTACCCTACATTTGAGTTTTGCAGTATATTTTTTACCGGTCGGAATTCGTTTCGAATAAGTTGCCATTTATCGGGATAATTAGTCATTAGTTTAATAACTTTTTTGTGATGATTTTTAAGAGCATCGGTAATAGCCGGAGCTGATATTGGCGTGGGACAAGCATTTCCTACATTTTCGCCTGTAAGAGATTGATTTTTATTTAAAACAGAACGTGCTGCATTCTCCAGTTTATCAAGCAATTGCAATGTTTTTAAGTCTCTTTCGTTTACATTAATTCGGGAATATTGCTTATTTTTAGATTCTTTGTTTGAATCAAAATCCAAATCCCATGCTTTAAGAGTAATTTGTCCGTCGGTATGTCCGAAATTCAAGTTTATTGCTATCTCGGCAGATTTAGTAATAATGATTTTTAAATCATCAATATTGCCATAAAAATTTTGAAGTTTTTCAATTGCATCATGTGATAACACAAATTTTACACCATATTGAGATGATATCTTTTCAAGATGATTATTGCACATTTCAATAATACTGCCCAAATAATTTTCTTTTAGAGATATAATCTCTTTTTTTAAAGTTTCATTTTCTTTTTGAAGTGAAATAAATCTGCTATTTATCTGTTTTAATGTTTCACTGTCTTTTATCTGTTGTTTATGAATTAATTTTAGGCTGTTGTAAGCCATTGAGCCGATTATTGCTTTTTCGGATGTAGAAAGTGAGTTGTTGCTGTTTGATAATCCGAAGTTTCCTTTATTATGATTAAGATATAAAAACAACAGGTCAGTTTTTTTATCAATGTTATTTGTAAAGCCTAAGCTTAAGATTACATTATCGGTTTCATCAAAAAGAGTTTTTTCTCTTTTATTTATTTGAATTGTTTCAAACGGTAAATTATCTGCAGACATCCATTTATGTTCCGGCTTCCGCTGTCTTAGTTTTTTTGTTTCTGTTAAATCATCAATAAAATAGTCTTCAATCAGATTGTTTTTAGATATTCCTTTGCATTGAATTGAGTTTGTCGTTGTATCAAAATACAAAGCAATAGCTTTATCTAAGCCGGTAATAAGCCTACTCGATTGTTCAAGTAAGTTAACCATAGGATGCTTTATAAATGAAAATACAGTGGACATAGCTATTTTTTATTAAAGCAAATTTAAGTTATTATTTTAACTAAGTAAAGAAAAAGTTAAGTTTTTTATTAACAAAAATTAAGTATGCTTAATTAATTATTAAGCTGTAAGTTAAGATTTAAGTTATACTGTTTTAAGTGTTTTTTTTAGTGTAAACTTATGCTTAAGTTACTTTACAAGCGGGTTGTAAGATATTATCTTTGTAATTAAATAATGGATTATTATATTATTTCATATTGATTAATTAATCTATTTTTTATTAAAAAACTTAATATTAACTTAAAAAAATGCGGAGGATATATTATGGGATATGTTTTACTTGTAATTTCTTTTATTCTTTTTCTTGATTATATAGTGAATAAAAAAAAAGAGACTGTTGATAACGATAAAATTGTGCAATAATAGATTTATATATAGTTGTCATTGACTAATTAAAGACGTCATTTCGAATGATAGAGAGAAATCCATTGGCAAATAGCAGTGTATTTTTAGATGGATTGCCACAGGCTTTGCCTTCGCAATGACAGCTTATAGTGAATGGATTAAACCCAAACTATACATAGAAAACAAAAATAGTTTTCTATTGTATAGCGATAAAGAACTACATCTATTTTGGACAATAACCAAAATGGTGTATTTCT
>Ga0256845_1002003_pt1 | contig 15394 bp, 10 predicted proteins | sample RiftiametaG_FD_189101 | JGI IMG/M metagenome (GOLD analysis project Ga0256845, IMG submission 189101) | Tube worm associated microbial communities from hydrothermal vent at the East Pacific Rise, Pacific Ocean - Riftia | ecosystem: Host-associated > Annelida > Integument > Unclassified ...
ATCTCAGACGCAATTTTGGATGCTCTACTCAAGGGCGACAAAAATAGCCGTGTTGCTAGCGAGACTGCTGTCAAAACGGGCTTTGTCCTGCTTGCTGGTGAAATCACTACGAAAGCAAACATCAACTATGCCCAAGTAGTTCGCGATACCATTCGCGACATTGGTTACACCGACAGTGACATGGGCTTCGACGCAGACACCTGCGGAATTCTCAACGCTCTCGAAGAGCAATCTCCCGATATCGCTCAGGGCGTGACCGCTGGAGACGGGCTACACAAAGAGCAGGGGGCCGGTGACCAGGGACTCATGTTTGGCTTTGCTTGCGACGAGACTCCCGAGCTCATGCCTGCACCCATTATGTACAGCCACAAGCTGACGGCTCAGCTCACCAAGGTACGTAAAAGCGGCAAACTGTCCTACTTGCGTCCCGACGGAAAGAGCCAAGTTACGGTTGCCTACGAGAATGGCAAACCCACTCATATCACTCATGTCGTGATTTCGAGCCAACATGCAGAGGGTGTGGCCCATAAAAAGCTCGTAAAGGACATCATGAACGAGGTAGTGAAAAAGTCGCTCCCCGCAAAGATGCTCACCAAGGACACGCAATACTTCATCAACCCCACTGGACGTTTTGTGATTGGCGGCCCCTGCGGCGATGCCGGACTCACCGGTCGAAAAATCATTGTCGATACCTATGGTGGAATGGGACGCCACGGCGGCGGAGCTTTCTCCGGAAAAGACCCTTCCAAGGTAGACCGTTCGGCCTGCTACTTCGCGCGCTACGTCGCAAAAAATATTGTCGCGGCAAAGGTGGCAACTCGCTGCGAGGTCCAAGTTGCCTACGCAATTGGTGTCGCTCAACCCATGGGCGTCTTTGTCGACACCTTTGGAACTGGCAAAGTCGACGATGATACTCTGGCAGCTTACATCGAAAAGAACTTCGATTTCCGTCCAGCCTCTCTGATTAAAGAGTTGAAGCTACTTCGTCCAATCTACCGTGCCACGGCCGCGTACGGTCACTTCGGTCGCAAGGAATTTCCTTGGGAAGATACCAAACGAGCAAAGAAAATCGCAGCAGACCTACTCGGCACCAAAAAGACTGTAGCGAAAGCGAGCTCTTCTGTGAAAAAAGCACCTGCAAAGAAAAGCAGCGCTAAAAAGAGCCCCGCACGAAGAAACGCTAAAAAGTAAGAAGCATTTCTTCAGACAAAAAAAGGCGACTCCCTCAAGGTAGTCGCCTTTTTTCGTTCGAAAGAGCGTTGCGATCAGATCGCGTCCTCCCCCTTTTCGCCCGTGCGAATTCGAACGGCTTCGTCAATGGGGCTGACAAAGATCTTTCCGTCGCCGATGCGCCCGGTCTTTGCACTCTTTTCGATCGCGTCCAAAACAGAGTGAGTCAACTCGTCAGAAACGACGATTTCTATTTTCACCTTCGGAACAAAGTCGACGACGTACGCGGAGCCACGATAGACTTCCTTCTTACCGCCCGTTCGTCCAAAACCTTTTACCTCGGTGACGGTCATACCCTGAACTCCCACCTCAGAGAGGGCGTCTTTCACCTCGTCGAGCTTGAAAGGCTTGATGATCGCTTCGACCTTCTTCATTTCGATATCTCCCGCCGATTTCCCCAAAAAAGAGGACGGCAAAATCACCCGGGCGTCCACGGCCAGGGTAGAATGCAATAGTAAAGAGCAACGAGTGCCCACTGTAACGCAGCGCGTTTCTTTTGAAACGTTCTACAAAACTTAAATAAATGAGCCCATTACTGACCCAAGTAAGAGAAATAGCCCTCCGTATGTTTCCAGATTGTTTCCAATAGGCGTCGATGCCCACGAAGGACGATTTTACCCCCTCCAAGAGCTATTGCGACTGGGCCTGATGCCCCCACCATTTCTACAGAGTATTTTAGAGACTACTCCTAGCGGCTGTTCGCAGCCCCTTGGCGCGAACGGGTCCAGCGTCTAGAGTCCGAGTCGGGCTCAGCGCCTCAACTCGATGTCCGATACACCTAGCTCTCACGTACCCGCTGGCACCATTTTGGAGGGAAAGTTCCGCGTAGTCCAAGAGATTGGTCGCGGAGGCATGGCTGTCGTGTATGAGGCAGAAAACATCGATATCGGCAAGCGCGTTGCTGTAAAGATTCTTTCTCCCGAACTCATCGCTTCGCGCATTGTCCGCGAACGTTTTATTCGCGAAGCACGGTCAGCCGCGGCTATTCATAGCCCCTATATTTGCGAGGTATACGACTCGGGAATGTACCATGAGCGCCCCTTTCTCGTTATGGAGTTATTAGACGGCGAAAGCCTCTATGACCGTATGACGCGGATCAGGCAGCTTAAAATAACTACCTGCCTCAAAGTGCTTCGTCATATCGTACGTGGCCTGTCAAAAGCCCATCAGGCTGGAGTGGTGCATCGCGATCTAAAACCAGAGAATATATTTCTTACTCGCGATACCGAGGGAAGGCTGCTCGCCAAAATCGTCGATTTTGGACTCGCTAAATTTTACGAAGGCCGAGACGGGGCAGACGATAGAAATATACGCCTCACGCGAGAAGGAGCCCTTTTTGGTACTCCTGCTTACATGAGCCCCGAGCAGGCAAGAGGTCAGGGGGAGGTCGATCATCGAGCCGATCTTTGGGCCCTAGGCTGCATCGTCTACGAATGCCTCACAGGACGCACGGTCTGGGACGTTCAAGAAGGCGTTGCCATGATTCTCGCTCAGATCGCCCGAGGTCAACTACCCAACCCCAGCACTTACCGTCCTGATCTCCCCGAAACTTTTAACGCGTGGTTTGAACGAGCTCTCAACCCTGATCTCAATCAGCGTTTTCAAACGGGCAGGGAATTTATCGATACCCTAGAGGTAGCTCTAACAGTCGAAGGCGAACCTGTTTCCTCTGTCGATCCCCTAGCTCAATCAAGTTACTACGAGATTCCTGACCCTGCCCCACAACTGACCGGCGCTCCCCTAGGGGATGCTTCCGAACTTGCACCAGGGGGCACAACAGGCCGAGCTATTGCATGGCTGACCATTTCATCCCTCTGCGTTTTTTCTGCGTATACATTTTGGCTCTACGTCCTGAACCCTGCAGCGCCCAGCGAAAGGGCCTCAGAAACAACCAATCTGCAAGCCACTATCAACGAAACGAAAGAGCTTAAAGAACCCGCCGAGAAGGGGCCGGGCTCAGAACTCATCAACCGGGCGCAAAAACAGTTTCGCTCTGATCAGCATGAGGACGCCATCAAGACCCTCAAAACAGCTCTAGGGGAGAGCCCCAATGTTGCAGGCACGCTCATTCGCCACGCAAAGGTCGCCCTAGAAGATTCTGGAGCTTGCCGCCTTGCTGGCATCGGCCGACCTCGCCCTTTCACCGCTACTGGGCCCGCCTCCCATGCACGAATTGCCCTTGGCGAAAACGGGATTTTAGCAGTTTGGACAGACTCGCATCAAGATCCCAAACGTCGCAACGTTTACAGTGCTTTACTGGACGATTCTCTCCGCAGAGTTGGACCTGTACGCAATGCCACTCCAGAAGCAACGAACGCTATCCACCCAGAGCTTACGCGCCTGTCCAAGGGGTTCGCTACTTTGTACTGGGACTCGGGTGATGCAAAGCCTGGGGTCTACATGCGGGCCCTACAGGGAGATGGGCGCATTCGTACACCATCACAGCTTCTCTCTCAGAACAAAAGGCGAGACAAGTATTTTCCAACCTTGGCAGTCTTGCCTGGGTCGCGACTCCTTGCTGTGTGGAGTCAAAAATCCCCCAGTACCGGCCGAGCCTCCATTGTTGCTCGACACTTGGATCCAGAGCTCACCCCAACCGGTCAACCCGTTCAACTAACGTCGCTCCTACAAGGAGATGCCACTCAACCATTTGCACGAGTCTTCGGCTCTCATCTTTTCATAACTTATAGGCACTTTCTCACGGGCAAGACCAGCGAAATTCGCCTCCTACGCATTCCCCTCAATTCGAAAGAATTGAAAGGAGGGGTGCCTCAGGCAACCGACGTAGACTTATTCGCCGGGCAGAGTGTGACTCTTCGAATAGAACCACGCCAAGCTCGTCCTAGTATGACCTGTGACAAAGCAGGTTGCCTCGTCGTTTGGGATGATGAAGCAGGCGGGGCCTATGCTGGCTTCGTTCCCGCTGGCGCGGATGCTCCCCTCTGGCACCGAGAATTTTCTTCCAAAGGCAAACGTCCCATTATTGCTCGCGACGCCCAAGGGAATGCTGCCATCGCCTATTTCGCAGGAGACCGACTCTTTATTACGCCAGTTGATCGCGATGGAATTGGGGAGCCCAGCGTAATTAGTCGAGTCAGTGGTTTTCAACCCACCCCGAGCCTCGTCGCAGGAGCCGGTGAAGGAGAGTGGCTCATCGCGTGGAGAGACTTTGAAGCAGGACATCTAGAAATATTTGTCGCCCGCGCCCATTGCACCCCTCACGGAAGCCCCTGACCACCGATGGCCGACGAACTATCGGCTGCTCGCCAACCCGTTCGGCTTCCGGCGAGATTGCAATTGCAAAGGTGCCCACTTTTTAGTGAGCGCCTCGTGATAGAACCCCTTGAAGGCAATCGTACCCAACGCTTCTACCGTGCAGTTTTGACTTCTCGCGAGTGTCTCGCTCCCTGGTTACCCTGGGTCCCACAAAAAGTAACTCTTGAGAGTTGCAAGCGTTACGTAGAGGCATGTGAATTTGACTGGGATAGAGGAACGGCCTTGCGCTTTGCCCTTCGGTACCGTAACCAGCCCGATTTGATAGGGGTGGTCTCTCTTGAAAGTATCTTAAAAGCGCACCGTAGCTGCGATCTTGGCTATTGGCTCCATCCTGCTCATCAAGGGCAAGGACTCATGACAGAAGCAGCGGGGCGAGTTGTAAACTATGCCTTTGCACAGATGCACCTACATCGTATTCGCTGCTCCGCAGCTGTTGAGAACTTACCTAGCCGCCGCGTAGCCGAGCGTCTCCAGTTTCAAGAAGAAGGCAAGGCGCGCGACGCCGAGATGGTTCTTGGTAGATGGCTTGACCACATTGTGTACGGGCGCCTTGCCCATGACTTTAAACCAGCCGCAGACGGGGCCTAAGCAATGGCTTCAAAACGCCCAATTCCATTCGCCCTAGTTGCTCCTGCCACCGTAGTGCTTCTAGGCGCTGCCCTCACCTTGGTCTCAACCATATTAGGCATTGCAGACCTGTCTCGCCACGCACGTGCTTCGGCGAATTTTCAGGTAAGTGCCATCAGTAAATCCTTCGCTCCGCGAGTAAAAAAGACACCAGCCCCAGAAAGACAATTGCTCATGGAGCGAGCGGCAAACAATTGCGCCTGCGTTCTCTTGTTGGTCGACTCGCAGGGCATTGTTCGCAACGCGGCGCCGCGCCAACCCCTCTCCTTTTCTCAGCTCAATGAGCTTGCCTCCGACGGGGGGAGCTTGCTCATTTTTGAACAAGAATATCTCTACAACTCCTCCTCTTTGCACGCAGACACAACTCGGCTCTTCGTCTTTTCTCCCCTACCGGATATCTCTAAGCAAAAAAGCGCCCTCGTATCGTCCATGGTGGCATTTGCGCTCGTGCTCCTCGTCGCCGCCGGTTTTGTAGGCTGGACGTTAGCGCGTAATGTGCATTCCGATGTCGTATTTGTTCGTGATGCGATTGTTTCAATGGCTCAGACCACTGGCCCCACGCATTCTAAAGCTATCTCGGTACGTACAATCGACCAAGTGGGCCAACTGACGGCTTCATTCAATACCCTTCTCGAACGATTTCAGGCTGCGGAACGCGCCTATCGCCAAGATTTAACAGAGGCGAAGGGTTTCGAACGGGATCGTTCCGCATTTCTCTCTGCTCTTAGTCATGAGCTGCGCACACCTCTTAATACAATATTGGGTTTTGCTGACGTACTTCTCCACGAAATTGACGGGCCACTCTCCGATGAATCAAGAGAAAATATCACCATTGTTCGCACCAGCGGCGAACACCTCCGTTCATTGATTGATGATATTCTCGCCCTGAGCGCTCTCGAGTCGGGAGAATTTAGTTTAAGTCGAGAGCAAGTGGACATTGCCCAAATCGCATTTGATGTAGTCGAGGAGGCGCGTATTACTGCAACTCAAAAGGGCCTCACAATACTCCTCGATACTCCCCATGACCCAGAGGCAACCACTGCCTACGCAGACAAACGCCGAATGAGGCAAGTGCTGAGCAATGTCATCGGTAATGCTATCAAATTTACGTCTCAAGGCACCGTCGGTCTGAAGGTTTTTCGAAACGAGGAAGATATAGTCATCACAGTCAGCGATACGGGCCCTGGTATTGCCGAGGCCCAATTGGACGCTATATTTGAGGAATTTCGACAGGCTGAGTCAAATAATTCTCAACAAACGGGCACTGGGTTGGGGCTATCTATTTGTAGACGCCTGGTGCAAATGCACGGCGGCACGATTCACGCAAAGAGTATCCTCGGGACGGGCTCGACATTCACGATTCACCTTCCGGTGGAGTTTTACACCAGAAACTCAAGTTATACTGAGCTATCGATCTCCACAAACTCCTGAGAAAATCACTCATTCAGCGCGACGCAACGGCTCAACTCAATTCAGAATTGCCCAGTCCTGAACGGTAAATTCACTGGGTTCAAAATAGATCAGCTTGCCCGCCGGACTTTTTACCGACGGACTCAATGTCCAAGAGTTCATAGGCTTTTCGAGTCGCTATACGCCCTCGTGGAGTCCGAGCCAGGTACCCCTGTTGCAGCAAATAAGGCTCGTAGACGTCCTCCACCGTATCACGAGCCTCGGCTAGCCCCGCGGCCAAAGTCTCAATACCTACAGGTCCCCCCTCATAGGTTTCGATCAACATGCGCAGGAGTCTACGATCCATCACATCGAGCCCAGCTGCGTCCACCTCCAAGCGTTCGCAAGTATACTCGACGATTTCTCTGTCAATTTTACCACTGCCCCGTACATCGGCAAAGTCTCGAACTCTACGAATCAAGCGATTGGCGACTCGGGGTGTCCCACGAGACCGATGAGCGAGAGAAAGGGCCCCTTCTTCATTGCAGGGCACTCCCAAAAGGCGAGCGCTTCTCATGATGATCTTGGCCAAGTCTTCGGGAGGATAGAAGTCCAAACGCAAAGTGACACCAAAACGTTCCTGCAATGGCTTGGTCAACAAACCAGTTCGAGTCGTCGCGCCCACTAATGTGAATGGTTTAATATCAAGAGGAATGCTCTCGGCGAATGCCCCCTCACCCATCATGACATCAATGCGAAAGTCCTCCATACCGGGGTAGAGAGCTTCTTCTACCGGAGCGCTCATGCGGTGGATCTCATCGATGAAGAGCACGTCATGTTTTTCAAGGCGAGTGAGTAAGCCAGAAAGAACCCCTTTATGCTCAATTGCCGGACCGCTCGAGAGATGAAGATTCACTCCCATTTCAGCGGCCATAATATGGGCAAGAGTGGTTTTACCCAGCCCAGGTGGCCCACAGAGCAAGACATGGTCCAATGGTTCATCCCGTTTTTTAGCCGCCTGCACAAAGACCTTGAGATTTTCCTTGTGCTTTTGTTGACCAACAAAATCATCCAAAATCTTTGGACGAAAAACTCTCTCGAATTTCTGCTCATCGACATGAGCGCTGCCCTCCAAAAATCGCGATTCGTCCTCAGAAAGTCGAGTTTCGTCGTTCAATTCAGGCATGTATCTCTCTCGTAGCCACCGTCCGCTAGGACAACAAGCCTGCGAGGTTTCCCCCTCAAGAATCACGGGTTAACGTGTGAAAAATCCAGGGCCTCCTCTTTTTTACCTCACTCATGTCGTCACTTTCCAGCCAACCTTGTCGCCTCGCGACATTTTACTTCCACAAATTGAGAGCCAGGCCCTGGCTGCGTGCAGTTCAAGTCGTCTTTTTACTGCCCCTGCTCTTCGCTGTCGCAGAAAGTCGAGCGCAGACGGTAGACCCGGCTCCACCTACCGAAGAACCACGTATTTACGCCGATTCATTCTTGGTATGGATATACGCCAAACCCCAACGAGATCCCGCCCCCATCGGCTACTTGCGTGGCGGACAGTCAGTTGCCTTGCGCAGTCATGAGGGCAACCCCGTTCAGCAACGCGTGCGCAAAGGTTGTGGCAAAGGCTGGTACGCGGTCGAGCCAGCTGGTTTCGTATGTCTTGACCGACACGCGAGCCTCAGCCCAACTAGATACTCAAAAAATATGGCGATGCTTGCGCCTCGCGAGGGTGCCTATCCCTTTGAATATGTGCTCTCCATGGGGAGTCCTTCGTACCGACGTGTTCCGACGACTCCCGAATGGCAAGGGAAGGAACGTGTGTTTGGTCGTGCTCGAACCATCCCCCTGCCGCCTCATTGGAAAGGACACGAAGAATTAATCACATACGAAGATGTGCCTCTTGAGTCAGCTCCCAACTATCTAATCAGCGAGGGTTCGATCTCAAGGAGAAAAGAGCAAAGACTCGTTCGCCGTAATGTACCCTTTGGTTCAATGCTCGCGGTGACCTCTGCATTCAAGGATTCCGGGCGCTCCTACTTGCAGAGTGCAGACGGAACCTTAGTTCCCGCAGAAAGATTTCGTCTCTTCAAGCAATCGCGCTTCGCCGGTGTCGAACTTTCTCAGACCAAGCGACGGCTACCTCTCGCATGGCCGCGCAAACGAACACGCTCGTTTTCCTTAAAAAACTCCTCTGAGTGCTCAGGGAGCCAGCGCCCTACGGGACAAGAAAAGCAAGAGAAGTCGTCGACAACTAGGGGAAAGCTAAAAGTTCATCCCTTAGCCCTCAATCAAGACTGCCTCATCACCAATCAACAATGGCATGAGCCACGAATCCCGCTCGAACTCAGCGGAGCGGTCGTCATCATTGGCGGAACGCAGCTCCTTCAAACGGCTACAGGTACCTGGCTTCCCCGCTCCTATCTATTTGTCGCCGAAGAAAAGGTGCCTCCTGCGAAACTGCGGGCCGGAACGCACAAAAAGTGGCTCCACTTTCGAATTCGCGAAGGTACGCTCGTTTCCTACTTCAATGGCGCGCCCGTCTTCGCCACTTTGGCATCACCGGGTATTGGCGGAACACCCCAACCGGGCCAAAGCCCGTTGCAATCGCGTACCACCCCCCTAGGCACCTATAGGATCCAGTTTAAGCACCGCACCGACGACATGAGTCCCGAGCAAACAGAGCATCGAAAGTTTTGGATCGCCGATGTACCCTACGCGATGTATTTTCAACAACCATTCGCCATTCATGTGGCCTATTGGCACGAGTCCTTTGGTGAGCCCATGAGTGGAGGATGCATCAATGTTTCCCCCCTAGATGGTGCGCGGCTTTTCGCGTTTACGGAGCCTCATATCCCTAAAAATTGGTACGGCGTGGGCGCCTCAAAAGCATTCGGGCCAGGCACGACAATCACCATCACTCGCTGAGCGAAAGAGAAATCTCAAGTTAGCTCACTTGGTACCACTTTACATTTTTCCAAAGTAACCCAAAGGTAACTTTCATTTTTAGAATATTCCCCTTCACCTGAAAGGTAGCATTGTAAGTGGAGTCACGGCGGGGTGCGTACACCCTGCCGACCCAACGATTCTCAGCGGCATCGAACTTCAATCCCCTAAATATTGCAATGCCCAGCTTCACTTCCCTATGAGGTGTGGAAATGAGCCGGCCCACAAATACACCGTTTTTTTGTGTAACTTCGACAACTGCCCCCTGATCCTCGTCTTTCCAACAACCGAGAATCTTACTCGAAGCGTGTTCTTTGTTCACCAATACATCTGCACCCGAGAGGGGGCTCACGTCAGCGCAGTAACTAGAGGGGGCGGTGCAACAGGCAGTCGTGCTGGAGGCCAACGCGCTTCCGCTACTCCCTAAGACGACAACTGCGCAGAGCAAAGGGCGCCGACAACACTGCGAAAACAAAGAAACCAAGCCTGACATTTACTAGTACCAAAGGTCGGAACTTCGTGCCGGGTTTTGGTACCCATGAGACAAAAAGTAGTACCGAGGGCAAATAGGGAGGCTATTGCGGGTTTCATCAGGCCCCCACTTCAGTTGGGTCTGGTGAAACCCGGCACGGACTTCCGGCACGAGGTACTCGGTCGTAGCGCCTTCCAAAAGTATCACCAATTTGATCACAAAAAAGGGCCTCCCGAGGGAAGCCCTTGCTCTTAGAGGAACTCTCCCTCCCTCTTTCTACGTCGTGGCGGCTTATTCTGCTGCCTTCGACTCGTACACCGGATGCCCAGCAGAAGAGGAACCACCCATATCGTAGGCGTGCATTTCGTGCTCCCCATAGTCGAGTCCTTCGCGCTCTTCTTCTTCAGAAACGCGCAAGCCCATGAGCTGCTTGATGACAAAGAACACGAGCCCAGCGGAGGCAAGAGAGAACGCCCCGTAAGCGGCGACGCCTATCAATTGGGTAACAAAGGAATGATCTTTAGAGAAAATACCAACAGCTAATGTTCCCCAAATACCGCAGGTAAGATGCACCGAAGTAGCTCCGACGGGATCGTCTATTTTGATCTTGTCGAAAAAGAGAACCGAATACACAACCATCACGCCGGCGAGGAAACCAACGACGATGGCGTAGCCGGGGGCGATGACATCTGCACCCGCGGTAATTCCAACCAGACCGGCTAAAATACCATTCAGCGCCATCGATAGATCGGGTTTATGACTGATGAAGTTATACCCCACCATCGCGCCAAGGCCACCGGCTGCGGCTGCCAGGCAAGTTGTTACCAGTACAAGGCTCGTAGCTGCAGGGTCGGCCGAGAGTACCGAACCACCATTGAACCCGAACCAACCGAGCCAAAGAATCAGGACCCCAATAGTTGCCAAGGGCATGTTGCTTCCGGGGATTGGAACTGTCTCCCCCTTTTTTGTGTACTTACCCAAACGTGGTCCAAGCATCCAAGCGCCAACTAACGCTCCCCAACCACCCACCGAGTGAACAAGGGTAGACCCAGCGAAATCGTAGAAGCCCATTTTGTCCAGCCAGCCTTCGCCCCATTTCCACGAGCCTGCCACTGGGTACACAAACGCCACAAAGATGACGGCAAAAACCATAAAGCTGGTCAATTTCATGCGCTCGGCGACAGCGCCTGAAACGATAGTCGCGCAGGTCGCGGCGAACATTCCCTGAAAGAGGAAGTCGGTCCAATAGGTGTACGTTCCGTCGTGGTAAGCGGCGGTTTGCCCCGTCGCACCAGGATCGGGCAGCGACGTGGGGAAGAGAAAGAACCCGTTGAACTCACCAGGATACATCAAATTGAATCCCACCAGATAATAGGTGAGCAAGCCGGCGCAAATGATGAATACATTCTTAAAGAGAATATTCACATTATTCTTAGAGCGCGTCATGCCTGCTTCGAGGGTTGCGAAGCCCATGTGCATGATGAAAACCAAGGCGGTGCACAACATCATCCAAACGTTGTTGGCCGTAAATAGACCAACAGAAATCGCGGCCGCCTTCTCGGCCGCAGGTGCGGCGACATCAGCGACTTCTTCTGCAAAAGCAAGACTCGGAGCCAAGACGGCTGCGGTGCTCGCAATCAATGCGGGAATTTTTTTCATAGCATTCTGCTCACTTATTCGATGGGCTAGAACAGACGTGAAACCAGAGAAATCTCCTGCCTGCTCGAAAACTGTTCTCCCTCCATAAGGGGCCGGGTGTTTCTTACTTGTTTCGCCCCTATGGACGTCGGGGTAATTCTTGCGGCTTTTCGGCACAAGGGTGTCCCGAGGCCAAAGACAGCCACTAAATACCCCAAACTGGGGTATTTAGAACGAGACCTCCAGAACAATTCCCCATTTTGGGGTACTTGGACTGAAAATTGCTCCTTCTCGGTGGAATGATTAGGCTACGACTCACGGGGCAAAGCCCTAGACTATCTTCCTATTCAAATGTGTTCATGAGAGTTCGCGCAACAGCAACTGGCTCCTCTCGGAGCAACGCAATCGGTCAACTGGAGCTTTCCTGCACCAAATCAGGGCTGGCTTTGGGGCTCTATGGCGTGGGGGCCTACAGCGAGGGTTATGGAGTGGGCGCCCTGACGACAGGCACTCGAGTCACAGTACCCTACAGCGGAATCAAGGCCGTACGAGTGGCGGGGGATGAAGTATTTCTACACCTGCAGTCTCCAGGGTTTCCTCATGATAAGCTCACACTCACGCGCTTTACGGCGGGGCCCGGCGTCCCCCCAGTAGAGCTAAGAAGAAGACGGCTCATTCTTCATTTTACGGCCCTCTCCATCGCCGCCCTCGCCTCTTTATCCGCTACAATATTGGCTCCTTTATCCTCAGGAGATGTCATCGCTTGGGGAGCCCTTGGCTACGGAGCCATCGCCGCGAGTCTCGTTCTTGCGTTGGGTTATGCCCTGGACCAAAATCTCCTCCTGCGCCCGCCCGGCGAAGATGCCACGCGAGAAGCATTTCTAGGAGATCTAGCCCTTCATTTTCCTAATATTCTCAGAAACGATCTTCCCCTTCACCAGAAGAAACGCCTCGCTCTACCCCGATTCACGACACTTTTTCCGCGAACCGCTGCCACTGTTGGCATGACCATGGCAGCGGCTATTCTCACGGCGCTGGTCTCCGGCCAACGACTGTTTATGACAAAAGTGGGCCCCCCTTCACCAGAAGTGAGGCAAACTCCCGCCGGAAATCTTGGGGTCGATTCGCCCCAAGATTCACTGATAGCGCCCGAGCCACCTGCTCCAATCACTCAGCCACAGGTCCCCTCCTCGGCCCCCGAGAGCCCTCAAGAAATCCAGGAGGCACGCTCTGATGAAGAAGAAGCCGTGATAGAACGACGCTGTCTCTGCGATCGGGCTGATTCTCAATTGTGGAAAAAACCAATCCCTCGATTGAGCGCCTTGCTCATCGAAAAGCGTTCCATTCCGCTCAAGAACTATATTCGTAGCCGAATACAGGTTGCAGTGGTGAACAATGGCGACACTGCAATCAATGAAATCACCTTGAACGTGCAGTTTTTTGAAAGGCGCGGCAAAAAGCGAGTTCCCACTAAAGATCGCCCCCTCTACTTTGAAGGACCTCTTCGGCCAGGAGAGGCCATCAAGTGGACCACGGAAGCTCGTGGTACCGAATTTGAAATCAATGTACCACAGGTGGGATACCTAGGAACGAACGGCGATGGGGCCGCCTCTGCTGAGACGTTTTACAAACTATTGGAAGCCAACCACCGCCCCGTGCGTCTCCATGCGGCTCGAATTCTTAGTTACTTAGGAGATGAGCGTGCCCGCAAGGCAGCGCTCGATTTGAAGGACGCGATGCGCGCCGCCGAAGCCCCCTACCTGCGACGAATCTTGGCGGCGACTGGGGATACACGTATTTGCGACGTGGAGCTAAAGAAAGAACCAACGACTACGATTGGTGTTTGCGTTTACAATGGGGGAGACGCTGAAGTCGCCGCCTTGGGTGTCCAGCTCAACGCTCTGTCAGGAAATCTTGATATCGATCACCCCCTGGCCGATCCCCCCTCTTTGCGGGGTCACCAAAAGTGGAGAATTCCTGGAAAACTCAACGGGCAGTCGGGGCGCTACGTACGCATACCCCTACCAGAGGGCTTTCTTAGCGAGAATGGAAGCAGTCTCGAAGTTACCGCTGATCTTTACGAATTGCTCGACTGATACGTTCAGCCTGCATTCGATCCCTGAAATTACGGGCAACGGTCAACTAGAAGGCGGAGCTTCGGACCGGCTGCGCGTACGCGGCGGTCCCGGCTCTTGTACTATCGAACTGACAACCAACATTAAATTATTTCGCGACTCGGCCGAACAGGGCAGACTCAGAACTGTGAGTAAATCGTCCAATTCGCGGCCAGAGCGCCCTGCCTCGGACTCGATCTCCCACGCCTCACAAAAAAGCCAACCCGCTCGCTGCTGCAAGCCCAAGGGTAAGGCTGCCCAGCCCGGCTCGTGCAACATTGCTAAAAGCAGTGCACGCTGAAAGGCCCGAGCGTGACGGGGTGAGGAACAGCCTGGGAGTGAAAGAGAGCCCGTCTTGAGCCAATCTTTTGCCTGTGTTCTGAGGTGAGCGGCAAAAAACACCCGAGGTCGCACCGAGGTCAAACGCGCGGCGGCGGTCGGGCCTAAAGAAGAACGTGTGGGCGATGGTGATTGAGCACCAGAAGCACGCTGAGAACCATCATTCGTTGAAGAATTTGTGCGCCCAGCTGGTCGGGAACTTTGGCGTTTAAAATCGGCAGGGGTTGAGCGACGGACTGGAACCGCCCCTTCGGAAGAACCATTGCCGCCACGCCGATACAAGTCCCCGGCTCGCTGGGCATACTTTTCGCTAAAGACATGCGCTTCTTTTGAAGCATGCGCTTCTTTTGAGGATAGAGGCTCAAGTTCGAAGGGTACTTCGGTCGGACTCGCGGGGCTCGACCAAGAAGCAGGGGAAACGCCATCGATACGAGGCAAACGAGGAGCTCGGGGAATCGATACCGCCTCGATGAGATCCGTTTCGGTAGGAGTCTCGTTGGGTCTAAATGAATAGAACCCGCCTCTCTCGGCCCCTCTTTGCTCACGCAAACCTGAAAGTCGCTCGGTCAACTGACTTGACCCACCATCCCGAGGACCAGCAGGGCCAGAGTCCCGAGGACCAGCAGGGCCAGAGTCCCGAGGACCAGCAGGGCCAGAGTCCTGAGATACAGACTCCCGAGGGCCAGCGGGCTCAGTGATTAGCTCACGAGCATCGTCGCGAATGGGAGGCCCTGCCTCAATTTCTTCGAGCTCGATGGCTGGAGGCGGAGGAGGTGCGCTGCCGGGTAGCGTTCGAGCTCGCTGCCTTTCGGGGACAACGGTCTCCGAAGAAGGTGCACCCGCAGGAGAAAAGTCAACCGAACGAATGAGCGCGGCTTTGCCGAGTTGGTTTCGAACTGGTGCGACAGCGCGCGCGTCCATGCCCTTGAGGGTTGGACGCTCCCGAGAAACGGGCTGGGGAGTGTCGAGCGAGGTGGCACTACGGAAAAATGAATCCGTTTTTGAAGAGGGCGCTCCCCATTTTTTTCGTTCTTCTGCCAACTGACTTCCCCTAGAGTTCAAGCGCCCCACCTGACCACTGGTGGTCGCCGGAGGCACCTGAGCGCTCCGCCAATAAGCCATGTAGGTTCAAGGGTGTCAATGTGTTTTCACCCCTGGAGGGCAATCAGCCAACCAGTACGGTCCCCGCGTGCCCAAACTCACTCGCCTGCCCCCTGTCGTTGCACTCCTTTGTCGCCTGCCCCCCTGTCGTTGCACTCCTTTGTCACCTGTCCCCCTTGTCGTTGCATTCCTTTGTCGCCTACCGCGGTCGTCGAGCTGGAACTAGCTGCTCGCTTGCAATCTGCGTTCTCGGCGGGGGAGCTTC
>Ga0256845_1002004_pt1 | contig 15393 bp, 9 predicted proteins | sample RiftiametaG_FD_189101 | JGI IMG/M metagenome (GOLD analysis project Ga0256845, IMG submission 189101) | Tube worm associated microbial communities from hydrothermal vent at the East Pacific Rise, Pacific Ocean - Riftia | ecosystem: Host-associated > Annelida > Integument > Unclassified ...
GTTGGTTGGATTGGCAATTTTATTTAAGAATAAGGATAAAAACAGACTGGCATTAGTCCTTCCAGTAGTTGTTTATTTTTATGTTGCTTCTTGTTGGTGGACTTGGTGGTTCGGTGGTGGTTTTGGAGCAAGAACAATGATAGATATATTTCCTTTTTTAGCTTTCGGATTAGCTTATTTTATAAAAAAAATATTAACGTATTCAAAAGGATATAAGACTTTAATATTTACCATACTTTTTTTATTATTGGGTTTCAATTTGTTTCAAACTAGGCAAGCGCATGAAGGTTTGATTCATCATGACTCTATGACCAAAGAGGCTTATTTCGCAATTATGTTTAAGTTACAAAAACAAATTTCAAGAGAGGAGATTGAACCTCTTTTAAAAGATCCAGGTTATGAAGCGGCTAAAAATGGGAATAGAGATTGATTGGCTTTCTTTTCTTCGAATAACATTTTGTTTTTAGTACCTTTACTATATGTGCGGAATTGTAGGAATTGTATCTTCAAATGAAAAAGAACTGAGCAAAATTGCCGCAGCTACTCGTAGACTTTCTAAAAGAGGTCCTGACAATAGAAGTACAGAAAAATTTGATGGAATATCTTTGGGGCATGCTCGGCTTTCAATAATTGATACTTCAAAAGGAGCAAATCAACCTTTTACAGATGTTACTGAAAGATACACACTTGTATTTAATGGTGAAATTTACAATTATCAAGAATTAAAGGAAGAATTGATTCTTGATGGAATTTCTTTTATTACAAGTTCGGATACTGAAGTTTTACTTTATTTATACATTAAATACAAAGAAAAGTGTTTAGAAAAGTTGAATGGTTTTTTTTCTTTTGCAGTTTTTGATAAAGAAGAAAATTCCCTTTTTGTAGCTCGAGACAGAATGGGGATAAAACCTTTATTGTATTATTTTGATGGAGATCAATTTGTTTTTGCGTCAGAATTAAAAGCTATTTTAAGGTTTAATGTTAAGAAGAAAATAGATAAAGTAAGTTTGTTTAATTACTTACAGTTTAATTATATTCCAACTCAAAACTCAATATTAGAAGGAGTTAAAAAGTTGAAGCCAGGACATTTTATTATAATTAAAGACATTAATAAAATTGGTGAAAAAATACAGGAAGAGTTGTATTATGAAATCCCTTTAAATCAAGAATCTACATTTCAAACTAGTGCGATGAATTATGATAAATCGCAAGAAATGCTGCGTAATTTATTAGATGATTCAGTACAAAAAAGATTAGTTTCAGATGTTCCGGTGGGTACATTTTTGAGTGGAGGAGTAGATTCGTCAATTATTAGTTTGTTAGCAAAAAGGCATAAGCCAGATTTACAAACATTCTCTATTGGTTTTAAGGATGAACCTTTTTTTGATGAAACAAATTATGCGAATGCTGTTGCTAAAAAAATAGGAAGTAATCATCACGTATTTTCATTAACTAATGATGATTTGTATGAAGACTTGGATGAAATATTAGATTATTTTGATGAACCTTTTGCTGATTCTTCCGCAATAGCTGTTTACTTATTAAGTAAGCGAACTAAGGAGCATGTTACAGTTGCTCTTTCTGGTGATGGTGCTGATGAAATGTTTTCTGGTTATAATAAACACATGGCAGAGTTTAAATCTCGTCATCCAGGAATTAAAGAATCTGTGATTAAAATGGGGAATCCGTTATGGCGAACTTTACCAAAATCAAGAAATTCAAAATTTACGAATATAAACAGACAGCTTTATAAATTTAGTTCAGGAGCTAAGTTGACTAATAAAGCTCGTTATTGGAAATGGGCTTCAATAATTAGTGAAGAGAAAGCTAATTATTTATTAAAAGAAGAATTAGTTTTTAATCCACAACGGTTAAGTGATGCTGCTTTTGAGTATAAAAAACGAAAAGATGATTTATTAAAAAGTATTCGAAGAGATGGTGATATTAATGATACGCTTTTTACGGATATGAAAATGGTGTTAACCAATGACATGTTACGAAAGGTAGATGCTATGAGTATGGCTAATAGTTTAGAGGTTAGGACACCTTTTCTTGATCATCGTTTAGTGAATTTTGCATTTTCATTACCAGTAGCATTTAAAATTAATGCGAATATGAAGAAAAAAATTCTTCAAGATGCATATAGAAAAGAATTGCCAGAAGAAATTTATAAAAGACCAAAGCATGGATTTGAAGTGCCTTTATTAAGTTGGTTTAGAAATGAGCTACGGTCAACAATTGAAGATGATTTATTGTCGGATGATTTTATTGAGGAGCAAGGTTTATTTAATGTTGCAGCGACTAGAGAGTTAAAAAGACAATTGTTTTCTAATAATCCAGAAGATGTTCAGGCAACCATTTGGGCGTTAATTGTGTTTAACACATGGTGGAAAAAATATTTACAAGAATAGTGGGAGAAAAAATCAAAGTATTACGCATAATCAATAGGTTTAATTTAGGTGGACCAACTTTTAACGCGGCTTATTTAACTAAATATTTAGAACCAGAATTTGAAACGTTGTTGGTTGGAGGGGTTAAGTATGAAGAAGAAGAGAGCTCTGAATTCATCCTTGAAAAATTAGGGTTAACTCCCGTTGTAATTCCAGAAATGCAGCGTAGTATCAGCTTTAAGGAGGATAAAAAAGCATATCAAAAAATTAAAAAAATAATAGAAGAATTTCAGCCAGACATTGTGCATACACATGCTTCGAAAGCAGGGACATTAGGACGATTAGCTGCTTCAAAATGTAAAGTTCCTGTAGTTGTACATACTTTTCATGGACATGTTTTTCATTCGTATTTTGGTAAAGCAAAAACGTTGTTTTATAAAAAAATAGAAAGGCGTTTGGCTAAAAAGTCAACTCAAATTATTGCAATTAGCGATATTCAAAAAAAAGAACTTTGGAAAGATCATAAGATTTGTAAAGAAGATAAACTAACTGTAATTCCATTGGGATTTGATTTAGACCGTTTTCAAGAAAATATAGAAGAAAAACGAAAATCTTTTAGAGATAAATATCAAATTGCAGCTGATGAAATTGCAATTGGAATTATAGGTAGATTAGTTCCAATAAAAAATCACCAACTGTTTATTAATGCAATAAATGAGGTGAAACAAAAATCTTCAAAAAAAATACGAGCTTTTATAATTGGAGATGGAGAAGAAAAGGGGCAACTAATTGAATTGTTAAAACGTATTAATTTGGATTATGTTGAATGGGAAAATCATAAGGCTGTTGCAACCGTTACATTAACATCGTGGATTAAGGATGTGGATTGGGCAAATGCAGGTTTAGATATTATTACTTTAACCTCTTTGAATGAAGGAACTCCGGTTAGTTTGATTGAGGCACAAGCATCAAATAAACCAATTGTAACAACAAATGTTGGAGGTGTTGAGAATATTGTACTTAAAAATGAAACAGCTTTTATAACAGAATCGGATAACTTAGAGCAGTTTGTTAGTGCGACTTTGAAACTGGTTGAAGATGATGAGTTGAGGATGGAAATGAGTAAAAAAGGATGGGGATTTGTGAGAAAAGAATTTCATTATTCTCGATTGGCTAATGATATGAAAAACCTTTATAACTCCTTATTAAACATTAATTGAAAATATAGTTGATTTAACGTAGATTTTAATAGATTTGTCGAATTCTAAAAAGAGATAAAAGAATGATAATAAATAATTTAAAAAGACTGGCTTTCTTTATTGTGGTGATATCATTATTTGCATGTAATTATAATTCTGCAGTAATGATGAAAACAGAGAAGGGATTTGTTTTTGATGAAATGCCAACCGATACTGTTTCAGAATATATTCTTTCTAAAAGTGATATTATTGAATTTCAGTTATACACGAATAAAGGAACTTCTATTGTTGATGTTACTGCTATTACTGAGTCCGTTAGTAGAGGGGCAGTTTTGCGTAGCGGAGAAACATATTTGATTGAACCTGATGGTTTTGTGAAACTACCAATACTTGATAGAGTTGAATTAGAAGGATTGACAATTAGAGAGGCAGAAGTATTACTAGAAAAGAAATATGCTAAATTTTATATTAACTCTTTTGTTAAATTGCAAGTAAAGAATAGACGGATTATTATTTTTCCTGGAGGTAGTGGGAAAGCACAAGTAGTTCCTTTAGAGAATGAAAATATGACAATACTTGAAGCTCTTGGAAAAGTTGGAGGATTGCCAAATGAAGCAAAAGCATATAAAATAAAATTAATAAGAGGAGATTTAAAAGATCCAAAAGTTTATTTATTTGATTTTAGTACTATTGAGGGAATTAAAAAATCTGATTTCGTATTGCAAGCAAACGATCTGATTTATGTTGAAAAAAGAAGTGATGCCTTTAGAGAGGTCATAAGAGATGTTGCGCCAGTGATTAGCCTTATCGCTAGTACAATAACATTGATTATAGTTGTAAATAATTTAAAATAATAGTTTTAAAAATGGAAGAAGGCAGTTCTTCAAATACATTAAATGAGGCTAAAGCTCGTAAAAGATCAAATTTAAATACAGAATCTGATCCGATTTTATTTTTTCATTTATTTAAAAAAAACATATTATGGTTCGCTATAATTATTTTTGTATGCCTTTTTATTTCACTTATTTATTTGAGATACACAGCTCCAATTTATTCTGCGTCATTGGTGTATCAAGTAAACTCTGTAAATACAGCTAATAAAGTTTTAGATGTTAGAGAGTTTCAGGAAACGAATAGCCTTGCCAAGGATGTAGAAATTATAAAGTCTAAACTCTTATTTAAAAGAGCATTACATAAAATTCCTGTTGATGTTAGTTATTTTAGTCAAGGAGAAATTTTAACAAATGAATTCTATCGATCAACACCAATAAAAGTTGATTATGATATTAAAGACTCCTCAATTTTAGGTAATAACTTTTATATCAAATTTATTACCGATTCTAAATTTACTTTAATTTTAAATGAAAAGCTTTTAGGTGAGTTTGAAATAGAGAAAGTAATTAAGCTTCAGAAAGTAAGTTTAAAAATTTCGCTGACGAAAAAAATGAGAAGCACAACACTTCAGGAAGTAGATATTTTTTTTAGAATAAATGGGTATGAAAATTTAACAGATGCATGGATTTCCAGATTATCAGTTTTTCCATTAAATAATGCTGCGAAAACAATAAATATTTCTTTTGAAGATAAAAACCCTGCAAAAGCGAAAGATCTTGTAACTGCTATTGCTAATGAATATATTATTTATGATATTGAAGAGAGAAGAAAAAGCTCTAAAAAAGCGTTACATTTTATTGATGAACAGTTAGGAAAATATTACAATAAAGTTAAGGGTGCTGAAAATAAGATAGAAAAATTTCAGGTAGAAAAAAATTATTCAACAGTAGATAGATCTTCCATTTATTTTAATAGAAGCTCTGCATTAGAAAATGAGTTGATTAACATTGATTTACAACGAGAGGTTTTAGTAAATATTAAAGCGTCTATATCATCAAAAAATAGTGTTGATGATGCATATGAATTATTGCCTATGTTAGTGGGATCTGATGAGTCGAAAGGATTGTCATCAATAATTGAAGTACTGAAAAAATTGCTGTTTGAAAAGGAAAATTTAAAATTTGAAGTAACACAGGAGAGTGAAGCAGTAAAACTATTAAATCATAAAATTAATGTAGAAAAAAAAGTTCTTTATCAAAGTGTTGATGCGGCTATTAAAAACCTTGCAATACAAAAAGAAGGTTTGTTAGCTAAAATAATTGAAATTAAAGCTGAGTTTAAAAATGTTCCTGCTGAGGAAATGGAGTATGCTAGATTACAAAGAATATTATTGTTAGATGAAAAATTTTATAACCTTTTGATGGAAAAACGGACGGAATACTCCATATCTGATGCAGGTTTTGTGAGCCAGCATTTAATATTAGATAGAGCAAGGATGCCAAGAGTACCCGTGTTTCCTAGTAGAAATGTTTTCATCATTTTTGGAATTGTTGTCGGGTTTGCACTTAGCCTTGTTTTACTGTTGATTAAGTACATTTTAAAAGACACCATTTCATCTATAGATGAAGTTATTAGACAGGCACACTCAGATTTAACAGTATTAGGAATTGTACCTAAATATAAGCACGATATACCTATTTCTCAGTTGGTAATAAATAAAAATCCTAAATCTATTATTGCAGAATCTTTTAGAGCAATTAGATCTAATCTACAGTTTATTTCAAAAATAGAAGGAAAAAAATTGCTAGCTGTAACATCAACCGTTTCAGGAGAAGGAAAAACGTTTATTGCTATTAACATTGCTGGTATTATTGCATATTCAGGAAAAAAAGTAGTGATTTTAGATTTAGATATGAGAAAGCCTAAAATTCATTTAGGTTTTGGTGTTGAAAATAATGCTGGAATGAGTACGCTATTAATTAAAACTAAAACAATAGCTGAATGTATTCATAATAGTGAGTTAGAAAATCTAGACTTTATAACATCGGGACCTGTACCACCTAATCCTTCTGAACTAATTATAAACGGAGAGTTAGATAGGGTGATTAAAGAGTTGCACGAAATTTATGATTTTGTAATAATAGATAATCCTCCAATTGGATTGGTTTCAGATGCAATGGCACTTTTGAAAAAAGCTGATTATCCAATTTATGTGTTTAAAAATGAATATTCTAAAAAATATTTTGTTAATAATTTGGATAGATTGATTTTAGATAATGGGATACGTAATTTGTCTGTTATTTTAAATGCAGTAGAGCATGGGAAAAGTGCTTATGGTGGAGGTTATGGTTATGGTTATGGTGGAGGTTACGGTTATGGTGGAGGTTATGGCTATGGCTATGGGGGGTATTATGAGGATGAACCAAGTGAAAAGAAAAATTTATTTAAGAATATTTTTGGAAGGAAAAAATAAGGATGAAATTTATTAATGTAGAAATAGAAGGATTGTTTGTAATAGAACCCAATGTTTTTGAAGACGATAGGGGCTATTTTTTTGAATCTTACAATAAGGTAGAATTTGAAAAAAATGGAATAACAGATTTTTTTGTTCAAGATAACCAATCGAAATCTCAAAAAGATGTATTAAGAGGGCTTCATTTTCAGAAACCTCCCTATGCACAAGCAAAATTAGTTAGAGTAATACAAGGCAGTGTATTGGATGTCGCAGTTGATTTAAGAAAAGGCTCTAAAACTTATGGAGAGCATTTTTCTGTAACTATTTCTGCAAAAAATAGAAAGATGTTTTATATTCCTGCAGGTTTTGCTCATGGATTTTTAACATTAGAGGATGATACTATTTTTTCCTATAAATGTAGCAATGTCTATCACTCAGAATCTGAAGATGCAGTATTATGGAATGATAAAGAGTTAGATATTGATTGGGGAGTTAATCAACCTATTTTGTCAGAAAAAGATAATAAAGCTAAATCGTTTAATCAATTTAATAGCCCTTTTTAATCTATTTTGTTTTCTTGGAAACACATATTATTTTTTTTAGGAGCGTTATTGTTTTCAATATTGGTAAACGCTATTATGCTTCGTTTTGTAAAAACACTTGGTATTAGAAATCAAGGAGAAACAATGATTAGATGGAGTGATCAAGTTAAGCCTGCCTTGGGTGGGTTAACATTTTATATCATTTTTTTATTGTCTATTATTTTTCATTCGTTTATTTTTTCCTATACAGGAGATAATATTGATTTTAAATTTACAGGGATAGTAGGAGCAACTTCTTTAGGGTTCTTAATGGGCTTATCAGATGATGCCTATAATACTCGTCCTGTATTAAAGTTTTTAACTCAAGTATTATGTGGAGGTATTCTTATTTATTCAGGTACTTATATTGAAATTTTTGATAGTAATATTTTAAACTATTTATTAACGATATTATGGGTTGTTGGGTTGATGAACTCAATAAATATGCTGGATAATATGGATGGAATAACTACAATAGTTTCTATTGTTATTTGTTTTACTATTTTGATTTTAATGCTCGTAGGAAACGAAACAAGTAGTGTTGGTACAACAATAGTATTAGGTTTGTTAGCAGCGTTATTGGGCTTTCTATATTTTAACTGGAATCCTGCCAAAATGTATATGGGAGATACAGGAAGTCAGTATTTGGGAGTTTTGTTGGCTGCCTTAAGTATTACTTATTTATGGAATCCTGTTACAACAGAAGAGCTTTCTGTTTCTAGACAATTATTGATACCATTATTGGTATTCATTGTACCTATTGTAGATACCACTACAGTAACGATTAAAAGGTTGAGTAAAGGTAATTCACCTTTTGTTGGAGGTAAAGATCACACTACACATCATTTGTCTTATTTAGGTTTTTCTGAAAAACAAGTAGCTGCTATTATTGCTTTAATATCAATAGTTTCTTCAGGTATTGTTATCTGTATTATAACATGTATTGACGTTTGGAGTCATATTTATACAGCAGTATTTACTCTTTATTTTTTAATCGTGTTTGGTATTTTATTTTCGATAGCTAAAAAGAACGTCAATAAGTCTGAAAATGATTGATGATAAAGAAGAATTTATTGAAGTAGAAGGATCAAGAGTTCATAATCTTAAAAATATTTCTGTAAAAATTCCTAGAAACAAGCTTGTTGTGATGACAGGGGTGAGTGGGAGTGGGAAATCCTCGTTGGCTTTTGATACTATTTATGCAGAAGGACAACGAAGATACTTAGAAACATTTTCCGCTTATGCTCGAAATTTTTTAGGAACGATGGAACGTCCTGATGTCGATAAAATTAGCGGGCTAAGTCCAGTAATTGCGATAGAGCAAAAAACGATAAGCAAAAATCCACGATCTACAGTTGGAACGATTACAGAAGTTTATGATTTCTTTAGGCTATTGTTTGCTCGTGCTGGAGAAGCATATTCTTACAATACAGGGGAGAAAATGGTTAAATATACCGTTTTTCAAATTACAGACTTAATCATAGAGAAATATGAGAACAAGAAGCTAATTGTTTTAGCTCCGATTGTAAAAGGACGAAAAGGACATTATCAAGATTTATTTAAACAAATATCTAAACAAGGGTTTGTAAAAGTTAGGATTGATGGGGAGCTAGTAAGTATTACTCCTAAAATGAAGTTGGATCGATATAAAACACATGATATTGAAATTGTAGTTGATCAGATTAAAGTTAAACCGGCAGATAAAAAACGTATTTCCGATTCTGTTAATGTAGCAATGAAACATGGAAAAGGATCAATTATGGTTTTTGATGTTGAAGCCGGTAAATATTCATTGCTGAGTAAAAATTTAATGTGTCCGACAACAGGTATTTCATATGATGAACCTGCCCCAAATTTATTCTCGTTTAATTCTCCGTATGGAGCCTGTAAGAAGTGTAATGGCTTAGGTTTAGTTTCTGAGATTGATATTGAAAAAATAATCCCTAATTCTAAATTATCTATTAAAAAAGGGGGGATTATTCCTCTAGGAGAATATAAAAGTAATTGGACATTTAAACAGATTGAGGCGATAGGTAGTAAATTGGGGTTTACACTAAATACACTTATTAGTGATATTTCTGATGAAGCGATAGATTATATTTTAAATGGGTCGACCGAAACATTAACTGTTAGTCAAAAAGTTGCAGGAGTTACTTCGGATATGAATATTGAATTTGAAGGAATTGTAAATATAATTACCCGACAGTTTGAAGAGAATAAGACAAAATCAATAGGAAGATGGGCAAATAACTTTATGAATAAGGTTGATTGTGAAACTTGTGAAGGAAATAGGTTGCAAAAACAAGCAATGTATTTTAAAATTGATGATAAATCGATAGCAGAAATAGCTAAGTTAGATTTAGATGCACTTTATAAATGGTCTTCAACGTTAGAAAATAAGCTTTCAAAAAATCAAAAAGTAATAGCTAAAGAAGTTCTTAAAGAAATTAATACACGAATTAAGTTTTTGTTGGATGTAGGATTAACTTATTTATCATTAAATAGAAGTTCAAGAACATTGTCGGGTGGCGAAGCGCAACGAATACGTTTGGCGACACAAATAGGTTCTCAATTGGTTAATGTGTTATATATATTGGATGAACCGAGTATTGGTTTGCATCAAAGAGATAATCAAAAATTAATAACGTCTTTACAGGATTTAAGAGATATTGGTAATTCTATAATTGTAGTGGAGCATGATAAAGAAATTATGTTGGCTTCAGATTATATTATTGATATTGGACCTAGGGCAGGTTTACATGGAGGAGAGATTGTCTCTTTAGGAGAACCGAAAAAGTTCATTAAAAATAACACTGAAACAGCTAATTTTTTAAGTGGTAAAATTGAAATTGAAGTTCCCAAAAAACGAAGAAAAGGGAATGGGAAATTTATTGAACTCAAAGGAGCAACAGGGAATAATCTTAAAAATGTAAACTTAAAAATTCCATTAGGTAAATTAACCTGTGTTACAGGAGTTTCGGGTAGTGGTAAATCTACGTTAATAAATGAAACCTTATATCCAATATTAAACCATTATGTTTATAAAGCAGTAAAAAAGCCATTACCATATAAATCTATAAAAGGCTTAGAAAATATTGATAAAATTATTGATATAGATCAGTCTCCTATTGGGAGAACTCCTCGTTCTAATCCTGCTACGTATACAGGTGTTTTTACAGATATTAGGTTGTTGTTTAGCAATTTACCAGAAGCTAAAATTAGAGGGTATAAACCCGGAAGGTTTTCATTTAATGTAAAAGGTGGAAGGTGCGAAATTTGTAAAGGAGCAGGAGTAAAAACCATTGAAATGAATTTTTTACCCGATGTTTATGTAGAATGTGTAGACTGTAATTCTAAACGATACAATAGAGAAACATTAGAGGTTCGTTATAAAGGGAAATCGATAAGTGATGTGTTAAATTTAACGATTAATCAGGCTGTAGATTTTTTTGAAAATATTCCTGAAATTCTCAGAAAAATAAAAAGTTTACAAGATGTAGGTTTGGGTTACATCCATTTAGGACAACCATCAACTACACTTTCTGGAGGGGAGGCACAACGAATAAAATTAGCTACAGAGTTAGCAAAAAAACAAACAGGCCAAACATTTTATATTTTAGATGAGCCATCAACAGGTCTTCATTTTAATGATATAAAAATATTTTTAGAAGTAATAGATCGATTGGTTGATTTGGGAAATACCGTTTTAATTATTGAACATAATATGGATATTATTAAAGTGGCTGATTATGTTGTAGATATTGGTCCTGAAGCAGGTTTCGCAGGAGGGGAAGTTGTTTGTGATGGAACCCCAGAGCAAATAATTCGTAATAAAGATAGTTATACAGCTAAGTATTTGCAAGAAGAATTAAAATAATTGACTATGACAGACGAAAAAAAGATAGAAAATAAATTCAGAAAGAAAGATTGGAATGAAATAAAAGCGAATGATTCGTGGATTATTTTTAAGGTGATGGCAGAATTTGTTGAAGGATTTGACAAGATGGCAAAAATTGGTCCTTGTGTTTCTATTTTTGGTTCAGCCCGTACAAAAATCGATAACCCTTATTATAAAATGGCAGAAGATATTGCCGCTAAATTAGCTGAAAAAGGATATGGTGTAATTACTGGTGGAGGTCCTGGGATTATGGAGGCTGGAAATAAAGGTGCTTTTGAAGCAGGAGGAAGGTCTGCAGGATTGAATATAGAACTTCCTTTTGAGCAACATAACAACCCTTACATTGATTCGGATAAAACAATTGATTTCGACTACTTTTTTGTTCGTAAAGTAATGTTTATGAAGTACTCTCAAGGATTTATTGCGTTGCCTGGTGGTTTTGGAACTTTTGATGAGTTGTTTGAAGCGTTAACCTTAATTCAAACAGGTAAAATAGGAAAGTTTCCTATTGTTCTAGTTGGTAAAGATTATTGGGGAGGATTAGTCGATTGGATTAAAAATGTTGTTCTAGAAAAAGAGAATAATATTAATGCTAAAGACCTTGATTTATTTACACTTGTTGATACAGTAGATGATGCTGTTAAATGTATTGATGATTTCTATAGTAATTACCTATTGAAACCAAATTTTTAGCCTTATTAACACTTACGAGTTTATAAGTGTAGAAGTTGGACTTCTAAATTATTTCTTTATATAATAGATTTGTTGTGAACATTGCTATGTTCTCTTATCCCTATGTTTGGTATGTAGATCAATAGCACAACAAAAATATGAGATGATAAAACAGTTTATTTTATTAATTCAGATACTTGGATTATTTTTCTATCAATTATTATTTACAGGAGATTTAACTGTTACTCAGAAAATTCCCGCTTCTATTATTCAAGGAGAAGAAGCTATTGTTGAGATTGTCATTAATAAAGCAGACTTGCCAGGTTTCGCTAAGATTCAACAAGATTTTCCTGCTGGTTTTACAGCAGAGCCAATAGAAACAAAAGGGGCTACTTTTTCTTTTAAAGACAATAAGCTGAAATTTATTTGGATGTCTCTTCCAGAAGAAAAAGTTTTTACTATTTCATATAAAATTATACCAAACGAAACAGTTGAAGGAAGTTTTACTTTGGGGGGTAAGTTTTCATTTATCTCAGAAAGTGAGCGGAAAAACATTGAGATTCCTGTATCTAAATTTAGTGTTGTTAAGAAATCAGTAGAAGAAGAGCTTGTTATAGCTGAGGTGGTAGAAGAAGAGGTTAATCTTGTTGTTGAAGTAATAGAAGTTATTGAAGAAGTTGTGCCTGAAATTGTTGAGGAAGAGATAGCTGCAGAGGAGGAAAGCCTAACCATAAAAATTATTACAATAACTTGTAACAGAACAATAGAGAATCTTGGAAATGGGAAGTACAAAGTATCAGTAGAAATAAATAAAAAAGGAGTTGAAGGTTTCGGAAAAATATCAGAAAGAATTCCTGAAGGATTTAAAGCAACTGAAAATAATTCAAATAAGGGAGTCTTTTCATTTAAAGAGAATACAATGAAAATCTTATGGATGGGAGTTCCAAAAGATGATATTTATGGTATTAGTTACAATTTAGAAGCAACGGAAGAAACAGAAAATGGTAAATATGATATTATTGGGTTTTATTCTTATCTAGAAAATGATGCCACAAGTAAGTATATTATTGATGGTTCTGGATTTGAACTAAATATTGAGCCGGTAATTGCTGAAGAAACGGTAATAGTAACACCACATAAGGAAGAGATTGTTGCTAAACCTGTAGCGGTAGAGCCAGTAGTTGTTGTTGAGGTGATAGAAGGGGAGTTAATTGCTGTAGTAGAAAAAGTGGAGCCAATAAAAGAAGATTTAATAGCTCAAAGACCAAAAGTATCTAAAAGGGATATTACAACTACACCTAAACCAGAAAATGGAGTTACGTACAAAGTACAGGTTGGAGCAGGTCATGAAAAAGTGCCAACAACTTATTTTGCAACTAGATTTAACTTGAAAGATAATGTGAGTACCATAAATCATGAAGGGTGGATAAAATATCTGGTTGGTTCATTTAACGAATACAAATTAGCTAGGGGTAAAAGAAACATTGTAAGGGGTAATGTTAAAACAGCTTTTGTAACAGCATATAACTCTGGAACTCGAATTACTGTACAAGAAGCACTAATGATTTCTAATCAAAAGTGGTATAAATAACATTTGTATCTTTAATTTATTATCTTCGTATCAGTTATAGTTAAAACCTTTATGCTAAGACGATTATTACTTGTATTAATTACAATCTTATTCTCTGTTTCAAATTTTGTTTACGGACAAAATGATTCTATTCCTGAAGAAGAGGAAGAAGAAGTGATTTATGAGAGCCTTTATGGACCTACAGTAGGTTTGGGAATAGGCATGTTTAAGTTTTATGGAGATATTCTTGATGATAATTATGGAAACCCTTTAGTTAGTAATATCGGTTATGACTTACATGTCAAACAACAATTAAATGCTTATTTAACAGCTAAGTTTTATGTGCTTTTTGGAACATTAAGCGCAAATGAAAGATCCATAAACAGAAACCTTAATTTTAGATCTAGTATTACAGTCGGAGGATTTGCTTTAATGTATAATTTCGATCAGTTTTTAAAAGAAGATAGAGTTGTAAGCCCATATATTTCATTGGGGATTGAATCTGTTGAGTTTCATTCAAAAACTGATACCTATGATGAAAATGGTAATGAATATAATTATTGGTCGGATGGTTCTATAAGAAATATTTCAGAAACAGCTTTAAATGCTTCTGAGGCAGTAGTGATTCAACGAGATTATTTTTACGAAACAGATTTAAGAGAATTAAATGCAGATGATTTTGGGAAATATCCTGAAAGAACATTTGCAGTTCCTGTTGGTGTTGGTGTGAAAATGCACATGACTGAAAACATTGATTTTACAGTTGGAACATCGCTTCACTTTACATTTTCTGACGTGATTGATAATATTACTGATGAGAGTAGTGGAGAGAGAATTGGGACACAAGAAGGTAATGGAGGAAATGATAAATTTTTAATGACTTCATTTTCTTTAAGTTATAATTTCTTAAAACATAAACAAGTAGAAAAAATTAAAGAATTCGAAGAAGATATTGATTATCTAGCGTATGATACAGATGATGAAGATGGTGATGGAGTAGTTGATTTTATTGATGAATGTCCATGGACTCCTGAGGGAGTTGAGGTAGATGAAAAGGGTTGTCCATTAGATAAAGATGGTGATTTTGTTCCAAATTATAAAGATGATGAATTGTTGACTCGAGAAAATGCTCCTGTTACACCTAATGGGGTGGAAATGACTGATGAAATGCTTTTTGAAGCTTATCAACGTTATTTAGACTCTACAGGAATGTTTGCAGACACAGAGAGAAAAGTTATTGCTGCAGAAAATAAAGAGAAAAGTAAAAGATTTAGAATTCAACTTGGTTCATTTACGGAGGCAATTGATGCTGATTTAGTAGATAAATTTTTAAGTATCCCTGATGTTGAGATTACTGCTATTGGAGATACGATTACTGTAATTGTTGCAGGTGATTACAAAAGTTTACCGGAAGCAGTTCAACGTAAGAGACAATTAGCCGAAGAAGGTTTTAATGCTGCAGTTGTGGTTGAGCAGAAAAAAGATGGAACATTTACTTCTGTTGGAGATGCAGCAAATAATATGGATGTTGGAGCTTACGAAACAGCATCAGTTAATTCTCAAGGATTAATATTTAGAATTCAGTTAGGAGCATTTTCTAAACGATTATCTAAAAAGTATGTAAAAGGACTCAATAGTATAATGGAAATTAAGGCAGATGATGGTCTTTGGAAATATTTATTTGGAGCTTCTTATACTTCTATTGAAGGAGCAGCAGGAGCTAAAATTGATTTAGCAATTGATTATGGAGTACAAGATGCTTTTATTGTTGCTTACAAAGATGGAAAACGTGTA
>Ga0256845_1002005_pt1 | contig 15388 bp, 17 predicted proteins | sample RiftiametaG_FD_189101 | JGI IMG/M metagenome (GOLD analysis project Ga0256845, IMG submission 189101) | Tube worm associated microbial communities from hydrothermal vent at the East Pacific Rise, Pacific Ocean - Riftia | ecosystem: Host-associated > Annelida > Integument > Unclassified ...
ACAAATAATTGAGTAAGTGAATGTGTGCTTACTATCTTTTTTACAGAAGGCAAAAACAAATAATCTTCTTCTCCCATAACATAAAATGTTGGAATTTTAATATCTTTTGCTCTGAAAAGGCGTAATAACGGATTAACTTCTGATGTTAGTTTAAACCATCTTAAAAATTCTTTTTGACACATTTTTTTTGCTTCACGAACAAATAAAACTCTGGAATCTTCATGATTTTTTCGTGGCATAATTACAAACGCTAAAAACTTATATAACACCATATATGGCACTACAGATTTAAATACAGCTCCTAATTTCATCAAAAATTGAGACCTAAAATTAAGCTTCATAATTGCTCCTGCTAATATCATACTTAACACACGTTCTGGATGTTTTTCAGCTAAATCTCGTATTAAAATTGTGCCTAATGAAATACCTATAAAATGTGATTTTTCAATTTTTAAATGATCTAACAGTTCAATAATATCTGCTGTAATTACATCAAATGTATATTTAGGATTTAGCGCATCTTTTATAACTGGTTTACTGTTTCCATGACCTCTTAAATCTAAAATAAGCACATTAAACTCCGATTTAAAAGTCCGTATTTGCTTAAACCAAATAGATGAACTTCCTCCTGCTCCGTGAACAAAAGTCACCCATTTTAAACTTTCTGGATGTGTATATGTTGTGTAGTTTAACATACTAATTTTTTATACCGTATTTATCGAATAAATACACTAAAGTTGCCATAGTTGCAGCACCTAGCTCTAATTCTCTTTTATTAACAGCATCAAACGTATCGTTAGCTGCATGATGATAATCGAAATAACGCTGCGAATCTGGTACTAATCCTGCTAAAACTATATTATCATTTTTTAATGGACCAATATCTGCTCCACCATGTCCTTTTTCGAAATAATGAATTAAATACGGCTTAAATAATGGTTTCCAACTTTGTACTTGATTTAAAACGATATCATTTGTATCAAAACTAAAGCCTCTTGGCGTAAATCCACCTGAATCACTTTCTAAAGCAAATACATGATTTTCGCCTTTTTGCTTAGCTACTTCTGCATATTTATTTCCACCACGTAATCCGTTTTCTTCATTCATAAATAAGACAACTCTTATGCTCCGTTTTGGTTTTATACCGCTTTCTTTAAGTAATCGCAACACATCCATAGATTGTACAACACCTGCTCCGTCATCATGCGAACCATCACCTAAATCCCAAGAATCTAAATGACCTCCAACTATCATATATTCATTTGGAAATTCACTTCCTGTTATTTCTCCAATCACATTATAAGACTGCACATCTTTTAATTGCTTACAGTTCTGCTTGAAATAAAATTGAATTGATTTATCTAACTGCAACATTGTGCTTAATAATTCAGCATCTTTTGTGCTTATTGCCGCAGAAGGAATACGTTTATTTACGGGTAAATTATCGTAAGTCATACTTCCTGTATGCGGAAAATCGTCTAATCGTAAATTCATAGAACGCACAATAACACCAACTGCACCGTATTTTGCAGCTTCAACAGCTCCCATATAACGCTGATCTACACAACCTCCATAAGCACTAAATGTAGAAATTAAATTCGCTTGCATTGGTCGGTTATAAAAAACTATTTTACCTTCAATATTTTCTTTACCAATAGTTTCTAATTCGTCAAAATTTTGAACTTCAATAATATTTGCATCAATACCAAGGGCTGGTGTTGCCACCGAGCCACCAAGTGCACATATATTAACGGTTGTAGTTTTTCCTTCAGAAGATTTTATATAAGCATATTCTTTTGCGCCTCTTATCCATCTTGGAACCATAACTGGTTGCAACCAAACTTTATCTAAACCTAAGCTTTCTAATTCTTCTTTGGTGTATTTTACTGCGCGTTCAGCATTTAATGAACCCGATAAACGTCCTCCTATTTGGTTAGATAAATGATTTAACCATTGATAACTTTTACCATTTGTTAAAGATGTTGAATATATTTTTCGAATTGTTTCTTCATCAGTTTGTGAAAAAACATTTACTGATAGCAAAACTGCTAATAGAATTACAATATGCTTCATTTATTTTTTTTGAGTTTAAAGATAGTATTTAGTAACTCTAAATATTCTAAAAAAATCTTAAAATTCTAAAAAAATAAATGAAGCACTATGATTTTCTATAACAGAAATTCCAAACTTATTTTCGATCATAAATCTATGATTAACGTGCTATAAAACGTTTAAATTTAAAGCCTCTACACAACTTATTGGATTAGAATTATTGCCTGAAAAATTCGCATTAAAACAACTTCAAAAATTATATGAAACCATTTTAAGTTTTGAATTAGACAAACGAAACTTCATTAAAAAAAACCAAAGCATGGATGTTCCTATTAAACTAGATAAAAAAATATGTCGTCTTCTAGAAAAAGTTCATTTTTATTTACGTTTGATAACGAAAAATATCAAAAACGAATTTCAGAAGAAATCATTTTTAAATTGTAACTACTCATTATCTAGTTCTTCTTTATAAAGTTTCAAGTTAGCCTTAATATCATCATCAAGTTCTGGCTCTTGTATATCTGTATATGTTTTTAAAGTATCATACATAGTTTTTGCTACAATGTAACGCGCAGAAGGTTTATCATCAGCAGGAATAGTATACCAAGGTGCATATTCTTTAGAAGTACGGTTAATAGCATCTTCATAACATTCTTGATATTTATCCCAAAGTTTACGTTCTTTTAAATCGCCAGGAGAAAATTTCCAGTTTTTTTCTTGCTTATTTAAACGACGTAATAACCTGAATTTTTGTTCTGCTTTTGATAAGTTTAAAAAAAACTTAAATATAATGGTTCCACTATCTGCTAAATGCTTTTCGAAATTATTTATTTGCTCAAAACGTGCATCCCAAAAGGCATCATTTACATCTTCTACCGAATTTACTGTTGGAATATTTTCACCTAAAATATAACTTGGATGCACACGCGTAACCAATACGTTTTCGTAATGCGTTCTATTAAAAACCCCAAATTTACCACGAGCCGGAAGGACAATATAATGACGCCATAAATAGTCGTGTTTTAATTCCAATTCAGTTGGCACTTTAAAACTATATACTTCAACTCCTTGAGCATTAAAATCTTTAAAAACCTCTCTAATCAAACTATCTTTTCCTGACGTATCCATACCTTGTAAACACACTAAAACAGCATACTTTCCATGAGCATACATAGTATCTTGGAGCTTGCCTAGTTTTTTTCTTACCCTTTTCAACTCATCTTCGGCATTTTCAATAACTACTTTTGTTTCAGAATTTTTTAATGATATATTTGATGTTACTTTATAGTTTTTCATAGAGCTGTTTTATAAAGACTAAATATATAAAAACGTTTGAATATTATTCCTAAACCAAACAACATTCTACACTTAAACCTATAATTTCGACGAACAACACAGTAATATCCAATGTTTTTAATACATTCGCTTTCCAAAACTTATGTAATTAACCCCAAATACAATGAAATACTATTACCTATTATTTTCTTTATTTATTGCATTTTCTAGTAACGGACAAACAAATTGCGACATAGCAAATTCTTATCTTGTTAATGCGTATTCGCATGTGAAAAATGCCTACGATTCTAATAATATTAGTCATTTACAATACTATTCAAACAGATCGGTTGAATCTTTTAAACTTTCTAAAAAAGCATTTAGTAATTGTGATTGTAAAACTGCATTAGAGCTTGCTGAAAAAGGTATCGAATTACTAGCAAAAGTTGAATATGTTGAAACTTTTGAAGATGGTCGTTTTTATGTAAAACGCGCTAGAGATATTAGTAAAGAAAGTGTTATTGAAATTGATAAATGCTCTTACAATAATGATGTAGAAGAAACTACAGAAAATAACGAACTTAATGATATTCAAAGTGAACAATTAAAGCTAAAACAGCAACAAGAAGCCTTAAAACTTAAAGAAGAGCAATTAAAGCTAAAATTAGCTGAACAAAAAGGAAAAGAGTTAACACTTAAAAAGAAACAATTAATTCTTTCATATAAAAATGTAATAGCATTAAATGTTAAAACCTATAACGAAACTTTAAAAATTTGTGATGGCAATCATGAAACTTTAAAAAGCAATGATTCTAATGAAGACTTGGTAACTAAAAGTATTGAAGAGATAAAAACGTATTATATCAATAGTTTAAAATCTATAGCTTCAAATTACTTAGCAGAACTTAATTCTTGTGACAATTAGAAGTATATTTAATAATTAAAAAGCCTCATAAATATTTATGAGGCTTTTTAATTATTTACTTGCAAAAAGTTTTATGTCATTTTCGGAAATTTCTTTTTCTCCAAGAATAATTAAACGCTCAATAACGTTTCGTAATTCACGTATATTTCCAGTCCAATCATACTCTTGAAGCAATTTTATTGCCTTTACTGAAAATGCTTTTTTAGCTGTACCTTGATCGTTTGCTATTTTATTAGAAAAATATTCTATTAATAATGGAATATCATCTCGTCTATCATTTAATGCAGGAACATTAATAAGAATTACTGCAAGCCTGTGATATAAATCTTCACGAAATCGACCTTCTTTTATTTCTTTTTTTAAATTTTTGTTTGTCGCAGCAACCACACGAACATCAACTTTTATATCTCTATCGTTTCCTACACGCTGAATTTTATTTTCCTGTAAAGCACGTAAAACTTTAGCTTGTGCAGGCAAACTCATATCTCCAATTTCATCTAAAAAAATTGTACCTCCATTAGCTGCTTCAAATTTTCCAGCTCTATCTTTTACAGCCCCAGTAAAAGCACCTTTGATATGCCCAAACAACTCGCTCTCAATTAACTCACTTGGTATTGCGGCACAATTTACTTCAATTAATGGTCCACGGCTACGTGCACTTTTTTCATGTAACCAGTGTGCAACTAGCTCTTTTCCCGTTCCATTTGGTCCAGTTATTAATACACGAGCATCAGTTGGAGCAACTTTTTCAATCATTTGTTTTATATGATCTATGGCATTGCTTTCGCCAATCATTTCATACTTCTTACTGACCTTCTTTTTAAGTTTTTTATTTTCGACAACCAGTTCTTTTCGATCTAAAGCATTACGAACAGTATTTAACAATCGATTTAAATCTGGTGGTTTCGATATATAATCAAACGCACCTAAACGCATTGTATTTACTGCGGTATCTAAATCACCATGACCAGAAATCATCACTACTGGGGTTTCTGGTTTTATTTTTTTTGTGGCTTCAAGAACTTCAACACCATCCATTTTTGGCATCTTAATATCACAAAGCACCAAATCGTAATCGGTGTTTTTAATTTTTTCCATTCCAGCAAGTCCGTCTTCAGCTTCTTCTACATGATATGTATCACTTTCTTCTGAAAGAATCTTAACTAAAACTCTTCTAATTGCTGCTTCGTCTTCTATGACTAATATTTTTGACATTTTTTTCTATTTATCTTTTGTTTGAGAAATAATATGAACATCCCTTTGTGGAAATGGAATTTGAACATTATTTTCTCTAAATAATCTATCTATTTCAAATCGAATATCACTTTTTGGAATTAACGCTTGAAAACTATCGTTTAAAGTGAAAATTAATTTAAACATTAAAGCACTATCTCCAAAATCTGTAAAAACTACTAAAGGCTTAGGGTTATTTACCACATCTGAATTAGAATTTGCTACTTCTAACAAAATACTCTTAACTAATTGAATATCACTTCCATAAGCTACACCAACTTCAACACTTTCTCTAGTTGTTGTACCATTTTCGGTCCAATTATAAAGACTATTAGTTAAATATAAATGATTAGGAATAATCAACACTTTATTATCTATTGTTACAGCTCTCGTGGTTCTTAATTTAATATCTTCTACTCTACCAACTTTTCCATCTAATTCAATAATATCACCTACATGTACAGATTGATCTATAAGTATAAACACTCCAGATATAATATCCATAAATAGTGTTTGAAGTGCTAATCCAATGCCGACTAACAATGCGGCAGAAGCAGCAAAAATCGCAGTTACTTGCACACCCAAATTATGCAATGTCATTAAAAGAATAATGATATAAATAAACCATTTACTATAAGAAAATAACGAAACAAATTTTAACTTGTCTAGCGGAGGCAACTTTCTTGTAACTACTTTTCGTATTAATTTTAAGATAAGCGACGTTGCAAACAATGCTACAATAACTACTAATATTGTTTTAACATCTATATGAATTTTTTCACTAAAAATGAAGGTATGATTCAATATGTTTTTTAACTCTTCCATTTTAATATTTTAACCATTTTATAAGTTCTCTATAAGTAGGTTTTTTTCCATACATTAAAATACCAACACGGTATATTTTTGCGGCAAACCATACTGTAAACATAAACGTACCAATTAATAGCAATAAAGACACCAATTGTTGCCAAATTGGAACGCCAAACGGAATACGCATAAGCATAACTACTGGTGAAGTAAGTGGTATAAACGAAAATACAGTTGATACCGTTCCGTGTGGATCCTCAATTACTGTAAATATACCAATATAAACCGCTAAAATTAAAGGCATTATAATTGGCAATAAAAATTGTTGTGTGTCAGTTTCATTATCAACCGCTGCACCAATAGCCGCATAAAGGGAGCTGTATAATAAATAGCCACCAATAAAAAAGAAAATAAATGCTATTATTAAATTAGTAATTGGCAAATTATAAAAAGCAGTTATAAGACTTTGAATTTTTGTATTAATCTCTGGGTTTTCTATAGCTTGTTGCACCATATCTTGCTGTGGTGTTTGCATTTGTGCCATATCAATTCCGAAAATAAGAGGTACTATCATTGATAAGATACCTCCAATAATTATCCAAATTACAAACTGCGTTATTCCCGCCAACGATGTACCAATAATTTTACCAAGCATTAACTGTACTGGTTTTACAGATGAAATAATAACTTCTATAATTCTGCTTGTTTTTTCTTCAATGACACTACGCATAATCATATTCCCATAAATAATGATAAACATGAACAGTAAATAGCCCGATAAACACCCAAATATAAGTTTTACAATACTATCAACTTTTGAAGTTTCTACACCTTCAAAGCTTTCTTGAGCAATATCTATACTTACTTTTGAAGCTTTAATCATTTCAATATCAACTCCATTTTCTGCTAGATTTAAATTGGTTAGTTTTTTTTCAATTTTTGACTCTAAACTTGAAATTAAAGTTAATGAAGGTGATTCATCAGAATAAAACTTAATTCCTTTTGAAACTGAGTCTAAATTATCAGTCTTACTAACATGTAATAATCCATAATTAGATGTTTCTTGTACAAATACCTTAGCGTCTTCTAAGGTCATGTTTTCTAGAATATTATAAGTTGTTTTTTCTGTGCTTTTGAATAAATCTTGCACCAATCCAGATTCATCTAAAATAGAAATAGTACGAACTTTATCTTTGTTTAACTGCGATAAATACGCAACAAGTGTAAAAAGCCCAATCATTATAAAAGGACTTAAAATAGTCATAATTATAAATGATTTGTTTTTAACTTTTGTTAAATACTCGCGTTTTATAATGAGTGGTAAATGATTCATAATTTAATTACTCTTTACAGTTTTAATAAAAATATCGTTAACACTTGGAATTAGTTCTACAAAATGTGACACTTCTCCTTTTGATGCTAAATAACTTAGTAAATCATTAGAATTATCACTTTCCGAAAGTTTAATATTTAGCTTTAATTCGTCTCCCAAAGTTTTAAAATTTGCTTCCGAAACACTAAACTTATTAGACAGTTCTTGTTGAAGTATCTCTTTTTGATTGGTTCTAATACCAACTTCATAGGCATTAGTTTTAAATCGACGTTTAATATCTACCAATTTACCATCAAGAATTTTATTTGACTCATGTATTAACGCAATGTCATCACACAATTCTTCAACCGATTCCATTCTATGTGTAGAAAAAATTATGGTAGCTCCTTCCTCACGTAAACGTAAAATTTCATCTTTAATTAAATTAGCGTTTATAGGGTCGAAACCAGAAAAAGGCTCATCAAAAATTAGTAATTTTGGCTGATGCAAAACCGTTACTACAAACTGTATTTTTTGCGCCATTCCTTTTGATAATTCTTGGATTTTTTTATTCCACCAATCACCAATTTCTAAACGTTCAAACCAATATTTTAAACGTGTTTTTGCTTCCGCTTTACTCAATCCTTTTAATTGTGCTAAATACAACGCTTGTTCACCAACCTTCATTGTTTTATATAAACCACGTTCTTCTGGTAAATAACCAATATCTTTTATATGATTATCATTTAGTAAGTCGCCATCTAAATAAACGCTCCCCGAATCGGGCATTGTTATTTGATTTACAACTCTTATAAGTGTTGTTTTTCCTGCGCCATTTGGCCCTAATAATCCAAATATACTTCCTTCAGGAACATTAATAGATACTTTATTAAGCGCTGTGAAATCTCCAAAATTTTTAGAAACTGAATTAACTTCTAATAAGTTTTTCATTCTTAAATTATAATTTTCTTATGTGTGTGGTAAATATATTAAATGTTACAAATTAATATGCAAGTTATTTTGATAAAACGTATAGAAATTATAGTATTTATAGAAAAACAAAACCCACCCTTAAAAAAATTAAGGATGGGAAAAAAATTGCTATGAAAAAGAAAAATTACCGCTAAAATAAATTAGCGATAACCCAAATATAGTATATTTTTCGTAATTATTACTTATAATTAAGATTACTTTTTCAGTTATTAAAAAAAGAGAATGGTTCTTAATTAAAGGTAATTATTAGGAAAACATGTCTTTTACTTTCTCAAAAAATGATTTATCTGAGCTTTCTGGTTTAGGCACAAAATGCTCATCATCGCGCATAGTTTCAAAAAATTCTTTTTGTTGTTTATTTAATGTTTTAGGTGTCCAAACATTTACATGTACTAGTAAATCTCCTCTCCCGTAACCATTAATACTTGGGATTCCTTTTCCGCGTAAGCGTAAAATTTTACCCGATTGTACACCAGCTTCAACTTTAATACGCACTTTACCAGTTACTGTATCAATTTCTTTAGATGTTCCTAAAACCGCATCTGGATAACTTACATACAAATCGTAATGCAAATTATCGCCTTCACGTTGCAAAGTCGCATGGTCTTCTTCTTCAATAGCTACTAACAAATCACCTGTAATTCCATTTCCTGGCGCATCGTTCCCTTTTCCTGATACTTTAAGTTGCATACCATCTACAACACCTGCAGGAATTTTAATAGATACTGTTTCTTCGGCTACTTTTAAACCTTGTGCATCAGCATCAGCAGGTTTTTTATCTATGGTTTGTCCTGCTCCACCACAAACATTACAAGTAGAAGCTGTTTGCATTCTACCCAAAATAGTGTTTGTGACACGCATAACTTGTCCTGCTCCATTACATGTTGAACAGGTTTTATATGTTGTTCCTGGTGCTTGAACTTTACGTTTTACTTTTATTTTTTTCTCAACACCATTGGCAATTTCTTCTAAAGTAAGTTTTACACGAATACGTAAATTACTACCTTTTACACGGCGTTGACCGCCACCACCAAAACCAGAGAATCCGCCGCCGCCAAAACCGCCACCTCCAAAAATATCACCAAACTGACTGAATATATCATCCATATTCATGCCGCCACCGCCAAAACCGCCGCCTCCACCAGCTTCAAAGGCTTGATGACCAAATTGGTCGTAACGTGCTTTTTTATCGCCATCGCTTAAAACCTCATAAGCTTCGGCTGCTTCTTTAAATTTACCTTCTGCACTTTTATCATCAGGATTTTTATCAGGATGAAATTGAATTGCTTTTTTACGGTAAGCCTTTTTTATTTCAGCAGCACTAGCACCTTTGCTAACACCTAATGTTTCGTAATAATCTTTTTTAGCCATGACTCTTATTTACCTACAACAACTTTAGCGTGTCTTAATATTTTATTTCCAATGAAATAACCTTTTTCAATAACATCAACCACTTTGCCTTTCATTTTTTTATCACCTTCAATTTCTGTTAATGCTTGATGAAAATCTGAATCGAAGGTTTTCCCTTTACTTTCCATATTTTTTAAGCCTTTCTGCTCTAATGCTTTAAGAAGTTTTTGATAAATTAGTAAAACTCCCTTTCGTAAATCTTCAGCTTCTTTATCATCTTCAATATGACTTAAAGCGCGTTCAAAATCATCTAAAATAGGAAGCACACTTAACATAACAGATTCTCCAGCGGTTTCAATTAAATCTAATCGCTCACGTGATGTTCTCTTTTTATAATTTTCAAACTCAGCAAATAATCGCAAAAACTTATCTTTTTCTCGCTTCACTTCTTCTTGAAGTTTCTCTTCAATGGTTAATTCTTCAGCCTGTTCTTCTACTTCAACTGTTTCAGTTTGTGCAGTTTCAACTTGCTCATTTTCTATATCTTCTTTATTATCTTTTTTACTCATCGCTAAATTTAATTTATGCAAATACTAAAATTAGTTGGCAAAAGTACTGCCATTATTATAAAAATGTCAAAATGTCACTAAATAATTTTATTTTTTTTAACATAATAATTCAATCATTTAACTAGGTTTACATCTTAAACACTAAATAATGATAAAAATGAAAAAAAATATTGCAACTATTTTAACTGTAATTACATTGGCAATAACCTTAGTTGGTTGTAAAGACAAGGCTAAAGAAGCTGATACTAAAGAGGCTGAAGCCGCTGCTGTAGCAAAAGTAGCTTCAGAAAAATATATTGTTGATATAGCTAGTTCTATTATTGAATGGAAAGGTTTTAAACCAACTGGAACGCACAACGGAACTATTAGTTTAGACAGTGGTGTATTTAATTTAGTTGATGGAACTATTAATAGCGGAACGTTTTTAATCGATATGAAATCTATTAAAGATGCTGAAGGAAGTGCCAAATTAGAAGGTCATTTAAAAAATGCTGACTTTTTTGATGTTGAACAATTTTCAACTGCAGGTTTTGAAGTTACTGGTTTAGAAGACGCAGATGGTAAAACTATACTTTCTGGTAATTTAACACTTAAAGATGTTAAAAACAATGTGACATTTCCTGTTACTGTAACTAACGAAAATGGTTCTGTAACAATTTCTAGTGAAGCGTTTACTATTGATAGAACAAAATGGAATGTACAATATGGTTCTAAATCAATTTTTGATAATTTAGGCGATAAATTTATTAATGATGATATTGAATTAAAAATTACAGTTAAAGCTACTAAGTCTTAAACAATTTTACTAGCTCTAAGCATTTCTCGTTTTCCTGGTGGACCTGGAAGTCGCTCTACTGTAAAACCAACAGATTGCATGGCACGACGCACACTACCTTTAGCAGAATATGTTACTAAAACACCATTTTCTTTTAATGCAGTATTCATTTTTTCAAACATAGTTTCAGTCCATAATTCTGGCTGTACACGTGCTCCAAAAGCATCAAAATAAATAAGGTTAAAGGTATTGACTTCAGAAATATCTTTAAAATATTTTTGTTGCTTGGTTAGCTTAAATTTATCAGTTATTTGATGTGGTTTTTCCCAATTGATTTGATGGAGTTTTAAAAACAAATTCTTATCAGCATGTAATTCCTCAGCATAATTTAATTGAGTTATTTCATCTTTTAAAACAGGGTACGCTTCAACACCAACATAATTAATATTAATGTTTAATTGTTCTGCTTCTAACAAAGTTATAAAAGCATTTAAACCCGTACCAAAACCTATTTCTAATATTGAAATTACTTGAGACTTCTCGACTGTGCTCGAAATGACATTTGATGAAGGTATTATTTGAGCTTGAGATTCTTCGCTTCGCTCTGAATGACAAAAGTGATGTAAACCGTGTTTTATAAATACATGTTTTGCTTCTTGAATTGCTCCGTGTATTGAATGATATTGTTCGTCCCATTCTTCAATTTGAATAGTTTTTGAACCATCTGAAGTTGTAATGATGTTACGCTTCAATTTTAAAATTACTTTATTAAAAGCTTTTTAATACGTGGTATTGGTCCTGTACATTCTGTTTTATGACAAGACACACACAGATTTACCATATTGTTAAACCTCTTTTCTACTGGCACATTCGATGACGTATTAAAGATTTCCTTTTCGGTTTCAATAAAAAGTTTAGAGAAATTTTTAAAATTCTCGTCTCGTGTTTTAAAGTTAGAAAGTTCCGCTGTATGTATTTTTAAAAATTTATCAGGAAACTCTTCTGGAATATTTCCTGCAAGAATATCTTCTTTAATTTTTTGATTAAGTTCATACATTTGGTTCATGAGCAAAGTCATTTCAGAAGCTTCGTACATAACATATTCTTTCTTTTTTTTAATTTCAAGTGTATTTTTTTCTGCCTTTTTACAGCCAAAAACTAATAACAAAACGCATAAACCAAATATATACTTCATAACATTACTCTTTTAATAAAACACCATCAGCAAGAAAAGAATATGTTTTTTTTACTTCGGTAATTTGCGCAATTTCTTCAGCAGTTTTCCCTGCATCTTCTGCATAATGACGTTGTTCTTCAACTGAAACTTCAGACACATATGCTTTTCCATTTATAATAACTTCATCTCCAGCAATATTCATTGGCATAAAAAATCCGTAATCTTTAAACTTTACCATTACTTCGTTACCATCTTCTAAATCTAAAAGCATCCAACAACCTTTTGCTTGACATACACTATTTACCTTCGCCGTTATTTTAGAGTCTATACTATCACCAACTTTCATGGTTTTGTAGTGCTTTGCCATAGATGTTACTGCAATAGCATCATCTGCAATTATTTCTTTTCCAAAAGAAGCATATTCAACTTTTGCAATTTCTTTAGCTTCTATTGATTGCTCTTCTTCTTTTTTCTTGCAAGAATTTAACATTAAAATGCAAATACAAGCTATTAAAATATTTTTCATGATATATAAAAATTAAGTTTTAAACGATTTGTACAAATATAGCTATTTTAAAAACGTTTTTACTTAAATTTGTACCATAAAACAACTTGAATTATGAGTGTTCTAATAAATAATATAGAGATTATAAAATCGGAAACTTCAAAAATACATGATGTCGATTTTAATAATTTAAAATTTGGAAATACATTTTCTGACCACATGTTAGAATGTAATTATAAAAACGGGAAATGGCAAGCACCAAAAGTAATTCCATACCAACCAATTGTTTTAGACCCTTCTGCTAAAATTTTCCATTATGGGCAATCTATTTTTGAAGGCATGAAAGCGTATAAAGATGCTAATGATGATGTTTGGTTATTCCGTCCGTTAGATAATTTTAAACGTTTAAATGTTTCTGCAAAACGGTTAGCTATTCCTGAATTACCTGAAGGCTATTTTATGGAAGGTTTAAAAGCGCTTTTAAATGTTGATAGAGATTGGATTCCTAAACAAGATGGAAGCACACTATATATTCGTCCGTTTATTTTTGCATCTGGAAACGGGTTTCATGCGTCGCCTGCAAATGAGTATAAATTCCTTATTTGTACGGCACCTTCTGGAGCTTATTTCTCTGGTAAAGTAAAGGTTTTAATTGAAGAAAAATATTCACGTTCTGCAAATGGTGGCGTTGGTTTTGCAAAAGCTGGCGGTAATTATGCAGGTCAGTTTTACCCAACACAATTAGCTGTTGATAAAGGCTACCAACAAGTTATTTGGACAGATGATAATACGCATGAATATATTGAAGAAGCTGGTGCAATGAATATTTTTATACGTATAAATAACACGTTGATTACGGGACCAACAAGCGATAGAATTTTAGATGGTATTACACGTAAAAGTATTATTGAATTAGCTAAAGCTGAAGGTATTCCTGTTGAAGTTAGAAAAATAACCGTTTCAGAAGTTGTTGAAGCTGCTAAAAACGGGTCACTTAAAGAAATGTTTGGAGCAGGAACTGCTGCGGTTATTTCTCCTATTTCTGGTTTTGGTTATAAAGACGCTGATTATGATTTACCAGAATTAGAAAATACGTATGCTAGCACTTTAAAGAAACTTATTACTAATATACAAACTAATAAAAGTGAAGATCCTTATGGATGGCGCTTTAAAGTTGAATAAATTTTATCCTAATGATAAATAAAAAAAGCAGCTAAATGGCTGCTTTTTTTATTTATTTAATATTGATTCTATATTTGGTTTAAAGTAATTTGGCCCTTTAAGCACTTTACCATCTTCTCTATAAATTGGCTGTCCGTCTTCACCCAATTTACTCATGTTACTACGTTGTATTTCATTAAAAACCTCTTCAATCTTATACTGCATACCGTGCTCTATGATAGTTCCGCATAAAATATAAAGCATGTCTCCAAGAGCATCTGCAACTTCAACCAAATCATTATTATTAGCAGCTTCTAAATATTCTTCGTTTTCTTCTTTCATTAAATTAAAACGTAATGTATTTTTATCTATGCCTAAATCTGCATGAGGTGTTTCTTTATGACCGATTTTAAATGCTGTATGAAATGCCTTAACTGATTCTATTTTATTTTTCATGAATAATATATTTTTTATTTCCTTGAAAAAGGAAATCTGTTTTCATTAAATTCGCATAAAAATAACCATATGTTTAGTAAAGGTCAAATCATTTTCGGAATTTTATTTTTCATCGCTTTTTCAATAGTGATAGCTTACACGTACCGAAAAGATTTTAAACTTCATAAACGCTTTTATAGTGGAAGCATATGGGTGCTTATTGCATTTATTGGTTTTATTGGTTTTATTGCTGCTATTAAGTTCTTTTTAAAATAGCACTTTACTTCGATTATTTTTGCTTTTTATCTAGTTTTTAGTTTTTTACTTTCTTTGGATGTGAAAGTTATTCTAAATGTAAAAAAAACTCATCATTAAAAGAAGTGCTTAATACTATTATAACAGTTTCAGAAGGCTATACCTAATTTTGATGCTAATATTAATGCATTAAACTCAAGACGTTTTAACCAAACAACAAATAGAAATTTTAGAGCTTATTGCTCAAGGTAAAAGTAACTGGTTTAAAGATACAACTACTATATATAGCGAAAACTGCTCAACATTAAACACACCTCAAAATGAGCCAAATTAAATAATAAATATTTACCCAAATCCAACCAAAAATATTTTAAGCATAACATTTAACAACCAAAACAGAAAATAAAATGGTAACGAAGCGCATTATTAAACAATAAACTAAATAATTAAACATTCAAAAAACAAATTATAAAATCCCAAATACTGGTTTTTTATAATTTGTTTTTGCTAGCTATGCTTGTCTAAACAAAAACTTAAATAATGACATAATATTTTTATATCGTT
>Ga0256845_1002006_pt1 | contig 15378 bp, 11 predicted proteins | sample RiftiametaG_FD_189101 | JGI IMG/M metagenome (GOLD analysis project Ga0256845, IMG submission 189101) | Tube worm associated microbial communities from hydrothermal vent at the East Pacific Rise, Pacific Ocean - Riftia | ecosystem: Host-associated > Annelida > Integument > Unclassified ...
AGACTGCGGTGGTTGCCATCGCGGACAGTGATGCCTTGGTCATCAAGGTGTTCGAGGAGGGGCATGACTACTTTGCGGGTGCTGGCGAGGTGCTGGCGGAGTTCGCTGGCGGTGGCTCGGGCGCTTGATTGCTGGCTGATGAAGTGGCGGACGCTTTCGGCGGCGGTGTCACGGGCAGTTTTGGCGATGATGACTTTGGGCTCGAGTTCGATGGCTTTGCCAGAGCGGATGAGGAATTTGAGTGCTTGCTCCGCTTTGAGGCCAGGGGTGAGGTCGGCTCGATTGGGTGGCTGGAGGCCGGTGCGTTCGAGGGTGGCGATGATGGCTTTCGCCTCGGCGATGAGGTCGTCAGGGAGGGTGAGTGAGTGGCTGCTGTGGGCGATGGTCTTTCCTTGGCGTTGATAGCCGAGCGCTTCGAGGGCGTCGGGGAGAGTTTTTAAGATCTCAGGTGGGCAATCGGTGATGGATTTCTCGAGGTCTTCGAGTGGCATCGAGGGTAGATCCGGGTGGGTGCGGTGCCAGCTTTTGATGGTGGTTTCGGCTTGTTTGAGAATGCTTTTCCACCAGCGGGAACTGAGTAGCAGGGTGCCGTGTTGGATGATTGCTTGGCTTTTGAGCAGGTTGTCGATGGCGGTGCTGATCGCTTGGCTGGAGAACTGGTTGTTGGGAAGGGGGGTGGGTGGTTGAAGCTGGTGGTCGCGCTGGAGGGTGGTCTTGAGATAGGTGGTGAGATCATCCGGCTGATCGGCGCGAGGCTGGAGAAAGGTGGTGCGGTCTTCGGTGCGGAATCCTTGTCTGGCGGGATGGGCATCGAGCACGGTGCCGCCGGCGAGCGTGTTTTGCTGGGCTCCATCGCGGAGGACGAGTCGGTCCCCTGTTAGGAGGAAGATAGGAGTTTCAAGCCGGAGCTGGGCGAGGCATTTTTCGCCGGGGTTGAGATGGTTGCGGCCATTGAGAATCACACGGGCGCGGCAGCGGGTGGAGCCGTGGTGGAGGATGACGGTTTCTGTGTGGCGAAGCGGGCGTGGTTTACTGCCGGGGACGGGACGTTCGAGGCGTTGCAGTTCCACGTCTAGGGTATCGGTGGGCGTGCCGCAGTTTTCAGTGGTTAGGGTGTTGCCGCGTTGGGCTCCGGGTTTGCCTGGGGAGTCGATGGCTAGATCAGGCAGGTTCAGGGCGGTGCGCATTCCTGGGAGCGCAGTTTCAAGTGACTGGCTGTGGTTTTGAATGTAGCGAACGCGGGTGGTTAGGCCCTGGGGTTGGAGGGTGAGGGTGTCGCCGAGGTGGATGGTTCCTCCGCTGAGGGTGCCTGTGACTACGGTTCCGGTGCCTTTGGGGGAGAAAAGTCGGTCGATGGAGAGGCGTGGCTTTCCAGCATCGGCAGGAGGAGGGCAATTGCGCAGGGATTTGAGCAGGGTGGATTTGAGTTCTTCTATGCCTTCTCCGGTGATGGCTGAGACGGGCACGATGGGGGAGTCTGCGATGGCGGTGTCTTGCAGCTCATCACGGAGGACTTCTACGGCAAATGGCACGTCATCGGAGAGGTCGATTTTGGTGAGTGCGATGATGACGCGTTTAATGCCGAGGTAGGTGAGGATGTGGAGGTGCTCTTCGGACTGAGGCATCCAGCCATCGTCGGCTGCGATGATAAAGATGGCGAGGTCGAGCGCGCCGACGCCCGAGACCATGTTGTTGACGAAGTCGGCATGGCCGGGGACATCGATGATGCCCACTTCGTAGGTGTTTTTCTCATCGCTGAGAGAAAGGTGGGCAAAGCCTAGATCGATGGTGACACCCCGTGCTTTTTCCTCGGGTAGGCGGTCGGGGTCCGTGCCTGTGAGAGCTTGGACGAGGGAGGATTTTCCGTGATCGATGTGGCCGGCAGTGCCGATGACGAGGTGCATGGTGGAGGGGTAAGAGACAAGAAGGAAGAGTCAAGAATCAAGATGCAAATCAGAGAGGGTTAGCGGAGCTTGTTTCTCATCGCGTTTGCTTTCAGATCATAGATGTGAAAGTCGAGTCGAGCGAAGGCGGATAGATCGAGGGTGACATCGCCAAAGGCTTGGCTGTAGCCGTTGAGTTGGTTGTTTTTGAAGGAGTTGAGTTTGAGCGTGATGAATCCACCGTGGTGAAACCAGGCGCGAATATCGTCGGGGTATTTTTTAGGCTCGTCTTCTGTGTCGCCGAGAGAAAGCGACTTGATGCGTTTGATGGGAATGCGGATGGGCGTGTATTTGGTTTCGATAATCATGCGTCCATCGAGCACTTTGCCGACGGTGCAAGGGACCTCGTCGCCATTGTTGAGGATGATGGTGTGAGGGAGGTCTTGTTTGGATTCGTCGTCGTCTTCTTTGTCGGGGTTTTCCTCTTGCTTCGATGGGATGGTGTTTGCTTGGTTAGGGAGGCTGGTGCCATTCCAGCGAGTGACGGTGAGTCCGGAGATTTGGATCGGGTGTTTTTGATCGGCGATGAAGCTGAGTCCGGTGCCGAGGTCTTTGGGGTCAGGGCTCAGGGATTGGAGCAGGCAGGCGCGTATGCCATTGATGTAGATGCTGAAGGTGCCGTCCTTTCGATGGGCAAAGATATCAAAGTGGGCACGTTTGGTATCTGGGTTTAAGCGTATTTGCGGCCAGCGTCTGGCTCCCTGGAATTGGCCACGTTTGGCGACATTTCCGTAGGTGCGGAGGTAGGCGTAGTTCGAGCTGAAATTGATATCGTAATAGGCTTTGGGTCGATCTTTGGTGATGTCACTGGAGTAAAGTAGCATGTGAAAGCGCATCGAGCTCTCCCAAGTGATATCAAAGCTGACGTGAGTTTTTTCGTGCAGTCCGATATCGCGACCAATACCACCGCTGGCGCGTGAAACGAGTGCGCCGTTGGCAAATTTCCAGCTGCCCTTTCCTCCCGATAGCGTCCACTCTTTGAGGTTGTTCGGGCCAAAATAGCTTCCGGGAGTGTTATGAATGACTTGCAGGGATTTTACCATGGATCGTTTGATCGAAATGATGCCGCCATACCAGGTCTTCAGTTTGATGCTTTCCGGAGTTAGTTCGTGAAGTTGGCCGAGAATGGAATCGTTGCTCGTCTCGTGCCACCGAGGCTGAAGGGTGACGCGAGCGAGTGTGTCCGGACGGTCTTTGGCTCCCCAGTTATTAAATTCTAGACTGAGCACGGTGCTGGTGGGGAATTTGGCAGTTTGTCGCAGGCTATCAGAATCAAAGATGAGGTCGCCTTGTTCATTGATGGATTGCGGTTGGCCGCTGAGCCGGTCGCCGTTGGTCAGGAAGACGCGGGATGTGGATGGGTTTGCAGCTTGTTGTGAAGATGGTTCTTTCTCTATCTCTGTCTTCGTTTCCGCTTTGTCCTGCGCCAATGATAGAGAGGCAGCGAGGGCAGTGGCGATGCTCCCTAGGTAGAGTTTTTTGAGACTTGGATGGAGAGCGGGCTTCATGGTGGAGATGAGAAAGGAGGGCAAGAAAAGCGTGGGGTTGTTATTCTGAGGCGCTGGGTTGCACCGTGATGCTGGAGACTGAGGTGATGTCGATGCTGATGGGGCCGAGAATAGAATGGTGGATGGTGATTTTGCCATCAGTAAGTTGTGGATTGTTGAGCTGGAGGGTTCCTCCTCCTACGAGTTGGGCGCTGTAGTGCGCGGGGGAGTGTTTTGGTGGGTCCGTTTGAGCGGCAAAGATGAGGGTGCTGATGCGGTGCTCCGGCACTGGGGTGAAGCCGGAGTCTGAGTGCTGGGGTTTGAGATGGATGATGCGGTTGTTGGCTTTGGTTTGAGTGATTGATTTCAGTTGGACTGAGAGAATGTCGCCCTCGTTGTCGATCAGGATATCTTCTTTGCCTTGGCTGAGTTTTTCCTGATACCTTGTCTGTGACCCATCGCTCCAGTTGCTGATGACCAAGTTATTAATAGAGCTGCTGTCGGCCTGATTTGATCCGTCATTGAGGATGATGTAATTTCCCTCGGTTGCTTCTGCGTTGTCGATCCATTTTCCGACCATTTTGGCATCGATGTGGAGTGTGATTTCTCCGAGGGCGCGATTGACGAGAAGATCAATGTTGATTTGTTGTTTTGATATTTCGTGAGGTTTGCGGGGGATGTTTACCAGTGGTGAGGGGGTTTGATTTTTGAGCACTCGCCGGAGTTTGATGCCGGCTGAGTTGAAGGAGAACTCGTAGGCGTTTTGTTTGGTGCGTGCTTTGCTGTTCTCTGCGCAGAAGCGGAAGGTGAAATTGGGGTTTGAGACCCAAGCCAGATCAAAATTGATATGGAGGTTCTCCGTCGGTTCGAGTTGGCGGGCCAGTGTGCCTACTCCTTGGCAGGTGTAGCCTTTGGCGCTTGAGTATGACCACTGCCCTTTGTGGGAGGACCATTCGGTGGGCGCGTCCGTTCCTTGATAGATGACTTGGTTGGCTGATATTCCAAATTGAAGGGACTGGATGCTGTGGCGGGGAATCTGGAGATTGCCTGCATACCAGGTGGAGACGTGTAGGGAGTCATCATCCATGGAGATGACGCGGCATGGTAGGATATCGCCGTTGGAGAGGGTGAGTTGTTCCGTGTGTTGATGATGGGATTTTTCTTGAGCGGCGAAGTTGATTTTGGTGATCTTATCGGCTTTGATTTCGATGGGTGTGGGCGTCAGCGTGGATGTGAGGGTCACCCGTTCGTTGTTTAATGCGCTGATGGTGCCAGTGAGGGCGTCGTCCTGAACGAGTTTGACCACGTCAGCACGAGCTCCGGTTAGGGTGCAGAGTGCTGCTGCGGCGAGCGCGCAGATGATTGGTTTGTTAAAAGTTGTCATCCCAGAGATCGAGTAGGCTGTTTTTGTGTGAAAAGTCGATGATGTTGATGAAGCTGGTATCGAGCTTCAGCTGATCGAACAAGTTGGTTGATAGATTAGTTTTTCCATCTTGAGTGGAGGTGGGAATGCCGGTGATTCTGCCGTAGGGGTAAACGAAGAAGTAGACGGCTTCCTTGGCTTTTTCTGGGGCGGTGTTTTGCTGGCCAGTGGCGAGGTGGATTTCCTCAACTTCATCCAGAGGAATGGTCATGGAGTTGTCGTAGGTGCCGGTGAAGCTTACTTGATTGTCTTGGATGCTCTTGAAGGTTCCAGAGAATCGGTCCACTCCATTGTTGAGCAGGATGACATCGCGTTTGGATGTGCTCATGCTTTGGGCAGAGTCTTTCATGCCATTCCAGTGGGAGATGGAGATATGGCTGATTTTGATCTCCGGGTTATTGTAGTGGGGTGAGCGGGCAAAGGCGAGGTGGTTGCCTTTGCCATCGTAGTGATCGCCGAGTGCCCATTTGCCTCGGAAGCTGCCATCTGAGAAGATGAGAATGGATTTGTTGAGCCGATCGATCCGGAGTTCGATATTTGTTTCATCTTTGCCGGTGAGCGCGAGCGATACCCGGGTATCGTTGAATGAGTTGAGCTGAGGTTTTCCTGTTTCCTTATCATAGGTGATGGATGATAGATTGGCGCTGTGGGTGGAGATGCTGAGGATGTAGGCGCGGCCTGGGGTGCTGCTGCCAGTCAGTCGGGTGCTTAGTTTCTCGTTATACTCCGGTGGGTCGAAATCGGCGTGAAGGATGACGTTGGCATAAAGTGAGCCACGCCATGCAAGTTTGAACGAGAGCTTGCATTGGTCGGGAAGGGCATTTTCTCTGACCAAATAGCGGGATTTATCCGTGCCGGAATACCAGGCGTTGGTGCTGTATTTCCAGTCGGTTTGGTCTTCTTTCCAAATGATGTCGTCTTTGTTGTCCTCTACTTTATCGGCCTTGGCTGGTTTCTTTCGAGCTTCCTCCTCGGCCAATTTTTCTTCCTTGGTTTTTAATGACTTGATGGTTTTCCAGCCATCGCTGTTCAGAGGGCCAAAGTAATGGAGTTTTCCGCCGAATGGACTTGTCGAGAGGCGGGTGATGTTATGGCGCTCGATGGCGAGTGTGCCGAGGTGTTCGGTTTCTATGGTTACGTTGTTGTCATCGGCGGAGATGATACGGCCGGGGATGACGTCACCGTTAATGAGATGGATGGCGGATTGATACTGGAGGGCCTGATGAGCCTGGCCGCCATTGAGGACGATGCGCTGGAGTTTTTTTGTGCTGAAGGTAATGGGATCTGGCGACTCTTGATTTTTCCAGAGGAGATTTCCTTTGGCATCGAAAGCTAGAAATTGGCCATGCAGTGTGTCGTCATTGGCAAAGCGAAGCATGTCCTTTCCGGTGTCCTGATCTGCTGCTGTGGGCAGAGGGCAGGTGATGAGACCGAGTGCAAGTGTGCAGGAAAGTGGATTCATTTTTCGTAGATGGGTAAGAAGCGGTAGTTGAGAGCGAGTGAGAGGAGTGCACCAGCGGTGCTGAAGGGGTTGCCGTGGTTTCCGGCCCATGAGCCATCGGGGAGCTGGGTGACGGAGAGTAGCCGGATGTTATCTTTATTCCACTGATTCCAGAGGTCTTCATCGGCTTGGAAAAGTGCCTGAGACATGTAGTAGCGGAAGTAATATGGATAGGTGCCCTCTTGTGATTTGATGTTCTGTTTGAGGTATGCCGTGGATTTGGCAAAGGCCTTTTCATCTTTCTTTTTGGCCAGCGAGTAGCAGAGCGAGCCAATGGCGGTGAGTGTGAGCCGGCCGCTTCCGCTGCTGGTGTAGCCGTAGGCTCCTTTGGAGTTGCGGCAGCTTTTCATGTAGGCCAGAGCTTTGTTGATGGCGCTATCTGGCACGGGGATGCCAGCATTACGGGCGGCGAGCAGGGCGACGATTTGGCAGCCTGAGACCGTGGTGTCTGCGGTGCGTGTGTTAGTAGGATCGTATCGCCAGGCGTGGCGTGGGTTGGTTTCTTGAGATTTGAGGATCAGGTCCACGGCTTTTTTGAGCGCGGGGGCGATACGTGGGTCATCGACCATGCCGTAGCATTCTGCCAGCGCGAGGGTGGCGAATCCGTGATCGTACATTTGAGGTCCCATGTAGCCTTGTTCATTTTCCTTTTGTTTTTTGACGAGGTAGCCGATGGCTTTGCGGATTTTCTGCGCATAGGGGCCATGGTTAGGGTCCTCTCCGTGGGCGAGAAAGGCGAGGGTGCAGAGTGCGACGACGCCGGGGCGGCTGCCGCTGTTCCCTCCACCCCATGAACCTTCAGCGGTCTGACTATTGGAGAGGTAGCGTAGGCCGCGGGTGTACATGGTTTCCACCTGCACGGGGATGGTGTCGTTTTGCCTACGCGGCAACGACTGCGCGTGCGCGAGCAGGGGGGTGAGGATGAGGATGGCGAGGAGAAATTTCATCGTGATTGGAAAACTTAGCGTTTCTTTACTGAGTTGGTGACGCCTTTGTTATAGGCATCCATGGCTTTTTGGAATTCACGGGGCAGGGTGCCGCCGGAGTTTCCTGAGTTTTTGGGGACGCGGCGCTGGGAATTTTCATCGGTGTTGTCGGGAGATCCGGTTTTGCCGCTGCCTGAGCCGCTCCCGTTTCCGCCTCCGCCGCTTGAGCCTTCGCCCTCACCTTGGCCGGGCTTTTCTCCTTCGCCTGGTTTCTCGCCGACGTCTTGGCCACCGTTCATCATGTTTTGCATCATTTCTAGCATGGAACCCATGCTTTTTTGGCTATTTTTTCATGTGCCGCCTGATTTCTGTTGTTTTTTCTTTGCGGCTTCGAAGATTTTTTCGATCACTTCGGTTTCAACCGCGATGGTTGAGCCGTCGGTGTTGGTTTGTTCCAGTAGGTCGGTGGCCTCGGCCATGGTGATTTCAATTTCGCTGAGGAGCTTGACGACTTCGGGGTCGGTTTGCTCATCGATGAGGTCTTGGACATCAGCGGATAGGTCGTCTTGCTCAAGCGAGAGGTTTTTGGCACCTCGTTGGTGTTTTTCCATGGCTTGGAAAATTTCTTTTTTGCTTAGTTTTTCTTTGGCTGTGTCTGTGGCGGATATTGCAGCGGGGGTGGTTACAAGGGCAGTTACAGCCAATGTGGTGCAGAGGTGAGTGATGTGTGAAGGTTTCATGGATTTGCTGGGGGTTGCTGGGGTTGTTGCCTGCGGGGCTAGACAGAATTGACCGAATTTTTCAGAATTACTTAGGTTGAGGGCTTAGGTTGCGGGTTTGGGGCTGAGTTTTGGAGTTTTAGGGAGCGTTTGAGATCTTCTAGGGCGCGGGTGCGGGAGCGGATGTCCTGTTCCTTTTGAATCATGCGCATTACCTTGAGCATAAATTCGAAGTCTTTGTCTTCTTGGGCTGATCCACCGCCGCCGCCACCACCACCGCCGCCGCCGCCACTTTTTTTGTCGCCTTGGAGTTGTTTGGCCCATTTTCTGAGCTGGTCCGCCCAGTGTTTTGACTGGGAGATGGATGAGAATGAGATATTGGCGGCGACTCGGGTGGTGAGGGACTCCATCGCTTCATCGATACGTGACTTACGCATTTCATTGAAGAGTTTTTTGTGTTCTTCCTTCTGGGTGCGGGCGTAGTAGTGGCCGAGGTCTTCTTGGATCCAGCGCACATCACCTGCGGTTTGGCGTTGTTGATCGTGGGCGGCTTTGATTGATCGTTGTTCGACGGGGTCGAGGTCCTCGAGTTCGCTGCCGATAAGTTTATCGATGGAGTCGATGAATGAGGATGCGATTCCTTCTTCTTCGTTGGCGGCGCGTTTCAGGCGATTGACGAAGGTGCTGGCCTCGAAGTCGCGGTTGGCTTCATTGGCGTCCTTGAGTGCCTGCTTCATTTTAGCGATGGCCTTTTTCTGTTCTTCGACGGCTTGCTTGAGGTCTTGTTTGGCTTTCTCTGGTGTATTGCGTTCGCTCTGGGCGTCTTGAAGTTTTTGCTCGACCTTTGGGAGGTCTTGTTGGGCTAGTTCGCGCATGCTCTGCAGCGCCTTGCCCATTTTTTGCAGCGCGTCTTTATCGATCTCTTCATTGCGCACGGAGTCTTTGAAGAGTTTTTCCATGCGTTTGGTGAGTTGTTGCATCCGCTCTTTGTTTTCGCGCTCGGCATCTTGCTGGGCTTGGAGTTTTTTCTTATTGGCCTCGTTCTGGAGTTCCTTGTCGTCTTGTCGCTCGATGCGTTGGTTTTCATCGTTGAGGTTTTGCTCTTTACGGGTGATGTCCTCAAGCTCGCCGATGGCGCGGTCGAATTCATTTTTGAGCATTTGGGCGTGTTCGTTGCGGGTGAGGATGTAGAGCACGATGGGCTCGGAGTAGATTTTGCCTCGGCCTGGTTTGTAGTCTTCTGTCCATGATCGGAGGACGAGCTTTTGCGGAACGATCCCGAGGTTGGCAGGGGAAAAGGCAGAGGGTTTGTGGAGGTTGGTGCGGGTGGAGGCTCCTTTTTCGAGGAGGAGTTCTCCCTTGGCTGGGGTGTCGCTGGTGGGCTTGGTGAATTCTCCCTGCCAGCTTAGGCCACAGGCTTTCAGTCCGTAGTCATCCTCGGCGAGGACTTCGAACTCGATGGTTTCTTCCGCCAGCATGATGTGCTGACGTTCGAGGCCTTGGATATAGGTCGAGGGGATTTGGTCTTGGTTGCTTTCGAGTCTGATCTTGAGCTGGGAATCCGGCTTGAGGCCGAATATGTCCAGCCATTGAATGGAGACGAGCTGCGGGCTGTCTGAGATAGCGATTGGCGAGGATGTGATTTTTCTGCCTTGGAGCTTGAGTGAGATGCTTCGGGCTGAGGCTGGTGCTTTTTGATTTTCTCCGGTGTTTTTCTCCGGAGTAGGATCAACTTCTTCGTCCACTTCTTTGGGCAGGGTGGTCACGGTTCCCGTGGCGGAGGTCAGTGCGCGGCTGATGGTGGTTTGAATTTGGATGTCACTGCCTTCTAATACGCTGAGGAATCCTGAGCGAAGATCAGAGCTGGTGTCAGGGCGTTCGAGGTAAGCGGGGAGTTTAACGGCGGCGCGGATGTTTTCCATCGATGGGCGAATGACGGGCTCAACGGGCAGGCTATGGCGGGCGTCGTCAGCTTCGATGTGGAGGTTGTCCTGGGCGCGTTGTCCGGGGAATGTAAAGGTGTAGGCTCCATCGGTGAGGGTGGCTTCTGTCCATTCGCCGTTGCCGTAGCGGGCACGGGCGGTTTCAGGGCGGCGGTTGGATTTTTGCGAAAGTGGGATGGTGAGGCTGAATGACTCTCCGTAGGGGACGTGGTGCGGGGTGCTGATGGCGGAGAAATCAAGCTGGGTGAAGGTGTAGCGCGCCGTGTCTGATAGCGGCATGAGCCAGCGTTTGAGTGAGTTGATGCCGGCATCCGGCACAGTGATGAGTGCGGCGGCGGCCATCAGGAAGAGGGCGATGACGATGAGGCCTCCTTTGCGGTGGCGTGTGGCGGGGAGGGCATCGAGAAGGTTTTTGGCGGCGGCATCAGTGGCCACGGTCTGCATGGCGGCGGCCCGGAGCTCAGGGGAGAGTGTGTCACGGCCTTCTTTCTGGTCCTGAAGTTCGACAGCGCCGAGTAATCGATCGCCTAGTTTGGGAAAGCGGCGCGAGATCAGGCGGGCGAGCTGGTTTTCGTAGCGGTGGCCGTAAACCCAACGTCGGATCCAGTAGGGGGCGAAGATGGAAAAGAGTGAGACGCCGAGGATCAGGATGATCAGCCGCAGGGTGTGCGGCGTTTCCATAAAACGATCCAAGCCGAAGACGAGTAGAAAGGAAAAGAGGAGTCCAAAGCATCCGGCGAGCACTGCCTCGGTGATTTTGATCTTCCAGAGTTTCTTTTTAAATTGTTCCAGCTGGGTGCGCAAGCCGCCGGGGATGGGGGCTTGATGGGGAGGTTGGGACGATGGCGGGTCGGCAGGCATGAAGAAGTGGAGAAAGATGTGAACAGAGAGAGACTTCCATGAACTACGTATTGATGCCAGTGGATTTCTCATAAATATAACGCTGTGGGTGGGGGATTTTTTGATAAAAAGAGCAATTATTGATTTCTTAGGGGGTTCTGGTGATTTTATAACAAATGTAGGCTTGTATTTTGGGCTGGCTGGCTTATTTCCCTGCTCAGATTTTGAGAGATTTGAAGACAGAGCCCGCTTGGACGGATGTTGATTTGGGGATGCCACTGCCGGATACGCAGCATGCATGCTCCGTGTGCCTTCCTACATGGGACTCTGTGTTGGGTTACGAAGACGGGCTGGATAAGGTGATCAACAGAATGCGTTGTGGTTACCCGAGGTTTTTTTGTCACCCGGCAGTGGAGCGATTATTTGCCGAGGCTACCAAAGCTGTAGCTGAGAGTGGTTCCAGGGTGGTGGTTTTCCCCACCAAAAAAGCGGCTCAGCGGGCGCAGAGATTTGTGGAGAAGCGCACAGCAGCGGCTTTGCGGATCGCCAGCTATGAGGGATTGCAGGCGTTGATCGTGCCTGTGGCCGATTATGCGGTGGCGATGGAATACTGGCGATACACCGGTGAAATTGTCAGTAGCCGACAAGCCGAGCGAGTGCTCCAAGGGCAGCCGGCGAGTGACTTTGCCACGGAAAGTTTACGCTCAGGCATAGCCAAGCAGGGCGGTTATGATTCCTCCGATGTGTATCTTTACGAAAATGGCATGGCGGGTATTTTTGGTATCTATCGCGCGGTGACGAAGATGTTTCCGGGTAAGAAGACGCTGCAGCTTGAGTTTCCGTATGTGGATGCCTTGCGGGTGCAAAACCACTTTGGAAGTGGAGTGGTTTTTCTTAATCACGCCCAGGGTGAATCTTTCGAAGAGGCGCTCCGCCGCATCAGCAAGGGGGAGTTTGCGGCGGTTTTCTGTGAAGCTCCCAGTAATCCTTTGCTGCGAACCATTGATTTGCCTACGGTGGCGACGGCGTGCCGTGAGGGCGGTATTCCTTTGATCGTGGATGATACCACTTGTTCGGTGCTCAATATCGAGATTTCCCAATACGCTGATATCGTAACCACTAGCCTGACCAAGTGGGTATCAGGAAAGGGAGATGTCATGGCGGGGCAGGTGACGCTTTGTCCGGATTCGCCGATGTATTCAGACTTGCAGGCATTTTTTGAAGAAGATTGTCCTGGGGGATCAAGGCTCTATGCTTCTGATGCTCGTGTCCTTGCCCGTAACATTGGTGGGTTTGAGGAGAGGATGCTGGTGTCCAATCGAAATGGTGAGGCTCTGGCGGATCTGCTAGTGGAGCATCCTGCGGTGGAGCAGGTTTATTATCCTAAATTTACGACGGCTGATCTTTACAACACGATCAAGCGTCCCGAGGGCGGCTATGGTGGTCTGATCTCTCTGGTTTTGAAAAACCGGAAGAAGTCTCCCAAATTTTTCGACGCCCTGAAGATGTCCAAAGGGCCTAGTTTGGGCACGGACTTCAGTCTGGCTTGTCCATTTACCTTACTCGCTCACTATGACGAGCTCGCTTGGGCCGAAGACTGCGGGCTGGATCGGAATCTTATCCGTATTTCCGTAGGGGTGGAGGATCAGCAAGTGCTTTTGGACGTGCTGGGTGAGGCCTTGGCTATGGCGTAGACCCTCGAAATGCATTGAATTTTCAGCCGGTTAACATTAGTATCTTTATAAGTATTATTTTTTTCTATTGCGGTACGGTTTTTGCTGGAGTAGTAGCTGATGTGCCAGCTTCAACTTGGCGATTAGTTTTACAGATTTTCAAACATTTACTATTTTTATCATGGCTCAATCCAAAACCCGCCTGGCATTACGTGTCAACGCAGACAATCCTAACCACCACCTATGGAATAACCGTGGAGTGTGGTGGTGTCACCTGACTGTGCATAAGAGTGATGCCACGTCCGAGCGTCTTCGGTTTTCTCTGAAAACTCACGATGTGGAAAGTGCTCGCGACCGACGTGACCGAATCCTGCGCGACATTGCTGAGCATTACGAGATTGCGGCTTAATCGTTGCGTAGAGATCAAAAAAACCCCATGAAAAAGGATTCATGGGGTTGGTGAAATGGAGTTTTGATTACTTTACGATCCTTTAAAATGGAATGTCATCGCTGCGCAGGTCGTCTGACGATGGTTCCCCGGATGGAGGGGCTGCTGCGGCCGGAGCGCTAGTGGCGGCTGCGGGTTGGCTGGCCGCACTGGAGGTGTTTCCGCCTGAGCCTGAATTGGCGCCGATGATTTTCCAGCAGTTGAGGTTGACGTAGTAGCGGTCCTTATATTCGTTGCCGCGGATGTCAAAACTGACGGTGACTTCCTGGTCTTGTGAAAAGTTGTCCAGCCAGGTGCATTTGTCTTTGATGAGTTCAAATTTGACGTCCTGCGGGTAGTTGTCATCACCGATGGTGATTACGAATTCACGCTTGGTGAATCCGCTGGGGAAGGTTTGGGTGTCGAAAATAACTTTGAGTTTTCCAGTAGCTTCATACATGATAATATAATTTTGTTAATGTGTTGAGCGGTGAAGATTGCTTAAATGGTATGGTTTGTCAAAGTAAGAAGTGGGGATGACTTAGATTCGGTGTATTTAAGGTGGATGGCTTAGTGTTTTTCGGCGTAGGGGGTGGCGAGCTTGAGGTTGGGGTTGATGTCCTCGTGCAGGCTGGAGGATTTTCCCAGAAGGTGACTGTGCAGGGCGACAAAGGCGATCATCGCGGCATTGTCGGTGGAAAGGGAGGGAGGGGCGATGAGGAGCTGGAGAGCATGGTGATCGCAGGCTTTTTGCATGGCATCTCGCAGGGCGATGTTGCAGGAGACTCCTCCGGAGAGGGTGATGGTGGTCTCGCCGCATTGCTCGGCGGCGCGCATGGTTTTGGTGACGAGTATCTCGATCACGGCCGCTTGGAAGGAGGCGCAGAGGTCCGGAATGGCATCGGTGGGGGCGCGGCCGGTTTCGGGGTTGAGTTTTTGCAGCTGATAGAGCACGGCGGTCTTGAGGCCGGAGAAGGAGAAGTCGAGCCCGTCTTTCATCATCGAGCGCGGGAACTTGAAGGCGGTGGGTGAGCCGGAGCGGGCTTGTTTTTCAATCTCGGGCCCGCCGGGGTAGGGAAGGCCGAGCATTTTGCCCACCTTGTCGTAGGCCTCGCCAGCGGCATCGTCACGGGTGCTGCCGAGCAGGGTGTAGTCTCCAAATCCTTTCATCTGGATCAGCATGGTGTGGCCGCCGGAGACGATCAGGGAGAGGTTGGAGCGGAGTTGATTTTCATGCAGAAATGGGGAGAGCAGGTGGCCTTCCATGTGGTTGACAGAGATAAATGGTTTGCCGGTGGCGATGGAGAGCGATTTGGCGGTGGTGTTGCCTACCAGCAGTGATGAGGCTAGGCCCGGACCAGCGGTGGCTCCGAAGGCATCAATCTCGTCGATTTTCAGTTCTGCGTCCTCAAGGGCGCACTCGATGAGTGGCCTCAGGTGCAGTGAGTGGTTTCGGCTGGCTAGCTCTGGCACCACGCCGCCAAACTCACGGTGGATATCGATCTGAGACGAAATTTCGGATGCGAGCACCTCGATATGGTCGCCTTGCGCATCGTTGTGATGGCGCAGGATCGCAACAGCGGTTTCATCGCAGCTGGACTCGATAGCGAGGATGGTAGTGGGCATGGAGGGGGTTTTAAACTTAATACCCATGATGAACAGAATAAATTGCGGCTGTTGCATATATGCCGTATGCGGCGCCAGGGAATCGCAATTATTCTTGTGAAGATTATTTTGAGGTGCGTGGGCAATTTTATTTGATTCGAGTAATAAATTATCCGTCAACTTATTTCTTGTGCTTGGTGACAGCCTCACCCTGATTCTTGAAGATGCTTGATTGAAGCTGTAAGTCTCCCTGCCGTGTTAATTTTTAAAAATCATTTGACAAAATAATTAACTAACGATAAATCTTAGCTGTCGATAAATCTTAGCTGTTCAACGAAGGTTGGGCGGGATCTTAACAAGTCCAAAAACAGGTGGTTCGATGAGTACCATGAAACTTGTCACCAAACCGACAATGGTCGGGGAGGTGACGGTGTATGTCCAAGCCTTGCGGCCAAAGACCGTTGCGGTCGACCTGTTTCGATCTTGTTAACTCCCCGTCCGCTAGGAAGGTTCATCTTTGTTGGAGAATCATATTTCACACCTTAAATCTCCAATGAAATCTACTTATATGCCCTTTAGCGCACTTGCCCTTATTGTGATTTCATCACCGCTTTCTATTGCGGCTGATAGGGCAATCATTTCCGAACAAGCTCGAGTGCTAGGCGAACTATCAGACGGCACCCCATCCCCTCGTAAAGCGGTTGTTAAACCGCTTCCTGATTACCAAATCCACTGGAGTCAGATCAAACACGTCAATGGCCAGAAGTTCATCGAGGCTATACATGACCTTTATGCAGCGGAAGAGGGACGACTAATAGCAGCTCATACCGAACGATTAAAAAACCGTAAGACTCAAGTATTGATTGATGCCGAATTACGAAAGAATCCACC
>Ga0256845_1002007_pt1 | contig 15376 bp, 15 predicted proteins | sample RiftiametaG_FD_189101 | JGI IMG/M metagenome (GOLD analysis project Ga0256845, IMG submission 189101) | Tube worm associated microbial communities from hydrothermal vent at the East Pacific Rise, Pacific Ocean - Riftia | ecosystem: Host-associated > Annelida > Integument > Unclassified ...
TTTTACTATCGGAGTAATCTTTAACGGCTGTAAAATTTTACCCACAATTAAATCACGGTAATAACTATTTTGCTCTTGCAAACTCACATCAATAATTTTTGAGAATGCTTTTAAATCTTCTGGTTCTTTTTCAAATTCAACAAACCATTCATGATATGGTAATTCATTATGCGTATCAATTTTAGGTGCAATGGTAAATTCTGTCACACTTGCATTTGTAGAACTAGTTGCCGCTTGCATTGCGTTCTCAACTTCTTTTCCAATAACATGTTCGCCAAATGCCGAAATAAAGTGTTTTATACGACCTGTTACTAAAATACGATGAGGTTTTAACGATACAAATTCAATAGTGTCACCAATATTATAACCCCAAAGTCCAGCGTTGGTATTGAGTATTACTACGTAATTAACACCCAATTGAACATCGGCAATAGAAATACGTTTTGGATTTTCATCATAAAAATCATCGGCTTTAATAAACTCATAAAAAATACCAGAATCGAGTAGTAGTAGCATCCCAATTTCATCGGTATCTTGATACGCAATAAACCCTTCTGAAGCGGGATATAGTTCAATAGAATCGACTTTTCTTCCTATTAGTTCTTCAAACTTTTTCCGATAGGGTTCATAATTCACTCCTCCGTATACAAATACCTCAAAATTAGGAAAAACATCACCTACTTTTTTGCCTGTTCGTTCAACAATTCTTTCAAAATACATTTGTACCCAAGATGGAATTCCTCCAATTAAGCGCATGTCTTCATTAATTGTTTCGTCAATTACTTTTTCAACTTTGGTTTCCCAATCAGCAATACAATTGGTTTTATAACTCGGTAATCTATTTTTTTGTAAATATCTCGGAACAAAATGTGCTGAAATACCTGACAATCTACCTATTTTAATTCCATTTTTTTCTTCTAATTCGGGACTTCCTTGTAAGAAAATCATTTTGCCATTTACAAAATCTGCATTCTTTTTTCTGTTGATATACATCAACAATGCATTTCGAGCCGCTTTAATATGCTCTGGCATTGATTCTTTAGTTAGTGGAATATATTTTGTTCCTGATGTTGTTCCTGAAGTCTTTCCGAAATACAAGGGTTTTCCCTTCCATAAAATATCGGGTTTTCCAGCAACAACTTTATCTACATAATGTTTTAAGCCTTCATAATCTTGAATAGGGACTCGGGTTTTAAAATCTTCATAATTTTTAATTTCTGAAAATTTATGATCTTTTCCAAAAGCCGTATTTTTTGCCGTTGAAATAAGTTTTTTCAACACATTTTCTTGTGTCTTTTCTGGCTCTTTTGCCCATTCATAAATACGTTTTGTAATACGTTTTGCAAATGGAATTGCAAGGGTCGATTTAATTTTAAATTTACTCAAAATCAATAAAATTAATAGGGTTTACTGGATATCCATCATTCCAAAGTTCAAAATGTAAATGCGGTCCAGTTGTAAACTCTCCTGTAGACCCAGAACTCGCAATAACTTCTCCCGACTTAACAAAATCTCCTTGATGCTTATGTAATGCGCCATTGTGTTTATAAATAGAAATATAACTTTTAGCGTGTTCTATAATAATTACATGTCCCGTTTCTGCTGTCCATTCTGCAAAAATTACGGTACCATCAGCAATCGTTTTTACAGGTGTTCCTGTTTTTACAACAACATCAACGGCAAAATGTTTTTGGCTAGCATTATAACCTTCAGTAATCGTTCCAGTTACTGGTGCAAAAAACACAATACCAACATCTTTTTTTGCTTCTTCAAAGAAACTATATTTATCTTTCCTTTCTACTTCTAAACGAAATAATGAATCGATTGTGGAGTTGCTCATTACCAAGGAATCTTTGTCTAATTGAATCGTTTCAAATACGGAGTCTTTATCAAAGGTAAATGTAGAAACATCATCCATCAATACGGCTTGAAAACGATTTATATATCTATTATTTACCTCCAAAATATTTTCTAAGGAATCAACTTTAAAAATCAATTCTTGTGCTTGTCTTTTTACTTTTACAGAAGAATAACCAGGAATATATTCTCGCAATTGGGTAAAAGCAATTAAGATTGTGGTTAGTCCAATGAGTAAAATAGTAAATAAACCACCAAAAATAAACACGTTTAATCTACTTAATCTAAAAGATAGTTTTTCTTCAAACGTTTTTTCATTGATTAATACTACCCTAAATTTATGGGTAATTAATTGCTTGAACTTTTTTTTATTTGAGATGTCTTCTTGCATGAGTTTCTATGAGAGCAAATATACGATGGATTTTTGTGAAGCTAATCGACTATTTTCCAAATATATTACTTGCTAATATTTTAATCTATTTCGATAAAACAGCATCTTTTTCTAAATATTGCAGTATTTCATTATAACTTTTCAAGTTTAACTTTTTTTAAGGTTCGAAAAAAAATGTGTTTATTACATTTGCTTCGATAAAAATAACATTCCTTAAATTAATATGAAACGATTAAATAAAATAATACTAGTACTGTTTCTTTCTCTGATGTCTTTTACAGTGCATAAATTTTATATTAGTATTACGCAAATAGATTATATTAAAGAAGAAAAAGCGCTGCAAATTACCATGCGTTTTTTTATTGATGATGTTGAAAGAACCTTGCAAAATAGATACGATATAGAACTCTCTCTAGCTACAGATGAAGAGAATGAAAAAACTGATTATTATTTGCAAAAATATTTACATCAAAAATTTGAAATTACCATAAGTGGTGAAACTCAAAAATTAAATTTTTTGGGTAAAGAATATACAAACGATCATATTTTGATATATCTCGAAATAACCGACGTAGAAAACATCGATCAAATGGAAATCCAAAACAGTATGCTAATTGAAGAATTTTCAGAACAAGAAAACTACATTAAAATAAATATAAATTCGATAAAAAACACCTTTATTCTGAAAAAAGGAAATGATAAAGAAATGTTAAAATTTTAGTTAAAGTTTTTAACATAATTCCAAATTCCTTAATTTCGAACCTTTAATATTATATAATATCACTTAGAGTATGAAAAAAATTACATTTTTACTATCTTTCTTAATTGTCTCAACATTTTCTTTTGCCCAAGAAAAAGAAGTTGAAATTAAAGAAAGAGACGGCGGACACTATAATATAAGCAAATTCCGACAGTTAAAACAAGAGTTAGCAACACCAAATACGTATCGAACGGCATCTGGTGCTCCAGGACATGAGTATTATCAGCAAAAAGTTGATTACAAAATGGATATTGTTTTAGACGATGAAAAACAACAATTAAAAGGTCTTGAAACTATTACTTATCATAATAACTCACCAGATGTTTTAGACTATTTATGGGTACAATTAGATCAAAACATTAGAGCTGCAGATGCTCAAACAAAAGATGTTAAATCTAGAGGAGTTGGGATGTCTTATTCTCCGAAGTCTTTTACAAGCAATTTTTTAGGAAAACCATTTGATGGTGGATTCAAAATAGGATATGTAAAAGATTTAAATAATAATGACATTTCTTATGTGATTAATGGAACAATGATGCGTATTGATTTAGCATCACCCCTTAAATCAGGAGGAGTAACATCATTTAAAATAAAATGGTGGTATAATATTCCTAATCATGTTGAAATTGGTGCTAGATCTGGTTTCGAACATTTTGAAAAAGATGGTAATAATAACTATATCATTGCACAGTTTTTCCCAAGATTGGCAGTTTATAATGATGTTGAAGGTTGGCAAAATCTACAATTCTTAGGTACTGGAGAATTTGCACTAGAATTTGGAGATTATGAAGTTAATATCACAACTCCTGCAGATCATATCTTAGATGGTACTGGTCATATCGTGAACAGAAAAGAAATGCTAACAAAAAAACAATGGAAACGATTTGAACAAGCAAAAAAATCATTCGATAAGCCCGTTGTTATTGTAACCCAAGAAGAAGCAGAAGAGAATGAAAAAGAAGTTTCTAAGGATACAAAAACTTGGATCTTAAAAGCAAAAAATGTACGTGATTTTGCTTTTGCAACTTCGCGTAAATACATTTTAGATGCTCAAGCCGTTAAAATAGGTGGTAATACTGTTATGGCTATTTCTTTATATCCTAAAGAAGGTAACCCACTTTGGGAAGAGTATTCAACAAGAGTAGTTGCGAGTACATTAAATTCGTACTCAAAGCAAATGTTTGACTATCCGTACCACAAAGCAATTTCGGTACATGCGAAACGACAAGGAATGGAATACCCAATGATTTGTTTCAATTTTGGACGACCAAAAGAAGATGGTACATATTCAGAAAGAACAAGAAATGGTATGATTGGTGTAATTATCCACGAAGTTGGTCACAACTGGTTTCCTATGATTGTAAATTCTGATGAGCGTCAGTGGGGTTGGATGGATGAAGGTTTAAACACTTTTGCTCAATTATTAGCCGAACAGGATTTTGAAAAAGGATTCCCATCAAGAGGATTTCCTAAAAATGTTGTGAGATATATGAGCGGTAATCAAAAAAGAATTGCTCCTATAATGACCCAACATGATAATGTTTTTAGTAGTGGGCCAAATGCATACTCGAAACCAGCTGCTGGTTTATATATGTTACGTGAAGTGATTTTAGGTCACGATTTATTTGATAAAGCATTTAGAACATTTGCTGAAAGATGGAGATTTAAACACCCAACACCTGCAGATTTCTTTAGAACTATGGAAGATGCTTCGGGAACAGATTTAGACTGGTTTTGGAGAGGATGGTTTTACACAACTGACTTTACAGATATTGGAATTAAAGATGTAAAAAAGTATGTTGTAACTGATAAGCCAACGAAACGTATTATAGAAATGAATAAAAGATTTGGAAGGAAAGTAGAAGATATTAGACCTGCTTTGTTTTTAGTAAATACTGCTAGTGATGAATACACTGATGATATTGCTAAAGTTAAAAATCCAAAGACTGATATTCTTTTATTAAAAGAATATTTGGTAGATAATTTTTCTCCTGAAGAACGTAAATCTTTAAAAAACACAAAATATTTTTATGAAATAACTTTTGAAAAACCAGGAGGATTGGTAATGCCAATTATTGTTGATTATATTTTTACTGATGGAACGAAGGAAAGTAAATATTATCCTGCTGAAATTTGGAGATTTAATGACAAGGAAATCAGAAAGGTATTTGCTTCTGATAAAGAACTTGAGCAAATAGTAATTGATTCTAAAAAATTAACGGCTGATATTGATACAAGCAATAACACATGGCCAAAAAAGAAAGAAGAATCAGATTTTGATAAATTTAAAAAGAAGACTATAAAATAAAAAATCTTAAATTCTACAATAAATCATCAATACAAAGTATGTTTTCATACAGCGTGTTGGTGATTTTTTTATAAAAGAAACCCTACTTTTTATAAAAGTTCATTTCATCAATATATCGCCATACTTCTTGAGTTACTAGCGGTCGATAATTTTTATTTTGCTTTATTGAACTGCGAATTAAAGTCGCAGAAATCTCTACAATTGGAGCATCGATTGTATGAATTTTTTTATGATTCGAAAATTTAGAATTTACGGTTCCATTTGCAATTCTTGGGTACACATATATTTGGTGATTTTCTAAAATAACCTCATTGTTTTTCCATCTATGAAAACTCTTTAAGTTGTCTTCACCCATAATTAATGAAAAAGAATGCTCAGGATACTTTTCATTTAGAACTACTAAGGTATTTACCGTATAATTTGGTTGTGGTAAATCAAATTCAATATTACATGATACTAAATTTTTGTATTCTTCAACGGCAATATTTACCATTGTTAACCTATGATTATCACTTAATAAACTTGTCTTTTTTTTATGTGGATTGTGAGGAGTAACAACAAACCAAATTTGATCGATATCGGAATGTTCCACTAAATGATTTGCAATAATCAGATGCCCAATATGTATTGGATTAAAACTCCCAAAAAACAACCCAATATTCATATGTTAATTTTTAATAAAATCAGATACTAAATTATATGCTTTTTCTTTTGCATCATCAAGATTATCATTCACCACAATAGTATCAAACAAAGGTGCTGTAGCTAACTCGGCAGATGCTTTAGCCACGCGCATATTTATTTTGTCATCACTTTCAGTTTGACGCTTTTTCAATCTAATTTTTAATTCATCAATACTCGGTGGTTTGATAAAAATGGCCAAAGTGCTCTCTGGAAATTTTCTTTTGATTCGCAACCCTCCTGAAACATCAATATCAAAAATAACATGTTTTCCCATTTTCCAAATACGTTCGACTTCTGTTTTGAGTGTCCCGTAAAAATTATCTCTATAAACTTCTTCCCACTCTAAAAACTCTTCATTTTTTATTTTGGTTTTAAATTCCTGAGTAGATAAGAAATAATAATCTTTTCCGTCTTGCTCATCGCCTCTTTTATCCCTTGAAGCAGCCGAAATAGAAAACTCTAAATCTAATTCTTTTAACGTTAGTAGATGCCTTACAATGGTTGTTTTACCCGAGCCAGAAGGTGCTGAAAAAACAATTAATTTTCCTTTACTCTTCATTACAGAACGTTTAAGTTTTGTTCTTTAACCTTTTCTAATTCGTCTTTCATTTGAACCACCATTTTTTGCATTTCGGCAAAGTTAGATTTTGAACCAATGGTATTTATTTCTCTTCCAATTTCTTGTGTAATAAATCCTAATTTTTTACCATTAGAAACATCGGCGTTTAAGGCTTCCATAAAATAATTTAAATGGTTGTCAAGGCGAACTTTTTCTTCGGTTATATCAAATTTTTCTAGATAATAAATCAATTCTTGTTCAAACCGATTCTCATCAACTTTTACTTCTAATTCTGAAATGGCTTTTGTCAATCGACTTTTTACATTTTCAATTCGCTGTGGATCAATTGTTATAACTTCTTCCAGTAAATTTCTTATAATCGAAATTCGCTTTATGAAATCTTGTTTTAAGACCTCTCCTTCATCTTTTCTATATGACACACAACTTTCTATAGCCTCATTAATAGCATCTTCAATGAGGTGCCATTCGTTTTCATCTAATGATTCTCTTTTTACTTGAATGGTATCAGGCAATTTAATTGCCATTTGTAATAACTCTGGTTCAGCCGCATTCGAAATTTCTTTCAATTGCTTCATATATGTCATCACCACTTCTTTGTTTATTTGTGACGATATATTTTTTCCAATAGTTTCAACAAAAATTGAAAAATCAATTTTACCTCGAGTCAACTTGCTAGCAATGTTTTTACGAACATTTAACTCCTTCTCCCTATAGTATGAAGGAGTTCTAACACTTATGTCGAGGTTTTTACTATTTAGAGTTTTGATCTCTATAGTTACTTTTTTTGTTGGTAATTGTATTTCGGCTTTACCATAACCTGTCATTGAAAGTATCATATGCTAAAAATAAAAATTACGCAAAGGTAAACAAATTTGAATTTTATATAGGTTGCTTAACAGGTTTACTTACTAAGTAAACACCTAAAAATATTATTACAGTCGAAATTATTTTTATAGTACTTAATTCATCGCTTTTAAGTATTAGCGAAAAAACTGTTGCTACTACGGGTTGTAGGTATATAAAAGAGGCAACAGTTGTGGGTTTTAGCTTTGCTATTGCCAGTATATTAAATAAGTAGGTGAAAAATGTTGTAAAGATAACAACAAATAAAACCTTGTAAATAATAAATTGAGGCATGGCTGACCAATTAATAGCTATAAATTCATGATATCCAAATGGGATAACGATTATCATTCCAAACAAATACACCCATTTCATCAAATTAATAGGGTTGTATTTATTGATTAATGTTTTAATAATTATTAAATAAACGGCATAAAAAGTAGCATGTAGAAATACATAAATATTTCCTAAAAATATATTTGGAGCATTTAAAGATGTCGATTTCCCATAAATAATCAAGACCAAAGCCCCAATAAGGCCTAAGATAATGCCAATGATTCTACGTTTTATCAATTTCTCTTTTAGAAAGACAACGGATAAAATAAAAACTATAATTGGCCCAATAATCATAATTACCGATGCATTTATTGGTGTTGTCAAACTCAATCCTTTAAAAAAGGTAAGCATATTTAGTGCGGCTCCAAAAAGAGCTGCGAAGAATATAGTAATAAAATCTTTTTTTGCTATTTTTTCGGTTTTTACAAAGAGTCCTAAAATCCAAAATAAAATTAATGCACCAAAAACCCGAAGGATAATAAATCCATAAGGTTTAATATAGGTAGGCATTACATCTTTAGCAATGGTGTAATTTACACCATAAATTAAAGTGGCTGAGAATGCTGCTAAAAGGGCTAATACTCTTCCTTTCATTTAACTGAATTTAATATGCAAAGATGGTTATTATTCCTATTATAGTATAAAATAAAAAAATTATCTTTGTTCAAAATCACAAAAAATGTTTGTTCATAATTTATCAGAAACATCTTCTATTCTTAACACTTTTATTGCAGAAATAAGAAATAAAAACATTCAAAAAGATAGCCTACGATTTCGTAAAAATATTGAGAGAATTGGTGAGATTTTGAGTTATGAGATGAGTAAATCTTTGTCTTATTCATCAAAAAATATTGAAACGCCATTAGGAATTAAATCAATTAAACTGGCGAATGAAAAAATAATAATTTGTTCGATTTTAAGGGCTGGTTTAGTCTTGCATAATGGATTATTAAACTATTTTGACAAGGCTGAAAATGCTTTTATATCAGCATATAGGAAACACATTGATGAAACAAATTTTGAGATTGAAGTAGAATATTTAGCATCTCCATCATTTGATGATAAGACTCTTATTTTAGCCGATCCTATGCTTGCAACGGGTCAATCTTTAGTGGCAACATATAAAGCATTACTTAAAAATGGAACACCTAAACACATCCATATTATTGCTGTTATTGGGTCAACTGAAGGAATTGCTTATATCCAAAAATATTTTCCAAAAAACACACAGCTTTGGATTGCTACCATTGATAATAAATTAAATGATAAAGGGTATATTATTCCTGGTTTGGGTGACGCAGGCGATTTATCTTATGGTAAAAAACTATAAAAGGAGCCAAGAACTAGTAAAAACCCCCCATAAACAATTACTTCTTTGATTATTTTATTGGTAATTAACTGCATCAAATTTGCTAAAAAAATAATTGTCGGAAAAAATAGGAATAAAAATTCTGATCCGACTTTTTCAACGGAGAATAGTATTATATAAATAGCGATTAGAAAATGGCTTACTAATAAAATCCATGATGGTTTTAAATCATTTGATAAAGTGTTGATTTTTAATTTGACCAAAATTATAGCAATTACCACAATTAATATTATAAAGTTTGCCAGAATTAAATAATTGAATAAGCTAACATTATCAAAGTTAAAACTATATTCAAATATTAACTTATCAAAAAATAAAAGAGAAGAATCTGTTAAAAGATAATAGGTGAATGCTAAAAATAAAGGAGTTATAAAACCGACAAAAACAATAATTGTATTCCGAATTTCTTGTTTCTTGTAAACTAATATTGCTATGAATGCTAATAATAAAAATAAAGAACTCCAAACATAAAAAAGTGAGGCGACTCCGATCCAAAACCCACTATCAAATGCTTTTTGTTTTACGTTTTTAAATGAACGGATACTATACAATCGTCTAAATGAAAGCAATAAAAAAAAGTGAGCAATAAAAATATCTTCTATGAACATTGTTTGGGGAAATAACCCAAACATTAATACTAAAAAAAGTTGAACGTAAGAATCTTGACCAGACAGTTGATTTTTTCGGTTAATAAACCGAATTAAGAAGAATATAATTAAGAAAACAAATAAAAATCCTACTTTTTTAAGAAGCAGTATTATTGAAAAATCGGGTTTTTCTATTAAAAAAATTGAAGATAAATAAAATGTCAAAAAGAGCACACTAATAAAAATGGCTTGAATCGGTTTAGTTTTATTAAAAAAATTGGCAATCATGATGAGATTTTATACATTTGCAAAGTAAATATAATTCGTAATGATTGCAAACAATATTTTTAGAACTATAGGTGATTTTTTCACAAATGTTGCATTTGGACCTTTAGATGCTATCCGTTTTATGGATAGTTGGTGGTTGCAAAATGCTTTTAGTTGGGTTTTAGTTGTCATAACTATGTATGCATTTGTATATTGGATGCGCCAATTGAAAAAATTTAAAGCTGAAGGAGCTGAATAAGCTTCAATATACTACATATATTTAATTCTTTTTTTGTGGGAAGTAAAAATAAACTGAAGCGTTTTCGCGAAATTGATGTATTTGATAATGTTGTTCAACCATCACGCGAAGAAGTTTTGACAGACTTTCCTTTAAAAGGAAAGTGGAATGAGTTTTTTAAAAATGATCATCCAATCGTTCTAGAATTAGGATGCGGAAAGGGAGAATACTCATTAGCCTTAGCAGAAAAAAATCCGAATAAAAATTATATTGGTATCGATATTAAAGGAGCTCGATTTTGGCGTGGCGCTAAGACAGCCTTAGAAAACGACATGAATAATGTTGGCTTTTTAAGAATCCAAATTGAACTCATTGACCTCTGTTTTGCAGAAAATGAAGTTGATGAAATTTGGATTACTTTTCCAGATCCTCAAATTAAATATACTCGTACCAAGCATAGATTAACCAACCAAGTGTTTTTAAAAAAATACCACACTATTTTAAAGCCAAGTGGTATTATTCATTTAAAAACAGATAGTGAGTTTATGCATGGCTACACTTTAGGGTTGTTACATGGTGAAAATCATGAAATTTTATATGCACATCATGATGTGTATAATAATAAGCAACATTCTCCTAAAGAAGTAATTTCTACTCAAACTTTTTATGAAAGTCAGTATTTAGAAACAAAAAAAGCAATCACTTATATTAAGTTTAGACTAAATTACTAAATCTGATTTTTGTATTTTTAGTCAATGAAAAAAACCAACGATAATTTTTTCGAAAAGACATATGCCGTAGCGCGTTTAATTCCGTTTGGAAAAGTAACGAGTTATGGAGCGATTGCTAAATATTTGGGTGCTGCACGATCTGCAAGGATGGTTGGTTGGGCAATGAATGCATCGCATTATGATGATTCAGTTCCAGCACATCGCGTGGTTAATAAAAAAGGATTACTTACTGGGAAACATCATTTTGATGGCACAAATTTAATGCAGCAGTTGTTGGAAAATGAAGGTGTGAAAATTATCGACAACCAAATTCAAGATTTAGAAAAAGTTTTTTGGGATCCATCTTCTGAATTAAATATAGAAAAGTAGTTTTTCCTAATTTTACAAAAATCAAATATTCATTTTGCAGTCTTTAATTTTCATTGAAAGGTGTATCTTTGTCGTTTAGAAACATTATACAGTCATACACGTGAATATCCTTAAAAAAGACATATTAAAAGCACTTAAACTTATTACGGCACCTGGAGAAGGCAAAAGTTTGGTGGAAAGTAATTCGGTTAAAAACATTGTAGTTTTTGACAAAGAAGTAATTGTTGATATAGAAATTGGTAATCCTACTTTACAAGCCAAAAAGCGTGTTGAAGTTGATATTATGAAAATAATTCATGAGCATGTACACCCAAAGGCTGATATTAAAGTGAATGTTAAGGCTGTTGTAGTTGAAAAACCGACAAATCAAATTAAAGGAAAAGAAATTCCTGGAATTAAAAATATTATTGCCGTTGCATCTGGTAAAGGTGGTGTAGGAAAATCTACAATTACATCAAATATTGCAGTTACTTTGGCTAAAATGGGTTTTAAAGTTGGTATTCTTGATGCTGATATTTACGGGCCTTCTATGCATTTAATGTTTGATGTAGCGAATGAAAAGCCACGTTCTATTAATGTAAATGGGCAATCTAAAATGAAGCCTATTGAAAATTATGGCATTAAAATATTATCTCTTGGGTTTTTTACGCAACCAAATCAAGCAGTAATTTGGAGAGGGCCAATGGCTTCAAAAGCCTTAAAACAAATGATTTTTGATGCTGATTGGGGTGAACTAGATTTTTTATTGGTTGATTTACCTCCAGGAACTGGAGATGTACATTTGTCAATTGTTCAATCATTACCTATTACAGGAGCGGTAATCGTTAGTACACCGCAAAATATTGCTTTGGCTGATGCACGTAAAGGAGTGGCTATGTTTAAACAAGAAAGCATCAATGTTCCGGTATTGGGAATTGTTGAAAATATGAGTTATTTTACACCCGATGAGCTTCCTAATAATAAATATTATATCTTTGGAAAAGATGGCGCTAAAAATTTAGCGAAAGATGTTGAAACGAGATTTTTAGGAGAAGTTCCTTTAGTACAAAGTATTCGTGAAGCGGGGGATTTTGGTAGCCCAGTTGCATTACAAGAAGATACAATACTTGAAGAATTTTTTAAAAATATTACCAAAAATATAGTTTCAGAATTGGTGAAAAGAAATAAAAATTTACCACCAACTGAAATTGTTAGAATTACTACAATGAGCGGTTGTAGTACAGTAAAATAATAATTTATGACAACACAAGAATTAATAACAAAAGTTGAGGCTGCTCTTGAAGAAATAAGACCGTACTTATTAACCGACGGTGGTAATATTTCATTGGTAGAAATAGTTGACAATACTGTTAGAGTAAAGTTAGAAGGGGCTTGTATTAGTTGTTCGGTAAATCAAATGACGCTTACCCATGGTGTAGAAGCTACAATTAAAAAGCATGCACCCCAAATAGAAAAAGTAATTGAAGTAAGTCAAGAACTTAGCAAGTAACCCATTTTTTTTCTTCAAAATTCTGTATATTTGTATCATTATGAGCAACTCTTGGACAGAATTATTACTCCACCTAAAATTCCTTATCAAAAGAGATCCTGAATAAGTTGTGCTTTTTTTTAAAGTAAAAAAACATATTATTCACATAAAATATATTAAATATGCCTAGATATCATACCTTAGGTACTATTCCGCCTAAAAGACACACAACTTTTAAAAAAGAAGACGGTAGTCTTTATCAAGAAGAATTATTTGGTACTGCAGGATTTGTAGGAATGTCTTCATTAATTTACCATTTATATCCACCAACAGTAGTTAGTGAGATTAAAAGAGGCACTGATGTTTCTCCAATAATTGCCATTGATAAAAACATGAAAGCATTAAGTTTTAAAGGATTTTCTTTAGAACCTGAAAAAGATTTTTTAGACAGTAGGAAAACCCTTTTTGTCAACAACGATTTACACATTGGTTTGGCCGCTCCTAAAGAATTTTCAAAAGATTATTTCTATAGAAATTCCGATGCAGATGAAATGCTTTTTATACATATTGGTTCGGGTAAATTAAAAGCCATGTATGGAAACATTGACTTTAAATATGGCGATTACCTTATTATTCCAAGAGGAACAACCTATCAAATAGATTTTGATACTCAAAATAATCGCATTTTATATGTCGAGTCTTTTAGTCCGATTGTAACACCAAAACGTTATCGAAATAATTTCGGTCAACTTTTAGAACATTCACCATTTTGTGAGCGTGATTTTAGACTTCCAAAAGATTTAAAGACACATGATGAAAAGGGAGCATTTAAAATCATTTCAAAAAAACAAGGAGTTCTTTGGGAATATACTCTTGCTCATCATCCTTTTGATGTAGTCGGATGGGATGGTTTTCATTATCCATATGCGTTTTCAATCCATGATTTCGAACCCATAACAGGGCGTATTCATATGCCTCCGCCAATACATCAACAATGGGAAGCTGCTGGTTTTGTAGTTTGTTCGTTTGTACCGAGAATGTATGATTATCATCCAAATTCAATTCCTGCGCCTTATCACCATTCAAATATAGATTCAGAAGAGTTGCTGTATTATGTTGATGGTGATTTTATGAGTAGAAATAATATTGACAAAGGGCAAATAACATTACATCCTGGAGGGATTCCACATGGCCCGCATCCTGGAGCGATAGAAAAAAGTGTTGGTAAAAAAGAAACAGGTGAACTGGCTGTAATGATTGATCCGTTCAAACCTTTAATGATTACTGAAGAAGCGTTAAAATTAGAAGTTGATGATTATTATAAAAGTTGGATTGTTTAAAAGCAATTTGAGTTTTATAATATAATTAAAAGTCATTTCAACAAAAAAAACAGTCAATAGTTTATTGTTCTTTTGACTAAAAAATATTTAGATTATGAGTAAAAGAGAAGTAAAATCAGTAAACTACGGTTTAGAAAAAATATTTGAAGGAGCGCAAGATTTTTTGCCTCTTTTAGGGACAGATTATGTAGAGTTTTACGTTGGCAACGCAAAGCAATCAGCACATTTCTACAAAACAGCTTTTGGCTTTCAATCGCATGCATATAAAGGATTAGAAACCGGGTCAAAAGACATGGTGAGTTACGTGCTAACACAAGATAAAATAAAAATTATTTTAACAAGTCCGTTAAATAGTACGTCGCCAATTAATGATCATATTGTTAAACATGGAGACGGTGTTAAAATTATTGCTTTGTGGGTTGATGATGCTCGTTCTGCATATAAAGAGACTATGAAGCGTGGCGCAAAGTCATATATGGAACCAACGGTAGAAACGGACGAAGATGGAGAAGTAGTTCGTGCTGGAATCTATACATATGGTGAAACAATTCATATGTTTGTAGAACGGAAAAATTACAAAGGAGCGTTTTTACCTGGATTTAAAAAATGGGAATCTGACTACAATCCAACATCAATAGGATTGAAATTTATTGATCATATGGTTGGTAATGTAGGCTGGGGAGAAATGAATGCTTGGGTAAAATGGTACGAAGATGTTATGGGTTTTGTTAACTTTTTATCTTTTGATGATAAACAAATACATACCGAATATTCGGCTTTAATGAGCAAGGTAATGAGCAATGGAAATGGTAGAATTAAATTTCCGATAAACGAACCTGCAAAAGCAGCTAAACGCTCTCAAATTGAAGAATATTTAGATTTTTATGAAGGGTCAGGAGTGCAACACCTTGCAATGGCAACTGATGATGTAATTAAAACGGTGGCAGAGCTTAAAGCACGTGGTGTAGAGTTTTTACCAGCACCTCCGCAAGAATATTATGAGGATATACCAAGGAGGTTAGGTGTGCATATGGAAATTATGAAAGAAGATATCAATGAACTTCAAAAGTTATCTATTTTGGTGGATGCTGATGAAGAAGGCTATTTATTGCAAATTTTTACAAAACCAATTCAAGACAGACCAACTGTATTTTTTGAAATCATACAACGTATGGGAGCAAAAGGGTTTGGAGCAGGAAATTTTAAAGCCTTGTTTGAATCTATAGAAAGAGAACAAGCAAAGAGAGG
>Ga0256845_1002008_pt1 | contig 15374 bp, 13 predicted proteins | sample RiftiametaG_FD_189101 | JGI IMG/M metagenome (GOLD analysis project Ga0256845, IMG submission 189101) | Tube worm associated microbial communities from hydrothermal vent at the East Pacific Rise, Pacific Ocean - Riftia | ecosystem: Host-associated > Annelida > Integument > Unclassified ...
GAATCTCTATATATCAGCCACACGAAGCGGGCGTAGCTCAGTGGTAGAGCACTTCGTTGCCAACGAAGATGTCGTGAGTTCGAATCTCATCGCCCGCTCCAATTTATCAAAAAGTCCGCCGATTTGGCGGACTTTTTGCGTTGAGAGCTTTGCTGCTAAAATATGGCCATGCAAATGGCATTGGTAACGATCGCTTAATCGCAATTTTCATAATTTGAAACCCTGCATGCACGCCTGCGCGTTTCAGCTTCATTTAGCGTGTCCGGAGTCATTTGCGGCGTGACAAGGTCTAGGGCGGCATCGGCATCAGCGGCCCCACTTTCGCGCGCTATGGTCATCCACATGTGAGCCGAGATGAGATCGCGCGCTGTGCCTTCGCCCCAATAGTACATCAACCCAAGATTTAACTGCGCGTTGGCATGTCCTTGTTTTGCCGCCGCGCGAAATAATTCCATGGCCTCTGGATAGCCGCCTAGAAGCCAGCCGTCTCCCTCATAATACATCAGCCCAAGATTGAATTGCGCAGGGCTAAAGCCTTGATTAGCCGCGCGCCGATACCAAATACCCGCTTCAAATTTGTTTTGAGTTACCCCTTCTCCGTGCGCATACATAGATCCGAGATTGTATTGAGCTTTGACATGCCCTTGCTCCGCAGCGAGGCTATACCAGAGGGCTGTCATGGTTGAATCCTGAGGCACCCCGCGCCCCAGGCCATACATTACACCGAGGTTGAACTGCCCATTTACATACCCTTGTGCGGCGGCAAGCTCAAACAACCGAACGGCTTCGGACGCGTCTTGCGGCACACCCGCACCCCTATTATACATTAACCCAAGCGCGACCTGTGCGCGCGCATTTCCTTGTTCGGCAAGGGGCTGCCATTGGCCGAATGCGGTGGCATAATCACCGGCTTGATAGGATTGCAAACCTTTATCGAAATCCTGCGCAAAAACGGATGATGTTAACATAAAAACATACACCGCGAGAGCTGTGGCTTGAGGTCTTATGTTCATGTGATGCGCCTTTCATTGGGGTGTGAGCGTGATCTTAAAGACCTCCCGCCCGATAGTGAACTCCGGTTATCGCAAAGTCGTGGGTCAGCCCTTTTTTCTCTATCACGGTGGGTCTTGGCGCGCAGCATTAACGGGGGGTGCACCGCATGGGCTGTTTGCGCGTGCCTGACCCAAATTGCCGCAGTCTGATGAAATCGATGGGTGTTTCCCATTGGAAACTTTGCAAAGCCTCGATATTACGCTACACCTTGTGCCAACAAAGATATTTTTGTGGAGATCGATATGAAAATAGGTGCGCCAAAAGAGATTTTTGCGGGTGAAGCACGGGTGGCGATGACGCCGCAATCCGCGCTGACGCTGCAAAAGCTCGGCTACGAATGTGTGATTGAAAGCAAAGCAGGCGAGGCCGCTGGCTTTACCGATGCTGCCTATACGGAGGCCGGTGTCGAGGTGCTAAAAACTGCCGCCGCTTTGTGGAAGGCCGCTGATGTGGTGGTGAAGGTTCGCCAGCCAGAGCCTTCCGAGGCCAAGCGCTTTCGCAAGGGGCAGCTGCTGATCAGTTTCTTTAACCCGGGTGCCAATGAGGCGGGCATGAAGGCCGCCGCTGAAAAAGGCACAAACGTGATTGCCATGGAAATGGTGCCGCGTATTTCGCGGGCGCAAAAGATGGACGCGCTTTCCAGCATGGCCAATATCGCGGGCTATCGCTCGGTGATTGAGGCCGCAGAGAACTTCCCGCGCTTTTTCACCGGCCAGATCACGGCAGCGGGCAAGGTGCCGCCTGCCAAGGTGCTGGTTGTGGGGGCTGGCGTGGCGGGCCTTGCGGCCATCGGCACAGCGGTGAGCCTTGGCGCGGTGGTTTATGCCTTTGACGTGCGCCCCGAAGTGGCGGAGCAGGTGGAAAGCATGGGGGCTACGTTTGTTTACCTCGATTTTGATGAGCAGCAAGACGGCGCGGCCACGGGTGGCTATGCCGCCGTTTCCAGCCCCGAATTCCGCGAGGCGCAGCTGGCGAAATTCCGTGAGATCGCACCGGATATGGATATCGTTATCACCACGGCGCTGATCCCTAATCGTGAAGCCCCCGAGCTTTGGACCGAAGATATGGTCGCAGCGCAAAAGCGCGGCTCGGTGATTGTGGACCTTGCGGCTGAAAAGGGCGGCAACTGTAAGCTGACAGTGATGGACGAGAAGATCATCAGCAAAAACGGTGTGACCATCATCGGCTATACCGACTTCCCGAGCCGGATGGCGACGCAGGCTTCCACGCTTTATGGCAACAATATCGGCCATATGATGTCCGACCTGACGCCAGAGAAGGACGGCGTGGTTAACCATAATATGGAAGATGACGTGATCCGCTCGGCCACCGTGGCCTATGCGGGCGACATTACTTTCCCGCCACCGCCTTTGAAAGTGCAGGCGATTGCGGCCAAGCCGCAGGCGGCCACGGTGCAAAAAACGCCGGAAGAGCTGAAGGCGATTGAAATTCAGGAAATGCGGGCGGCAGGGGCGAAACAAACCCAATTGCTGATCGCTGGCGGTATCGTCATGGCCTTCCTCGGCATGTTTGCGCCGGCGAGTTTCATGCAGCACTTCATCGTGTTTGTGCTGGCAGTGTTTATTGGCTTCCAAGTTATTTGGAACGTAAGCCACGCGCTGCACACACCGCTGATGGCGATTACCAACGCCATTTCCGGCATTATCATCATCGGGGCGCTCTTACAGGTGTCTTCCGGTGGGTGGTTTGTCGGGCTGCTGGCCGGTATTTCGATTTTGATCGCCACGGTGAATATCGTTGGCGGGTTTATGGTAACACGGCGCATGCTCGCCATGTTCCAGAAAAGCTAAGGGAGGGCTGATAACATGAGTTACGGTCTCGTTCAGGCGTCATATGTCGCCGCATCCATTCTGTTCATCCTTGCTTTGGGTGGCCTTTCTAACCAAGAAAAAGCCAAGCGCGCCGTGTGGTATGCGATTGTCGGCATGGGCATTGCCTTTGTTGCCACGGTGCTTGGCCCGCAGGTACAAAACTATTGGCTGCTGATCATCACCGTGGCCATTGGCGCGGTGGGCGGCACGATACTGGCCAAGCGGGTAGAGATGACCGGCATGCCCGAGCTGGTAGCGATGCTGCACAGCTTCGTGGGCTTGGCGGCGGTTTTCATCGGTATTAACTCCGAGCTTAGCCCTACTGGCGATATGGCAGGGATGATCCAAATCATGGGGATGGTAGCAGAACACCCTGCGGAGGCGAGCTTGATCGGCGCAGAAATGGGTGCCCAGATGGGCGAATTTGGCGCGCTGATCGCCATTCACCAAGTGGAAATTTTCCTCGGGGTATTCATTGGCGCGATCACGTTTACCGGCTCGATTGTGGCCTTCCTTAAGCTTTCCGGCAAGATTGACGGCAAGGCGCTTATTTTGCCAATGCGGCATACATGGAACCTGATCGGCCTCGGCGCTACGTTTATCCTGCTGATCCTGTTCATGAATGGCGCGGGCATGTGGGCGCTTATCCCGATGCTGCTGATTGCCTTCGCCATTGGCGCGCATCTTGTGCTGGCCATAGGCGGGGCGGATATGCCGGTCGTTGTGTCTATGCTCAACTCCTATTCCGGCTGGGCCGCAGCGGCGACGGGCTTTATGCTGGGCAATGACCTCTTGATTGTGGTCGGCGCGTTGGTTGGCTCCTCGGGCGCGATCCTGAGCTACATCATGTGCCAAGCCATGAACCGGCAGTTTTTGGCGGTTATTCTGGGCGGCTTTGGCGGCCCAACCGGCCCCGCGATGGAGATCGAGGGCGAGCAGATCGCGATTGATGCCGACGGCGTGGCGGCCTCGCTTGAGGAAGCCGACAGCGTGATCATCGTGCCGGGCTATGGCATGGCAGTGGCGCAAGCGCAGCAGAGCGTTTCTGAACTCACCAAGCGCTTGCGGGCCAAGGGCAAAGACGTGCGCTTTGGCATTCACCCCGTGGCGGGGCGCCTGCCGGGCCACATGAATGTGCTGCTGGCCGAAGCCAAGGTGCCATACGATTACGTGCTGGAAATGGACGAGATCAACGATGATTTCCCCACAACCGACGTGGTGATCGTGATCGGCTCCAACGACATCGTAAACCCCGCCGCGCAGGAAGACCCGAACAGCCCTATCGCTGGTATGCCGGTGCTTGAGGTCTGGAAAGCCAAGCAGGTGTTTGTGAGCAAACGCGGGCAGGGCACGGGATACTCTGGCATTGAAAACCCGCTGTTCTTCAAGGAAAACACGCGGATGTTTTATGGGGACGCCAAGGCGAGCGTTGACGCGCTGTTGCAGCGGATTAGTTGACTTGGTTATAATTTGAATAAATGAGGGTGGTCAACTCTTGGCCGCCCAGTTGCTTGCAAGAAGGTAATATATACTTTAAGTAAGCTTTTAAGTGACGCCACATAATAGGCAAGTTTTGGAGTTATTATGTCAACATACTTAGTGCCCAGTACGCCTGCTGTGCTGGTAAATACCTACACAACAAATGTTCAAAACGAATTTCAAATCGCACATCTAGCGAGCGGCGGTTATGTGGCCGTGTGGCAATCCGAATATCAAGACGGTAGTTTAGATGGAGTTTATGCGCAGCTATTTGATAGCCAAAACAACCCAGTCGGGAACGAGTTTCGGATCAACCAAACGACATTTGCCATTCAGGACACCCCCGCAGTAACAGGGCTGGATGATGGCGGTTTTGTTGTGGTTTTTTCCGGCATGTCCCAATTTGGCAAAACCTTTGCGACGGTTGGGCAGCGTTTTGATAATATGGGAAATCGGATTGGAGTTGAATTCGATATTGGCCCGGGTAGTCAGGTTGAGCAGACTGATCCTCAAATCACTACACTCTCGGATGGCAGCTATGTGGTGACTTGGATACATCGCTCTGCATTAGGGGGGACGCAAATTGATATACAGTTTCAGCACTTCACTGCCAGTGGGGTGGCGGACGGCGCCTTTCAAACGGTTAACTCGACTATTGGTGAATACCAACGTGGCCAAAAAATAACAGCATTGGACAATGGCGGATTCGTGATCACGTGGAATTCGTTAAATCAAGACGGGAGTCGATTTGGCGTTTATGCACGGGTGTATGATGCAAATGGTGTCGCTATGGCGCCGGAGTTTCAGGTGAATAGCCATACACAGAATAATCAGAGCGGTGCGTCTATTACAGCATTGGATAACGGCGGGTTTGTCGTAGTCTGGACGTCGACCAATCAGGATTTCATGGGCAAAGGGGTGTTTGGACAGATCTATGATGCTTCCGGCGTAAAACAAGGTAGCGAATTTCAGGTTAATACAACGGAGCTGTATGACCAGCTTCTTCCTGAGGTTACCCAAACAGCTGCAGGTGGGTTTGTCGTGTCTTGGGTGGGGATTGCCAAAATTCAAGGTAATAATCGGAATGATATTTATGCGCAAGCTTTCAGTAATGACGGGCAGGTGTTTGGCTCCGAAACCCTGCTGACATTGCCGTATACGCAGGGTTCATACGGCCCATTCGCCGACACACTTTTGGATGGTTCAATCGTTTTCGGCTGGCAAACGAATGACGGTTACAGTTTGGGAGGGTATACCCAGATATCCAAGCCGTTGAGTTTTGGCACGAATATCAATGATACTATTTCCGGTTCGGGTGTAGCAGACATAATGTATGGGCTCGATGGAGATGACTTCCTTTATGGGTTGGGTGGTGATGATTTCATTCTTGGCGGCGCAGGAAATGATATTATCCGGGGTGGCGCTGGCGCTGACTATATTGAAGGGAACCAAGGCGACGACCTGCTCATCGGTGGTGGAAAAAACGATGTGATTTACGGTCAAGATGGCAATGACAGAATTAGAGGCGGTATAGGCGATGACATGCTTTGGGGCGGCGCTGGCATTGACAGGGTAAAAGGAAACCAAGGGAACGATACCCTCTACGGTGGCGATGGCAATGACTTCTTAATGGGTGGCGCGGGCAATGATCTGCTCATTGGTGGCGCGGGCAAGGATGCATTGCGCGGCGGAGCAGGTGTCGACACTTTTATTTTCAACGATGTGTTAGATAGCACGCTCACCCTAAATGACCGGATAATGGATTTTGAGCTGGGAATTGATACTATCGATCTTTCTAACTTGATCACGGGCAGTTTCAGCTTCGTTAACGGCGCAGGGTTTTCTGGAACCGGCGCTGAAGTTAGAGCGGTTCATACCGGCGGTAATACGATCATCCGCATAGATGTGGATGGGGATGGTGTGGGCGACATGAAAATATTCGTTGCTGGCAACATAGATTTTACGGCTGCCGACTTTATTCTTTAGCCACCTCGCAAGCGCGCCAGTATCTGCCAGCGCCAAATTGGCATTTGGCACCTTTCTATTTAACCACCAAAGGGTTTTTGAATTTATGTTGGTAGAGATTTAGCTGGCGACCCTGAATTTTCACGCCCTTTCGCCATTGATTGTCAGCGGCCAGAAACCCGTATTCTTTTTCATAATCTCTAAATCGGTCATTTGTGACGGCAAATGAGATCGGGAGGTGAGCCAAGCTTTCGATCACAAATCCGTCGGCCTGATAGCTCGTTGGAACAATATAGATTTCGTCGGGATTCAGCTCAAAAACATTTTGCAATATTCTGATAGAAAACCGCCTGCCATCTTTCTGGAAAGCGTGGTTTTCGCGTAAAGTAAAATATATGTTGGCGTCAAAAAAGCAAACAATCCTATAGCCTTCAGACCTAAGCGCACTTACCAACGCCCCCAGCGGCACGGCACCAATTTTGTTGGCAAGACCAAAATGATAGATATTACTGCCGTCAAATACTGCGGTTTTTTGTGATAGCTTCAGACCAGACATAAAGCCGTGCCGATCAAACCGGATGAGAAGATGTTGCTGGTTGCGGATACTTGCGGCCAGCAAGGCCAAGATTGCAGCGCAGAGAGAAAAGCCCCCTAAGCCAATCATCGGGCTATTAGCCACAAAGGCAGCAAGGAGGCCGATAGCTACTGATAGTAAAAGTATAACTGGTATTTTTGAGCGCTGAGGAGGTTCCAGTGAGGAGAGCTTTTCGCCCAAGGTGGCAATTTTTTGGTCTGGTTTAGCCATTAGCTGCCCTGCGTTTGGTGTTTTCTAAAACATAGAATTACAGGATATAAGAGTCGACTTGAAATTGAAACGATTTTTCAGTTGCAATATACAGGCGATTACAACCACCCCTCAATCTCCCCGATATCCGCTAGCACCACATCGGCCACCGCTTCCAGCTCGGCGCGGGAGGTGGTGCCAGTGAGCACCCCCACAGTCACCATCCCCGCATTCCGCCCCGAGGTCATGTCGTGGAGGCTATCGCCGACCATGGCAACTTCGGCGGGGGCCAGCCCGTGGGCTTGGCAGAAGGCGCGTTGCATGCCGGTGGCGGGCTTGCCGCCGAAGCCGCTATCGTAGCCGGCGATGAAAGCGAAGTGGTGTTGCACCCCTGCGGCCTCTAGCTGGGCTTTGGCGGGCGCTTCGTTGTCATTCGTGGCTATGCCGAGCACCAGCCCGCGGGCCTGAAAGCCGGAAAACAGGGGGGTAAGCGGGACGGTGGGGACTTGTGGCACCAGCGCCGTTTCGCGAATGGCATAGGCCTCCAGCGCGCCGCGTTCCCAATTGGGGAGGTGCGGCAACACGGCGTCCATGATCTCCTCTAGCGTGTCATGAACAAACACGCTGCCGGGGCGGAAGGTTTGGGATTTTTGGTTAAATCCGAGGGCCTCTGCCAGCTGGGCAGCATGGGGCTTATCTGTTGAAACCTCTGCCAAAAACCCTGCCAGCCACGGGCCCCAAGAGCGGTGGAAATCAAACAAGGTTCCGTCTTTGTCAAACAGCAATCCGCGCAGGGTCATGTCCAGTTCGGCAAGCCGCCCCCGAGGGTGGCGCGGGCGCGCGGAATGGCCTCGGGGCTGGCACCAATCGCATTGCAAAACCCCAGAATCGTTTCGTCATCTCGCAGGATGAAATCTAGCACAAAGCCGAGGAATTCTGGCTCTACGGCCCGCGCCCGCAGGTCTCCGGGGGCGGCACCGGTCATATTAAGGAATTGGCTTAATATTTCTTCATCTGAAGCCAGCCAGCTAAGTGCTTGAATTGCCAGTGTTTCGGCTTGGTCTTGGTGCATTGGTTCCCCTCCAACGGGCGCTTTTCAGGTTTTATGAAGGTTTCGTTAAGGTTTTGGCGTGACAATCTGTCGTGTTTATTGGGTTTATGTATGAGGGTTTTATGCCAGGGCGAATTTTAGTTGTTGATGATGTAGCCACAAACCGACTGATTTTGAAAGCGAAATTGGCGGCGGCTTATTATGACGTGCTTGAGGCCGATTGCGGCCAAGCGGCCTTTGACGTGGCCAAGGCCGAGCAGCCTGATGTGATATTGCTGGATATCATGATGCCCGACATGGATGGCTATCAGGTCTGCGAGATGCTGAAGGCCTGCTCAGAAACCTCGCATATCCCTGTGGTTATGGTCACGGCCAGCAGTGCGCCAAAGGAGCGGATTCGCGGATTAAGTGTAGGGGCCGATGATTTTTTGGTTAAGCCTATCAATGATTTGGCGCTGTTTGCGCGGGTGCGCAACCTGCTGCGGGTTAAAATGATGTTTGATGAGCTGAAGTTGCGGGATTCAACCTCGCGCGAGCTTGGGCTTTCGGATTTTCTGGAAAATGTGGAAGCGGGCGATGAGGCACCCGACACGGTGATGCTGGCCCCAGCGGCTAAGGCACAGGGTGAGGCGTGGAGAAAAGAGATTTCCCAAATGCCCAATGTGGAGGTTATTGGCTCATGTTCCGAGCGCGAGGCATTGAATATGGCGCGCTTTGAGCAGCCCGATGCGATTATTGTACATCAGCGCTTGATGGAAGACGGCGATAGCCTGCGGCTGATTTCGGCGCTGCGGGCGCGGCCAGAAACGCGCCAAGCGGTGATGATTTATGTGGTCTCGGACGGGGCCATTGAAACGGCCGCCAAAGCGCTGGATCTTGGCACAAGTGATTACGTGCTTGAGCCGTTTGAGCCAGAAGAGCTGACCATTCGTTTACGGACCCAGCTGCGGCGCAAACGCTATTCTGACCAGCTGCGCTCTAATGTGCGGGACGGGTTGAAAATGGCGGTGATTGACCCGCTGACGGGGCTCTATAATCGCCGCTATGCCACCCAGCATATGCAAAAAATCGTGGAGCGAGCGCAGGAATCTGGCAGTAGCTTTGCGGTGATGATGATGGATTTGGACAAGTTCAAGCTGATTAATGATACTGAGGGCCATGATGCAGGTGATATGGTGCTCAAGGAGTTTTCTCACCGAATACAAGAAAACGTGCGCGGGGTAGACCTTGTGGCGCGTATGGGCGGCGAGGAGTTCTTGGTGGTGATGCCCGATGCGACCGATATTGTGGCTAAGCATGTTTCAGAGCGCTTGCGGCGCGCGGTGGAATGCAAGCCGTTTGTAACGGCGTCAGGGGTTGAGCTAAAGATCACGGTGAGCATTGGTGTGGCCATTGGCCAGCCCAGCGACGACGACCCGAATGTGCTTATTAAGCAAGCTGATACAGCACTTTATGCCGCCAAAAGGAATGGCCGCAATCTGGTGTCGTTTCACGAAGCGGCGTAAAGGCCCAGCTGAAACGGAGGCCTCCCGCCCGTCAGGCGCCATTTTGCTGCGCAAAATGTGCCTTCCCGTTGGGCGTGGCCTCGCTGCGCTCGGTGGCGGCACGTCTAGCATTGTTTGGCTTGGCGAAGTCCCGCCCGCGCCGCGCTGTAACTGCTGTGCTTGTGGCGGAGTTTGTTAGGGGGCTTTGCCACCTCGCTTCGCTCACCCCCAAGAGTATTGGTAAAAGAAAGAGTTGAAACACCCTTTCTTTTACCAATACTCTGAGTGAATACGCTACACTTTAGCGACACCCCCTAACTATGCCTGCCACATACGCAAACGGTTGAAGGCGGCGCGGGGAGAAGCTGGCCACAAACGGGGAGCTAGACGCGCCGCCACCGAGCGCAGCGAGGCTAGGTCCGGTGCCCAGCACCGGAAAAGCGGTTTGGGGCGATGATCTTGAGGGCTGCTTGCCTACATTTTTGCACCATCCGCTTGCCCATTGGGGGTATGAGGCGTATGTGTAGGTTACCCATTGCAAAAGCAAAGAGATTGTCTGAATGACCACTGAACCACAGCCGCCCAAGCCAGTTGTGCTCTGCATACTTGATGGTTGGGGCCTGTCGGATGACACCGCGTTTAATGCCGTTGCGCAGGCCAAAACGCCAGCTTTTGACCGGCTTATGCGAGATTACCCCAATGGCACATTGAAAGCCTGCGGGGAAGATGTTGGCCTACCTGAGGGGCAGATGGGCAATTCAGAGGTGGGGCATACGAATATTGGTGCCGGGCGGGTTGTGTGGATGGACCTGCCGATGATCAACAATGCTATCGCGGATGGCAGCTTTGACCAAAACCCTGCTTTGCAACGGTTTATTGCCAAGCTCAAATCCAGCGGAGGCACCGCGCATTTGGCTGGGTTGGCCTCGCCCGGAGGCGTACACGCGCACCAAGACCACATTGCCAAGGCCGCGCAGGTGATTGCCGCTGCGGGGGTGCCGGTGCGGCTGCACGCATACCTTGATGGCCGCGATGTGCCGCCAAAATCGGCGCTGGGGCAAATTGAGAAGCTGGAAGCGGCGCTGCCAGAGGGCGCTAAGATTGCCACTGTCATTGGCCGCTTTTTCGCGATGGACCGCGATAACCGCTGGGAGCGGGTGCAAAAGGCTTATGAGCTGATGGCCAATGCCAAGGGTGCAAAGGTTGCAAACGCGGAGGCGGCTATTCAGGCGGCTTACGACGCGGGCGAGAGCGATGAATTTGTTAGCCCCTATGTGATTAGCGGTTACCAAGGTATGAAGGATGGCGACGGGTTGCTCTTCCTCAATTTCCGCGCCGACCGCGCCCGCGAGATTTTGCGCGCGCTGGCTGCGCCGGAATTTGATGCTTTTGAAACGGGGCCGCGCCCTGCCTTTGCCATTGTCAGCGGCATTGCTGAATATTCGACCCTGCATAATGAATATATGGAGGTGATGTACCCCTCCAAGCCGATCGTGAACACGCTTGGCCATTGGGTCTCTACCCATGGCCGCAGCCAGCTTCGCCTTGCGGAAACCGAGAAATACCCGCATGTGACGTTTTTTCTGAATGGCGGTGAGGAGGAACCCGAGGCGCAGGAGGACCGCTATGTCGCCCCGAGCCCGAGGGTGAAAACCTATGATATGCAGCCAGAAATGTCGGCCGCTGAGGTAACGGAGCATTTCGTTGAGGCGATTTCCTCGCAGGCCTATGACCTGATTGTGGTGAACTACGCCAACCCCGATATGGTGGGCCATACCGGAGACCTTGCGGCGGCCACCAAGGCCTGTGAGGCGGTGGATGCGGGCGTGGCGCAGGTGCTGGACGCGCTGGAAAGTGTGGGCGGGGCGATGATTTTGACCGCTGATCATGGTAATTGCGAAGTGATGGTGGACCCTATTACTGGCGATCCGCATACGGCGCATACGCTTAATCCGGTGCCCGTGGTGCTGTTTAACGGCCCCGAGGGCGCGGGAATTAACAGTGGGCGGTTGGCGGACCTTGCGCCGAGCCTGCTGGAGCTCATGCAGCTTGAGCAACCAAAGGAAATGACCGGTGTGTCATTGATAACCCATTGAAAAAGATAGTTCTCCTCCTAAGCCTGTTGGCCACGCCGCTGTTGGCCCAGCGAGACCCAGTGCTGGCCCTGCGCGATGCGTCGGCGCAGATTGATGCCGCGAGCACAGCCTTGGCGGCGGCTGAGGAGTCCGAGGACCGCGTGAGCGCGCTGTCGTCGGCCATTCGCGGGCTGGAGGAGGGGCTGGCCTCGCTGCGGCTGGCCTTGCAGGCCTCTAAGGCGGAGGAAGCGGTGAAACGGGCGGAGATGCTCGGCAACCGCGAAGAGCTGGGGCGGCTGTTGGCGACGCTGATAACCCTGCAAAGCGCGCCTGCGCAGCTGGCGGTGCTGCACCCTGATGGGGCCACGGCCTCGGCGCGGGCGGGGGCCATGCTGGCAGCGGTTACACCTGCTTTGCGGCAAGCGGCGGCGCGCATTCGCGGTGAGCTTGCGACATTGACGGCGCTAAACGCCCTGCATGACAAGGCGCTGGACAATATGCAGGCAGCGCTTAGCACCCTGCAACAGGCGCGCAATGCGCTGACCAAAGCGGTGCGAGAAGAGCAGGAAATAACCGAAAATCCGGTGTCGGAGGTGGGGCTTTCCCAGCTGGCACAAGCGAGCCAAGACCTGAATGCGCTGGCGGCGGCCCTGCGGGCGCAAGTGTCAGCGGGGGCGGTTGTGGCGCCGGCTAACCTACGTGGGCGCTTGCCGATGCCCCTGAAAGGCACCATCACGCGGCGGTTTAATGAGCCAAACGGCGCAGGCATTCGCCAGCCCGGGATCGTGATCACCGCACCAGCGCTCTCGTTGGTTTCGGCCCCGCAAGCGGGCATTGTGCGCTTTTCCGGTGACTTTTTAGAATACGGGCTGGTGGTGATCGTGGAACCTGCGCCCAACCAGCTGCAAATATATGCCGGATTCGGACAAGTTTACGTGAAGGCGGGAGAAGTGCTTGAATCTGGCGCTGCAATGGGGCTTCTTGGAGGAGAGATGCCGGATTCTGCCGAGTTCCTTGCGGAAAGTGGCAGCGAAAATGACAAGGGCGCCGAAAGCCTCTATATAGAGATTCGGGAAAATGGAATGCCGGTGGACCCCGAAACGTGGTTCGCCACCAATTAGACAGGACTGATTTTATGAATAAATACTGGATGGCAGCCGTGGGCGGTATTACGGCGGGGCTTATTACCAGCACCCAGCTGGCCCTGCCGAGCTTTGCGCAGGAGGCCGATGCGGCCCCAAACACCTATGAGCAGCTCGACCTGTTTGGCGATATTTTTGAGCGCATCCGCTCGGCCTATGTCGACGAGGTTGACGACCAAGAGCTTATTCGCGCCGCAATCAACGGTATGCTGATCTCGCTCGACCCACATTCCAGCTATCTGCCGCCGCAAAACTATGAGGAAATGCAGTTTGACACGCGCGGCGAGTTTGGCGGCTTGGGCATTGAGGTGACGCAAGAGCAGGGCTGGGTGAAAATCGTGTCGCCGATGGATGGCACGCCCGCCGACGAGGCTGGCTTGCAGTCCGGCGATTTTATTTCGGCGGTTAACGGCGAGCCAACTTTGGGCCTGACCCTGAATGAAGCGGTAGACCTAATGCGCGGGCCGGTTGGCTCTGACATCACACTCACGATTGTGCGAGATCTGGAAAATGACCCGTTTGAGGTGACCTTAACGCGGGCGATTATCAAGCTTACGGCGGCGAAGGTGCGCACCGAGGGCCGCACCATTGTGATGCGCGTAACCACGTTTAACGAGCAGAGCTACCCTAATATGGCCGAGGGCATGGCGCGGGAAATCGAGGCTGCTGGCGGTATTGAAAATATCGACGGTTTTGTGCTTGATCTGCGCAATAACCCCGGTGGGCTGCTTAGCGAGGCGATCAGCATTTCCGACGCCTTCCTGAACGAGGGCGAGATTGTTTCGACCCGTGGCCGCAATGAACGTGATTCCAACCGCTTTAGCGCCACTGACGGCGACCTGACGGAGGGTAAGCCATTGGTTGTGCTGATAAATGGCGGCTCGGCTTCGGCTTCTGAAATTGTAGCGGGGGCGTTGCAAGACCACCGCCGCGCTGTGGTTGTGGGCACCAAAAGCTTTGGTAAAGGCTCGGTGCAAACCATTATGCCGATGCAGGGCAATGGCGCTATCCGCCTGACCACCGCGCGCTACTACACCCCCTCAGGCCGCTCGATTCAGGCGCTGGGCGTAGAGCCCGATATCATCGTACAATACGTGCCGCCCGCACCGGTGGACCCAGATGCCGAAGACGCGCCGCAGCGGCGCTCGGAAGCGGACCTACGGGGCGCGATCAGCAATGATAGCCTGACGGAAGACGAGCGCGCGCAGATCGAAGCTGACCGCGCAGCACAAGAGGCCGCCGCCAAGCTCAAGGTGCAGGATAACCAGCTGGCTTATGCGATCGACCTGATCAAAGGCATCACCGTATTTGGTGGGCAATAAGGCATTGGGGGGCTTCTAAGCCCCCCAACTATTGAGGTTTCCCGATGAATGATGAAGACTTCTTGGCGCTGCCCTACCGGCCCAATGCGGGGCTAATGCTGCTGAATGCTACCGGAAAAGTGTTTGTTGGCAAACGGATAGACACTGAGGGCCATGCTTGGCAAATGCCCCAAGGTGGCATTGATAAGGGCGAAGAGCCGCAAGCCGCTGCCCTGCGGGAGCTGGAAGAAGAAACCGGCATTCCGGCGGGGCTGGTAGAGATTTTGGCGGTCTCAAAAGACTGGATCAAATACGATTTTCCGAAGGAGGTCGCCGCCAAGCTTTGGCTGAGCCACTCGGGCAAGGCACGCTACCGTGGCCAAAAACAACGCTGGTTTTTGATGCGGTTTAAGGGTGCGGATTCGGATGTAAACATCGCCACCGCCCACCCCGAATTTTCGGAATGGAAATGGATGGCACCAGCTGAGCTGCCTGCACATATAGTGCCGTTTAAGCGCGCGATATATGAGCAGGTTTTGGCAGAATTCGCACGCTATACAGGGATCTCGGAGGCGCGCGGGTCCTAGACGGACACACAACCGCTTGTTATTGGAAGGATCTCTCTGTCGAAATCTGTAAGCGGATAGAGCCTAGTTTCGGCCAGATGGATTCAGCTAAACACGATATCAGATTGAGACTAAGGAAGGCGGTATGCGGGCTTGAATTGTGGCCGTGCGGTCCCCGCCCTCAAACGCAAACAACCCATCTCTGACCTAGCGAGGGCCTAGGGGAAAACGCAATTGCCACTATCTGGTTGATTGAGACTGTCATACCTAATTGCAGCTACTGATTATCACTAAGTGTTCCAGAAAATTCCATTGACTCGGGGTTGTCTTCTGGCTCGACACTAATGCTGGAAAAAACGGCGCTTGCGGCCAAAGCAAATAAAAATAGCACGGCCAAAATACTTTTCATTTACAAATACTCCCAATTAACTGTTTTAACCGTCTAGTTTTCGCGAGCGGAAACTGGACACGTATTAACAGAGTATGAATTTGCATTACGGAGGTCGCCTGCCATTTGATAGGGCATGCGCGGCAATTCCCTAACGAATAATTGCAATATATGACAGGATGAACCGCCCAGCGGCAAAGCACTCTATCTGGTGGAGCTGCACATAATCTGCGTTGGTGAACGGTGGAAATAAC
>Ga0256845_1002009_pt1 | contig 15366 bp, 10 predicted proteins | sample RiftiametaG_FD_189101 | JGI IMG/M metagenome (GOLD analysis project Ga0256845, IMG submission 189101) | Tube worm associated microbial communities from hydrothermal vent at the East Pacific Rise, Pacific Ocean - Riftia | ecosystem: Host-associated > Annelida > Integument > Unclassified ...
CGTATGTCCAACAACATAAAATAGCTTCTTAGGGTTGCCGTTAATGTACTGAGCTATTTGGGATAACACGGGAAACGATTCCTTTTGAATTTGATCACTATCATATTTAAAAAGCAAACCGTCTAATAATATTTAATTGAGACAATGCTTGCGTCCATAAAAAATGCCCGCATAAAGCGAGCATTTTTGCATTATCCTACAACTTTTCTACTGCTCCCTGCGACTGTTAATTATATCATATGATACTAACTAACTATTTTTTGAGACTTACTTATCAGTTTTTCTCATTGCTTCGTAATTTGTTATTTGTGGTAATTGAGGTAGTTGAAAGGGTGATTGGCCGCTGTTATTTTTGTTATTGTTAAGCGCTTTTTTTCTAACGGTGTGTAATAGATCAAATTGAATTGTTTCACTTTTTTGAACTTTAACTCCTTGACCAGTAACAATTTCAAAATAAGCTACGTGTGGTCCATATTCAATTTCTTTAGCGGTTACGCTAGTGGATAACTGGGCTTTATTAATTGCTTTTCCGTCTAAGTAAAAGATTAAAAAATGCCCTCCATCGAGCTTTGGTAACACGGATGCTGTGAGTTCTACCAAAGCGGCGTTATTTCTTATCACGCCATTGTTTTCAGGTGCAGAAAATTTTAAATTATCGTAATAACCAGCATTAGGATCTCGCAATATATCATTTCGTTCTACAATGGGTATAAACGTAATTTTAGGTATTTTAATGTTTATTGAGATGTTTTCTTGTAGAACGATTTCTTTTGAATTTTTGGAAGGAATATCACTGTATGAGATATTTCCATGAGCATCTTCTACTCGATAAAGTTTATTTATTTTCTTTGAATGAGTTTTTTGTTTGTTACTTTGTTGTTGAGTTGCCTGAGTATTTTCTTCAGAAAAACTAAATGTGGTGAACATACTAGTAATAAAAGTAATCAAAAATAGGCAAGTTTTTATATTAAATTGAATCATAATAAAAGATAACTAAATGAGTAAGTAGTGCTAAGTTAGCAAAAGTTAGGCTACTTTAACAGTGCTATCTACGGTTTATGATTTTGCAGACAAAAAAAAGCCGATCAATTGATCGGCTTTTTCACTACGTTGAAAATAATCGATTGATTATAAGCTGTAGTACATTTCGAACTCAACTGGATGAGTTGTCATGTTAAGAGTTGTGATTTCAGCAGATTTAAGTTCAATGTATGAATCAATAAAGTCATCACTGAATACACCACCACGAGTCAAAAATTCACGATCTGCGCTTAATGCTTCTAAGGCTTGCTCTAAAGATGACGCTACTGTTGGGATGTTTGCAGCTTCTTCTGCTGGTAAGTCATATAAATCTTTATCCATTGCATCGCCTGGATTGATTTTATTTTGAATGCCGTCTAGACCTGCCATCATCATTGCTGTGAATGCTAAGTAAGGGTTTCCTGTTGGATCTGGGAATCTTACTTCAATACGACGACCTCTTTCACTTGGTACATGAGGAATACGAATAGATGCACTACGGTTTTTAGCAGAATATGCAAGCATTACTGGTGCTTCAAATCCTGGAACTAATCGTTTGTAAGAGTTAGTTGAAGCGTTTGTGAATGCATTGATTGCGCGAGCATGTTTGATGATACCACCAATGTAATAAAGTGCTTCTTGAGATAACCCACCGTATTTATTTCCAGCAAAAATGTTAACGCCATCTTTAGCTAAAGATTGGTGAACGTGCATTCCACTACCATTATCACCAACAACTGGTTTAGGCATGAAAGTCGCTGTTTTGCCGTAAGCGTGTGCAACATTGTGAACAACATATTTTAATACTTGAGTTTCATCTGCTTTAACCACTAACGTGTTAAACAAAGTCGCAATTTCATTTTGGTTTGCTGTTGCAACTTCATGATGATGAGCTTCGGTCATTACACCCATTTCTTCAAGAACGATACACATTTGTGAACGAATATCTTGTGAAGAATCAACAGGAGGTACTGGAAAATAACCACCTTTAACGCCAGGACGATGTCCCATGTTGCCATCTTTAAAGCTTTTGTCTGAGTTCCAAGCCGCTTCGTCTGAATCAATTTGGTAAGACGCGCCTTGCATGTCAATTTTGAATTTAACATCATCAAAAAGGAAAAATTCTGGCTCTGGTCCAAAATAAGCAACATCAGCGATTCCAGTTGATTTTAAGTAAGCTTCACCGCGACGAGCGATTGAACGAGGATCGCGATCATAACCTTGCATAGTCGCAGGCTCTAAAATGTCACAACGAACATTTAATGTAGAATCTTCACAGAAAGGGTCCATTACCGCTGAATCAGCATCAGGCATTAATACCATGTCAGATTCGTTAATACCTTTCCATCCAGCAATAGATGAACCATCAAACATTTTGCCTTCTTCTAAAAAATCTTCATCAATACAGCGAGCTGGAAGACTCACGTGTTGCTCTTTACCTTTTGTATCTGTAAATCGAAGATCAACGAAAACAACATCGTTTTCTTCCATCATAGAAAGTATTTTGTTTTTTGACATGCTTTTTTCCTCAAACAATAAATTAAAAAATAGTGAATCAAATTAGTGAAACTAAATAAGTATTTCGCCTCTAACTGCAATCATAATGCCAATTTTAAAGGTCATTATCCTTCATCGCGAATTATGTCCTATTCTATAGGATCATTGGGGATTTAGGCTAGTTAAAAAGTGCATTTACTCGTTAAATAATTAAGCTGGCGCACCGATTAGGTGCGGCATTATTATAATAAGCACTAAAATCGTTCATCATAAACGCAATGATTAAAAAGTGGAATAGTTTTGTGAACCAGTGTTTTAACATTGTTTCGCCATTGTGTTAATTTCAACTATGCTTAAAAGGAACGATTGCTATGTTAGGTTATGGTTTTAAGAAGATTATAAATAACAATAAAAACGACTTTAAAAAGGGGCGATGCTAACTAAAATGGAAAATTTATTGTCACTGGGACTGATTTGGGGATGTGTTATTTTATCCTCATGGTTTGCAAATAAAACGAAGCTAACCCCGTTAGTTTATTACTTAATTGCTGGCAGTATTTTAGCTAATTTTCACTGGTTACCCAGTGAACCAACTCCTTTTATTCAAGGTTTTTCAGAACTCGGCATTGTTTTAATTATGTTTGCGCTTGGATTTGAGGAAAATCCAACAGCATTTTTAAGAAGTGCTAAACGTAGTTGGGGAATTGCATTGTTTGGTGCTATTGCTCCATTTTTTGCGGCCTACTTATTGTCTTTACATTTTTGGCATGATCAGAATATTGCTTTGTTAGTTGGTTTAACCATGACGGCAACAGCGGTTTCATTAACAATGATGGTACTTAAGCATGAAAAACTTCATTTAACTAAAGCCGCAACAGGCATTATTACTTCAGCTGTTTTAGATGACGTGGCTTCTTTGGTTTTGGTGGCGGTATTAGTACCAATTGTTGCAGGCAATGAAGCTCCTACTTTGTTAGGTGTTGGCACTATCTTATTAAAAGCCGTTGGTTTTTTTGTGTTTATTTTTCTGTGTGCAAAAACTATTTTTCCAATTAAAGATAAATTACCAGAGCGAGCCGAGCAGTCTTTTTTTGAACGTTATGGATTAAATAATTTATTGGCTGTTAATCAGGGTAAAGAGTCTACTTTAGCCATTTTGCTGGTTGCCGTTATCTTTGGTGTTATTGCACATTTAATGGGGTTGCACGTGGCAGTAGGCGCTTACATGGCGGGTTTAATTATGACCCCGGCTTTATTTTATATTGAGAAAAAAGGTGAGCCAATCAACCGTTATAAAAAAACCAGAAAAATCATTGATGATGTCGCTTTTTCATGGATTGGACCTGTCTTTTTTGTCACCTTGGGCGCAAAGTTGATTTTTGATTTTGAGCTTATTATCAGTGTGATTGATGAAACGCTATTATTAGTTTTAGTTATCTTTATTGCGCAAGTAAGCTCCGCAGGTTTAGCGGCTAGGTATACAGGCAAGTATTCGATGGAAGAATCAGTGATGATTGGTTTAGGTATGCTTGGAAGAGCAGAGTTAGCATTTGTTGTGATTGATATTGGTTATGTTCACAATAAGATTTTTACTTCAGAAGTTTTTTACACTTTAATGTTCACAACGTTTATTCTTAATATTTTAGTGCCTATTTCTATTCGGCTTTGGGCGCCTTATTTTAATGCCAAAAAAACATCCTAAGACGGAAGATAAAGCAAAAGTGAGTATTCGACATATTAGTAGTTAGCTATAAGTTAGTCGTCAATTTATTGTTAGTTTTTCAACGATAATCATCAGGCGTTGGGCAACTACACATTAAATTTCTATCGCCATAAACATCATCAATTCGATTAACGCTGGGCCAAAACTTGTGGTGTTGCTGTCCGTTTACTGGAAAAGCACCTTGATGAATTGAGTAAGGTTTATCCCAATTTAATAGGTCGGCTTGTGTATGTGGAGCATTCACTAATGGGTTATTATTAGCTTCAAATTCACCATTTTGGACTTTTAAAATTTCAGTCTTGATGGCAATCATGGCGGCAATAAAACGATCTATCTCACATAAAGATTCACTTTCTGTAGGTTCAATCATAAACGTGCCAGCAACAGGAAAAGACATGGTAGGTGCATGAAAACCGTAATCCATTAACCGTTTGGCTATATCGACTTCGGTGATGCCTGTTTCTGCTTTAATAGGGCGTAAATCAATAATGCATTCATGGGCGACTTTATCGTTTCTGCCGCGATAGAGAATGGGGTAATGCTCACTGAGTTTTTTAGTTAAATAATTGGCATTCAATAAAGCCATTTTTGTTGATAATGTTACGCCTTCTTTACCGAGCATTGCCAAATACATCCAAGTAATTGGTAGTATGCCTGCGCTGCCAAAAGGGGCTGCAGAGATGGCGCCATTATTATCGGTGACGGTTGAAATTTTAGCCACGCTATGATTGGGTAAAAAAGCTTTTAAGTGTTCTTTAACGCCTATTGGACCAACTCCGGGTCCGCCGCCGCCATGTGGAATAGCAAAGGTTTTGTGCAAGTTTAAATGGGAAACATCGGATCCCATAAGCCCTGGAGAGGTAATTCCGACTTGGGCATTCATGTTGGCACCGTCCATGTAAACTTGACCTCCGTGTTGATGAATAAGTGCGCAGATATCTTTAATCGACTCTTCAAATACGCCATGAGTTGAAGGATAAGTAATCATTAAACAAGACAGCTTTTCAGAGACCTCTTCAACTTGATTTTTTAGATGTTCAAAATCGACATTACCTTGTTCATCACAATTAACAATTACCACTTTCATATTAGCCATTTGAGCACTCGCAGGATTAGTGCCATGCGCAGAGCTTGGAATAAGGCAAATATTGCGATGACCTTCCCCCTTTGATTGGTGATATTTATGAATAGCAACTAAGCCTGCATACTCACCTTGTGCGCCTGAATTTGGTTGCAAAGAAATTGCATCGTAACCGGTGATTTCTGCTAGCCAGCTTTCAAGTTGCTCGGTTAATTGTTGGTAACCTTTAGTTTGTGAACTTGGGGCAAAAGGGTGAATGTCTGCAAATTTTGGCCAAGTTATTGGTAGCATTTCTGAACTGGCATTTAATTTCATGGTGCAACTACCTAAAGCAATCATGGCATGAGTAAGCGATAGATCTTTGTTTTCTAAATATTTTAGATAACGTAACATTTCAGTTTCTGAATGATGGGTATTAAAGACTGGATGAGTCAAAATGTGTGATTGTCTTTGTAAGTTTGGAGCAAAACTAAGTTGTTTTTTAATTTGAGAATCAAGGGCGCTAAAATTTAATGCACTCTCATCACCTGTAATGACGGTGTATAATTGTTGTAATTTTTGCTCTGTGACGGTTTCATCAAGGGTCAATCCTATTTGACCGTTACCGTCAATTCTTAGGTTAACTGCTGCTTGAGATTTTCTTGCCATAATCTCGTCACAGTGTTCGCCGCAGTCAAATGTAATGGTATCGAAGTAGCTATCATTTTTAATTGAAATACCTTTTGAGCTTAAAGCGGTGGCTAAAATAGCGGTAAGTCGATTAATGCGTTGGGCGATTCGTTTTAAACCATCAGGACCGTGATATACCGCATAAAATGCGGCAAGGTTAGCAAGTAATACCTGCGCAGTACAAATATTTGAGGTCGCTTTTTCTCGTCGGATATGTTGCTCTCTGGTTTGCATTGCCATGCGTAATGCGGGGTTATTGTTTGAATCGATTGATAGCCCAATAATTCTACCAGGTAGAGAGCGCTTAAATTTATCGCGGGTCGCAAAAAAGGCCGCATGAGGACCTCCAAATCCCATTGGTACGCCAAACCGTTGTGAAGAACCTAATACAATATCCGCTCCTTGTTCACCAGGCGATTTGAGCACCACTAAGCTCATAATATCTGCGGCAACAGCAACAATGGCTTTATGTTGATGTAGCGCTTCAATAATAGGTTCAAGATTAATGACTTGCCCTGTTTTATCGGTATATTGAATAAATGCACCAAATACATTGTGTTGGTGCGCTTCGCTAGCTTTGCCAATAATAAGTTCAAAACCATAATGTTCAGCTCGGGTTTTAACGACATCAATGGTTTGAGGAAACGCATTACTATCAACAAAATAGCAATTAGACTTTTTATTTTTAGAGACCCTTTTTGCCATAGCCATGGCTTCTGCAGCGGCTGTTGCTTCATCAAGTAAAGAAGCGCTTGCTAACTCCATACCCGTTAGATCAATGGTCATTTGTTGGTAAGTAATAATTGCTTCTAAACGACCTTGCGCGATTTCTGGTTGGTAAGGTGTGTAAGCGGTATACCATCCAGGGTTTTCTAAAACGTTTCGCAAAATGACTGTGGGGGTAATGGTTGGGTAATATCCCATGCCAATATAATTATCGCAGAGTTGGTTTTTTTCCGCGATTTTTGCAATGTCGTCTAACGCTTGTTGTTCGGTTCTTGCCGATGGAATGTTTAGCGTTTTAGTTAAACGAATTTTATTAGGGACTGTTTGAGTTAATAATTCGTCAAGTGAATCAACGCCTAGTTCGGCTAACATGCTCTCTATTTCTTGTGGATCAGAGCCAACATGGCGCTGTGAAAATTCTTGCTCATTTTGCAGTTGAATTAAAGAAGGCTGGTTTTCTAGGGGCTGATTTGTGGACAACGTCATGTTAGTTCTCTAAAGCGATTAATTTTTTAAAAATGGATCTGCTCAGTAATAAAAAACGAAAAGCCTCAAGCTTTAAGCTGAGGCTTTAATTAATCTAGGTTATTTTTATCTGAATAGACTTAGTCTTCAATCTCGTTTTGATACGACTCGGCATCTAATAAACCGTCTATTTCAGAAGGCTCTGAGGGTGTCATTTTAAACATCCAGCCATCATCATAAGGTGATGTATTCATGGTTTCAGGTGAATCATCTAATAGTTCGTTGATTTCAATAATGGTGCCTGAAATAGGGGCGTAAATATCAGAGGCTGCTTTAACCGATTCAACAACGGCGACTTCATCTTCCAACGCGACTTCACTGTCTATTTCTGGTAATTCGACATAAACAACATCACCTAATAATGCCTGAGCATGATCAGTAATACCGATGGTGACATTACCATCATCTTCAAGTCGGACCCACTCATGTGAGCTGACATATTTTAAGTCGCTCGGTAGATTACTCATTTCAGTTCTCCATTTGTTGTGACAGTTTTTTACTCAGTAGCCAATGTTCCGCATTTTACACCAAAGCTTTACCGTTGCGAACAAAAGATGGTTTAACTACTTTTGCAGGGATCAATTTTCCGCGAATTTCTATTAACACTGTATCGGTTGTTTCAACAGGTACTCTTGCTAAAGCGATACTCTTTTTTAAGCTTGGAGACATCGTGCCACTGGTTGTTATACCTTCGCCAATGCCTTCAATGATAACTTTCATTTGTGCTCGAATCACTCCGCGACCTTGAAGAACCAAGCCAACGAGTTTATTGCCATTACTTTGTTGTTTTTCAGCCAATAGTGCATCTCGGCCAATGAATTGGCGATCATTCGGTTGCCAAGCAATACACCAATTCATGTTGGCGGCTAAAGGCGAAGTTGTCTCATTGAGTTCATTGCCGTATAAATTCATGCCAGCTTCTAGGCGTAAAGTATCTCTAGCACCTAAACCGCAAGGTTTTACTCCAACATTTAATAATTTTTTCCAAAGTTTATTGGCATCTTTAGCGGGTAAAATAATTTCATATCCATCTTCGCCAGTGTAACCGGTGCGGGCGATAAAATAACCCTCACAATCTACCGCAAAAAATACATTCATATTCGAGACAGCATCTTGCTGGTTTGATGAGAGAATTTGATGAGTTTTTTGACGAGCATTAGGCCCTTGAATGGCTAGCATGGCATAGTCAGTTTTTTCATCAATAGTGACATTAAAATTGGTGGCCTGAAGTTTCATCCAATCAACGTCTTTTTGTCGAGTAGATGCATTAACAACAATACGATAATTAGTTGGGCTGATGAAATACACAATTAAGTCATCAATCACACCGCCTTGTTGATTAAGCATGCCGCTATAAAGCGCTTTGCCTGATTGAGTTAATTTATCGACATCATTAGCAAGCAGGTATTGCAAGTAGCTTTTAGCTTGCTCACCGGTGACATCAATGACGGTCATATGTGATACATCAAACATTCCGGCATCTTGGCGCACAATATGATGCTCTTCTATTTGAGAGCCATAATGTAATGGCATATCCCAGCCGCCAAAATCAACAATTTTTGCGTTGCAGTCACAATGGTTTTGATAAAAGGGTGTTTGTTGCCCCATGAAACTAGTACCTATTACAATAATGAGATCTGATTAACCGAACTGGCCAATAAGTGAGCGGATTATACCGACCTAATGTTATAAATTGAATATAAAATTAGGATAATTTGAGTGTTTTTAGTTACGGTTAAACTTTCAGTCGATAGAAGGCTATAAAAGAAAATTTATTCGTCTTTTTTCTCAAATTCACCTTCGATGGTACGCCCTGAAAGTTTATTTGAGTTTTTATGATGATCTGCGTGATGTTGGTATTGGTGCTGGTTTTGACTTTGAGATTGATTAACATGAGGTGGTGATTGAAATCGTTGGTGAATGATTCTTTTGGCAATAAACATTCTAACTTGAGGGATCATTAAGACAAAACCAATTGAATCAGTAAAAAACCCAGGCGTTAGTAATAATCCACCAGCAAATAAGAGTTGTGCCGCCGCCGCCATTTCAAGTTCGGGCAATTGACCTTGAGCGATATTTTGTTGAATATTTTGCCATGCCATCAAGCCTTGTTGTTTCAATAGGTTAACACCTATAATTGCTGTTAATATGACAACAAATAAGGTTAAGGGTAGGCCTAATTGATCACCAACACGAATAAATACCGCAATTTCTACGATTGGAACTAAAATAAATAGAGTGACTAATAAACGAAACATATTTTTTACTTAATAATCAGTGAACTAAGACGATAATAATGGCTTAATTGGGTCTTTTGAAGCGATTTTCAACGGAGAACCATTAAGCTAAGTTAGGTGATGATACACAATAAGACGTTATTGAGCGAATGAGTGTAGGCTCGACTCATTCGAATTGACAATAATAGTGTATGTATATCGTTGTTGAATCACAGTTTTAACATCCTTTATTTGATTTCAATAATAAATGGTTGATAATTAGAGCCAGTTGAAATTTTGAATGATTAATCTATTCACTGAGATAGTCTGTAAGGGTAATATTTAAATAATGAGCGATCAAAAAAAACATCAAATTACACACGAAGTTCAACGCCAATTTCTTCGACGCACCCCCATTAAATTAAAACAATTTTCACGATTATTAAATGATATGGTTGAAGAAAGTGTTGATCCATTAAGGATAAAAGCACTGCTATCTCAAGTGACTAAAACAAGAGAAGCCTGTATTTCTCAACAATTTGAGTCAACTGCGCGTCTTTTAAATCAATTAATGAAACAGCTTTCAATGAGTACTGGCTCGTTGGATTCACAAGTGCCATTATTAAAACGATTATCAAAAAAGTTGCTTCAGCATGCTGAAAAATTAGAACTTGGCGTTAAACCTCAAAAAGAAAAAGCCAAAAAGAAAACTGAAGAAAAAACATTATTGCCAGTGAGTGAGGATCATAAAGACGAGTCAAATACTAACGATTTAGCGGATGATGAGTTTGATCTTAACCTTGGCTTTTATACCGACAAAAGCAAAATTATTCTTGTTTCTGATACTAATTCACAAAATGAACACTTAAGTCATTATTTTCATTCTTTAGGCATTGATTGTTGTTTAGTTAACAGTTTAGAAATCGCTTTAGATCAGGCTAAGGAGCAACCAGGTTGTATTATTGTTTCTTCTTTACAACAAACAGAATCATGTAAAGTTTTGGATGATAAAAGTGTTGAGGAAATACGAACTCCGCTAATTTTTACTGCCGATGAAGATAATCAAGAAAACAGAGCGAGAGCGGTAAGAAACGGAGGTACTGGATTTATTACAGAGCCAGTATCGATATCAAATCTATGTGAACAAATAGAAAGTTTGATTGATCTTCATGTTGATACGCCAAAAAGAATTTTGGTTATGGAAGATTCGAAAGCGCAAGCGCGTTATTACGAAAAAGTATTAAACAAAGGGCCTTTTACCGTTAGAGTTGTTAATGATCCTTCAGTCTTTTTAGAGGCTTTGCGAGGCTTTGATCCTGAAACCGTTTTAATGGATATGCAAATGCCTGATTCATCTGGGGTAGAGCTTACTCAAATTATACGACAAATCCCTCGTTATTCGCATTTGCCCATTATCTTTTTATCCGCAGAAGAAAACCTTAGAAAACAAAACCAAGCATTAATGTCAGGCGGTACCGCATTTATTGTGAAACCAGTGCAAAAAGAACAATTAATGTTTTTGACCAATTTGTACACTCAGCGTTACAGAAATATTAACCCACAAATAGAGATTAACCCTGAAACGAACTTGCCTTATAGTGCACAATTTAAGCAAATGATTGCACTTGAAACGGCACGAATGACTCGTAACCCTTCTTCAGTTGCTTTAGCCATTATCTACTTAGATGAATTAAGTAATTTAGAATCTACGGCCAGTTATTCTTTTATTAATAACGCGATACAACAGTTGGCTCAACTGTTAAAAAAACGTTTAAGAAAAACCGATATTATAGGGCATATTGATGAAGGTAAATTAGGTGTTATTTTAACTTCAGGACAACAAAAAGATTGGGTTAATGTTATGGAAACAGTGCAACAACAATTTTCATTATTGCCATTTCATTTACAAAATGAGAGTAAACCTTTAACGATTAGCATTGGTGTTTCAAAATTAAGCTTAGATTTAAATGCGCATCAGTGGTTTGAGTTAAGTAGTCATGCGCTAAACCAAGCCATTGAAAAAGGGCCATCAAATTTAATTTGGAAAGACTCAGATAATTGATACAGAAACAATTGATCTAGTAACAATTGAACATATAGTGAGTCTGAAAAGAGTCGCATAAAAGAAAAAGAGAAGCTAAATGAAAATTATTACCGCATATTCAACAAAATTAATATTCATATTTGTTTTGTTATTCAACCTTCATCTCAGTGCAGAAGAGTTTGAGGTTGATGATATTTCAAGTTTATTTGCTGGACCTTCAGAATTTTTAGATGTTGATGAAGCGTTTAAACTAAAAACAGAAATTCTTGATGATGAGATTATTGTTAAATTTGAGATTGCTGACAAGTATTATTTATATCGAAAAAGGTTTTCATTTAATGCGACAGATGCAACATTAAGTACGGCATATATTCCTGATGGCAAAAAAAAGGTCGATGAATATTTAGGCGATGTTGAAGTTTATTATCACAATTTAGAAATTAGTATTCCATTTACGGCGCAGCAAAAAGAGTTTACTTTTAGCGTTGAGTACCAAGGTTGTGCAGAGGCGGGATTATGTTATCCGCCAGAGCAAAAAGAATTTATTTTGCTCGCAAGTAAAATAAGTAATGTAGAGAAATCTGAGTTAGTTGAAAAGAAAGAGAATAAGTCAACGAGCAAAGAAGTTTTTGTTCCAGAACAAGAAAAGTTATCAAACTTTTTATCGGATAAAAGTTTATTAGAAATTGTTTTTTACATGATATTGTTAGGGGTCGGTTTAGCATTCACTCCTTGTGTTCTGCCAATGGTGCCCATTTTATCAAGTATTATTGTTGGCCAAGGTAAAGAGATTACGACTAAAAAATCATTTTTATTATCACTCTCTTACACTCAAGCAATGGCAATTCCTTTTGCTGGTATTGGTTTAATTGTTGGTGGAGCAAGCCAAATTTTTGGTGCAGATATTAATAGTAATACTTTACAGGCGCCTATTTTTGTTATTCCTGCGGCAATCATCTTTTTATTATTATCTTTATCGATGTTTGGTTTTTATGAACTGCAATTACCTGCAGGCATGCGAAATAGGCTTGCAAAGCTCTCAAATAATCAACAAGGCGGAACCTTATTTGGTGCCGCAATTATGGGCGCTTTGTCGGCACTAGTTGTTTCACCTTGTGTAACTGTGCCTGTTGCTGGTGTTTTATTATATATCGCTCAAACCGGTGACATGATGATTGGCGGAGTGGCGTTATATTCATTAGCCGTTGGCATGGGTATTCCATTATTGCTTGTAGGAATTGGTGGCGGAAAGCTATTACCTAAAGCTGGTGGTTGGATGAATAGTGTGAAAGCGGCGTTTGGTGTCGCGATGATTGCAATGGCTTTATATATTACAAAACATATTATTCCTGATGTTGTCAGTATGGTTTTATGGTCAGTCTTGATGGTTGTAACGGCAACTTATATGGGCGCATTCTCATCGGCTGAAAATAACAGTGCGAAGTTATGGAAAGGCATTGGTTTAATGTTTTTCTTTTACGGGTTGTTATTATTAGTTGGTGCGTCAATGGGTAATGGACAGTTATTGAAACCATTACAAGGGTTAAGTTTTTCAGCAACAAACTCGGCGGAAAATCATACCAACAAAAAAAATGACAGTCACTTTATTCGAGTTAAAACCATTGCTGATGTGCAATCACAGGTTGCTCAAGCAAATGCAGAAGGTAAAACTGTGATGTTTGACTTTTTTGCAGAAAGTTGCACCGCTTGTTATGAATTTGAGGCATTGGTCTTTCCAGATCCACAAGTGGTGAATGCGTTGTCGAATAGTGTATTACTGCAAGCCGATGTGACGGCTAATGATAAAATCGATAAAGCGTTAATGAAACATTATGGGGTAGTTGCATTACCGAGTATTTTATTTTTTGATAAAAATGGTTTTGAAGATAAACGTTTAAGAGCAATAGGTCTTGAAGATGCAGATGTTTTTGTTCAACGAATTGAAGCCGCGTTTACAACTAATTTATAGAATAATTAATCAATTGCTTGGTTATAAAAGTTCAGCTCATATTTAACATTTCATTAGCATGAGATAGGGTTGTTTGCGAAATGACTTTGCCGCCCAACATGCGTGCAATTTCATCAATTCTTTGTTGTTGATTTAATGGTTGTACTGATGTTGAAGTCGTCTTGTCATTTTTGGTTTTAGCGGCAATTAAATGTTGGTGTCCACAACAAGCAACTTGCGGCTGATGAGTAACGCATAATACTTGCCTATTTCTTGCTAACTGTTTTAATAATATTCCAACGGTTTCAGCGGTTGCTCCGCCAATGCCGACATCAACCTCATCAAAAATAATAGTTGGAAATAATTGTTGTTCAGAAGTAATAACAGAAATAGCTAAACTAATTCTCGATAGCTCTCCGCCAGACGCGACTTTATTTAATGCTTGCAATGGCTGTCCAGGATTTGCAGAAACCTGAAACTCAATTTCCTCCATGCCATCTTTAAAAAATGAGGCCGTCTTTTTATTAAGTTGAATTGAAAATTTTCCGCCTTCCATCGCTAAAGGTTGTAATTTGTCTGTGACTAACTTTTCTAATTGCTTTGCTGTTTTTGTTCGACTTTCAGTGAGTAGATTGGCTTGTTGTTTATATAGCAAAAAACTTTGATCGTATTGTTGCTGAATTTGATCTAGCTCATCATCATCAGCCTGCAATTGGTTTAATTCGGTTTGCAATTGTAAAAAATGACTTGGTAAATCAGCTAAGGTGACATGATGTTTTCTGGCTAAATCATGGAATTGTGAGAGTTGTTGATCTAACTTGTTTAGCTCTTCAGGATCACATGTTAAATGTGCACTGTAATCAATTAACTCTGCTGATGCATCTTGCAATAATGATTCAGCATCTCCTAAAGTTTCGACTAAATTATTTAAGCTGGGATCTAAAATCGTTAATTGATTGAGTTGAGCAATGCACTGGTTAAGCTGTATTAATGATGAATGTGTTTCATCCTCTGATAAACTTAATAACGCTTGGCTGCTTAACTCTAAACGGTCTTGAGAATTGGCGGCTTGACGGTGTTTGTTTTCAAGATTGTCCAAAACAGCTTGTTCAGGGTTGGCTAAAATGAGCTCTTCCACTTGATAAGTGAGCAATTCTCTTTTTGCATCCCGCGCGAGCTTTTGCTCGTTAAGCAATTGTTTTCTGTTTTCTAATGTTTTTAATTGTTGGAAAGCCAGTTTAACGTTATCTAATAAATCGCTATGGTTGGCATATCGATCCAACAAATTTAATTGCTCTTTATTTTTTAATAACGATTGCTGTGCGTGTTGACCATGAATATCGACTAAAGAGCTGGCGAGTTCTTTCAGTTGTGATTGAGTTGAGTTTCTACCGTTAATGTAACATTTAGAGCGGCCTTCTTTAACAATTACTCGGCGTAAAATGCATTCACAATGGTCTAATTGTATATCATCGTCTTCAATTAAATTATTTTCAAATAACCATTGGTGTGCAGTAGAACCAGAAGAAAGTTTAAATACCGCGCTAATTTCAGCCTGTTGGCAATTTGCGGTTATTACACCTGGGTCAGCTCTTCCGCCTAATGCTAAACCTAATGCATCAATAACAATTGATTTACCTGCGCCTGTTTCGCCAGTAATAACCGTCATACCAGCTTGCCAGTCCAACTGTAAGGATTTGATAATAGCAAAATTACGAATATCGATAGATAAAAGCATAGCAACAAGACAAAATTTCAGGGGTGATGTGATTCTAGCGGAAAAAACACACAAAAGCTACTTGCATGAGTAGTTTGTTAGGAGTAAATTCACGGCTAGCGCATTTTAATCCCTTGCTGCATAAGGCTTGATCTAAATTTATCATCCAGAGTAGCCATCTTTTTCTTACGAGCAATGCT
>Ga0256845_1002010_pt1 | contig 15360 bp, 16 predicted proteins | sample RiftiametaG_FD_189101 | JGI IMG/M metagenome (GOLD analysis project Ga0256845, IMG submission 189101) | Tube worm associated microbial communities from hydrothermal vent at the East Pacific Rise, Pacific Ocean - Riftia | ecosystem: Host-associated > Annelida > Integument > Unclassified ...
TTTACCAACAAGAATCATACCTGGCTTCACATACGTACCAAGCTCAACGATACCCGACTCATCTAAGTGAAGCAATTCATCTTCACGAATATTAGGGATATCTCTTGTAATTTCCTCAGTTCCATGTTTAAGCTCTCTCGCTTCAACTTCTTTTTCATAAGTGTGCACTGATGTAAATGTATCTTCTATTAAGATTTTCTCAGAAATGATAATCGCATCTTCATAGTTATATCCATACCAAGGCATAAATGCAACCATGATATTTTTACCAATAGCAAGCTCACCTTGATCCATATTCGCACCATCAGCAATTACTTGTTTTGCTGCAATTTTATCACCAAGTTTTACAATTGGTGTTTGCGTAAATGTAGTGTTTTGGTTGGTTCTCATATTTTTTTCAAGTGGATAATGATCGATAAACATTCCTGTTTCATCTTCACCCATAACATAAATATTTTTTGCATCTACTTTTTCAACAGTACCTGTACGTTCTGCTTTTACTGCTTCCCAAGCATCTCTACTTACGATAGCTTCCATACCTGTACCAACTACTGGTGCATCTGTTTTAAGAAGAGGTACCGCTTGACGTTGCATGTTTGAACCCATAAGTGCACGGTTAGCATCATCATGCTCCAAGAATGGAATAAGTGCTGCAGCCGAACCAGAAATCATCAATGGAGAAATATCAATCAAGTCAACACGTGTTGCTTCGTTAAGTTCAATGTTACCATTAAGTCTAGTCTCAATTAAATCTTCAACAATACGACCATCTTCACTTACTTCAGTTGAAGCAGGTGCAATACACTTGTCTTCTTCCTGTGTTGCAGTGATATAAACAATCTCATCAGTTACCTGACAATCTTTTACCACTTTATATGGTGCTTCAATAAACCCATGCTCATTTACTTTAGAGTAAGTAGCAAGTGTATTGATAAGACCAATATTTTGTCCCTCTGGTGTCTCTATTGGACAGATACGACCATAATGCGTAGGGTGAACATCCCTAACTTCAAATCCAGCTCTTTCTTTAACAAGACCACCCTCACCAAGTGCTGAAAGTCTTCTTTTATGTGTTACTTCTGAAAGTGGGTTTGTCTGATCCATAAACTGAGAAAGTTGCCCTGATGAGAAAAATTCTAGAATAGTATTTGTAATCATTTTAGAGTTTACTAAATCATGTGGCATGAGTTCATCAAGTGTACCAGATACTGTAGTCATTTTGTCTCTAATAGCTTTTTGCATCTTCACAAGACCATTATGAAGTTCATTACCAAGAAGCTCACCAATGGCTCTAATTCTTCTGTTACCTAAGTGATCTCTATCATCGATATGACCCTTACCATTCTTCACTTTTATAAGATATTTTACGACATTGATAAGGTCTTCAGCAGTTAATACTGTTGCATACTCAGGAATATCAAGACCTAACTTATGGTTCATCTTCATACGACCAACTTTTGTTAAGTCATATCTTTCTGGATCAAAGAAAAGTTGTCTTAAGAATGCTTTTGCAGCATCTGGTGTTACAGGTTCACCTGGTCTCATTACTTTATAGATACGAATAGCAGAAAGAACATTTTCATCATCTATCTCTTCTGTTTGTTTAAGAAGTCTCAATGATTCATTGTCAGCAACAAATGCATTAATAATTGATCTATCAGCACCTTCTTCAAGGTCATTGATAATCTCAATTGTATCAATACCTTGTTCAATCATTTTTTTAAGTTTTGCTTCATCTAAAGAAGCAACAACATCATAAAGTACTTCTCCACTCTCTTGATCAATCACTGGTGTAGCTAAGTGTCTTTCCATAAGAATATCAAGTGGATACTCAATCCACTCTAAACCATCATCAATAAGTTTTTGTGCTTTTTTCTTTGTAAGTCTTTTTCCAGCATTTACAACTGTATTACCATCTATATCTTTTACATCATAATCTGCTCTACCAGCAAAATCACTTGGGTCAAATTTTGTTAAAAATCTGTTATCTTTAATAGTAATTTCTTTTGTTGAATAGAATAATTTTACAATATCATCTTTAGAGTAATCTAGTGCTCTAAAAAGAATCGTTACAGGAATCTTTCTTCTTTTGTTGATACGTGCATAAAGAATATCTTTTGAATCATACTCAAAATATAACCATGAACCACGGTCTGGGATAATCTGTGCAGAGTAAAGCATACCAGCACCAACAGTCGTTCCTTCTTCTTCTTTAAAGATAACACCTGGAGATCTGTGAAGTTGATTTACGATAACTCTCTCAACACCATTAACAACAAATGATGTTCTCTCTGTCATCAAAGGGATATCACGTACGAAAACTGCTTGTTCTTTGATCTCTTTAGGGTCAAGTTTTTCACCCGTTTTTTCATCTCTGTTCCAAATAGTAAGAGAAATGTTCATTTTTAAAGATACAGAGTAAGTTAATCCTCTTTCCATACATTCACGTACAGTATATTTAGGTTTAACAATCTCAGAGTTTTTATAACTCAATGTTACTCTATTTTGTTGATCATGAATAGGAAATGCAGATCTAAATACTCTCTCTAAAGTAGAGTTTTTTCTGTCTTTTTCACCTAACATTAAAAAGTTTTCGTAACTTTTTTGTTGAAGTTGGAGTAAGTTTGGAATTTCAATTTCTCTTGGTGTCTTTGAAAAGTCAACACGAAGTCTGTTACCAGAATGCAAAGAATTTAGCATGTTTGTCCTTGTAAGTGATGTTAGTAAATGGTTTAATTATTAATATCGTTTTATAGTTTTATTTAATCAAATTAAGAAAAAACTATTTTAGATACACAAAGAAACTATTAGAGGAGGGTATGAAATGTCTCCGAATAGCTTTTAACTATATCTGTAGGAATGAGACTAAGTCCAAAGACTTAGTCTCTAATAAGTCGTTAGACTTATTTAAGCTCACATTTAGCGCCAGCTTCTTCAATTTGTTTTTTGAATTCTTCAGCTTCTTCTTTAGATACAGCTTCTTTAAGTACTGATGGTACTTCTTCAACAGCAGCTTTTGCTTCTTTAAGTCCAAGACCAGTGATTGCTCTTACTACTTTAATAGCGTTGATTTTTTTATCTCCAGCATCAGTAAGAACTACGTCAAACTCTGTTTGCTCTTCAGCAGCTTCGCCACCTGCAGCTGGTCCACCAGCTACTACAGTCGCCTGTGCAGATACGCCAAATTTTTCTTCAAATTCTTTTACAAGCTCAGAAAGCTCAAGTACTGACATGTTTGAGATAAACTCTAATACATCTTCTTTAGTTGTTGCCATAATATATTCCTTAAAAATAACATTCATTAAAACGCTTATGCGTTTTAGATTAAAAAAAGAGCCTCGTGGCTCTCACCACTCTACGCTTCTTCTTCTAATTTTTTAGAAAGTGCATCCATACCAATTGTAAAGTTTTGTACTGGTGCATTCCATACATTAAGAAGCATACCAATAAGTACATCTCTTGTAGGAAGTTTAGCCATTGCATTAATGGTCTCCATACTCGCAACTTCACCCTGGATTAAACCAGTTTTGATTGAAAAACTATCTTTAAATTCAGTAGCTGCTTTGTCAGCGATTTTACAAGGTGTAACTTGTGCATCACCCCAGATTACAAGGTTTGTGTCTGTAAATTCAATATCTTCACATCCAGCATTTTTCAATGCAATGCGTGCAAGTTTATTTTTTACAACTTGTACATTAGTCTCTTCATCTTTCGCAAGATTTCTTACGATTTCAAGATTTTCAACTGTCATACCCTTGTAGTCACAAACGATAATGGCACCAGCGCCTTTAAACGCTTCTGTCATCTCTGCAACTAACTCTTCTTTTCTAGTTCTAGTCATATATTTCTCCTTCCGATCTCTAAAAGGGTACAGAAACCAATCAATAGCTCTGCACATTTACTCTTTCAAGTAAACTAATTAAGCTTTCGCCCCTTTTATCTTAAATCTAAGATTATGAGTAGTAAAAATTACTCTCAAACAAAAACTACCATTAAGTTCTTGTTTGAGAATAATAAAGAGACTTAAGTCTCTTTATTTTTCTTATTTAATATCCATTACTTCTGATGCATCAAGTGTAATTGATGGACTCATTGTAAGTGATATTGCTGCATTAGTAATAAATCTACCTTTCGCAGAAGCTGGCTTAGCTCTGTTAATTGTCTCAAGAAGTGTTACAAAATTTTCTTTGATTGCATCTTCTGAGAATGAGATTTTTCCAATACCTGCATGAATGTTACCTTTTTTGTCAACTCTAAAGTTAACTTGACCACCCTTAGCGTTTTCAACTGCTTTAGCAACATCCATAGTTACTGTACCAGTTTTAGGGTTAGGCATTAAACCTTTTGGTCCAAGTACACGTGCCACTTTACCAAGAACACCCATCATATCAGGTGTAGAGATTACGATATCAAAATCAATTTTACCTGCTTGAATATCTTCAATAAGATCTGCAGCACCAACGAGGTCAGCACCTGCTGCTTTTGCTTCATCCGCTTTTGCATCTTTTGCAAATACTGCAACTCTTACTGTTTTACCAGTTCCATTAGGAAGAACAACTGATCCTCTAATCATCTGATCTGCATGTCTTGGATCAACATTTAAGTTTAACGCTACTTCAACAGTTTCATCAAATTTTGCAGATTTAAGATCCTTAAGTGTTTTCATTGCTTCGTCAACACTGTACTCTTTAGTAGCATCTACTTTTTTAAGTAGTGCTTCTCTTCTTTTACTTGGTTTTTTTGCCATTTTACTTCTCCGCTTTATGCTCCCACATTTTTAAATCATGTGGTTAAGATTAATTTTAAACTTTAGTAGGTAGTCAAAGACTAGTCTACAATTTCAACACCCATTGATCTACAAGAACCAGCAATAATATTTGCTGCCATCTCTCTATCATTTGTGTTAAGGTCAACAATTTTTTGATCGATAATTTCGTCAAGTTTTGCTTTAGTGATAGATCCTACTTTATTAGTAATAGGATTATCTGTACCTTTTTTAAGACCAGCAGCCTTTAAAATAAGGTCTGATGCAGGTGGTTGTTTAGTTTCAAATGTGAAACTTCTATCTGCATATACTGTTACGACAACTGGGATTTTGAAACCCATTTTATCTTTTGTTTTTTCATTAAAAGCTTTACAAAACTCCATAATGTTTACACCACGTTGCCCAAGTGCAGGACCTACTGGTGGTGATGGGTTTGCTGATCCAGCAGGGATCATCATTTTGAACTTTTCAGTTATTTTTTTTGCCATCTGTTCTTCCTTTGAGATTAATTGGTCGTTGTTATCTTTTTATTTTAAGTCCTAAGATAAAAGACTAGACAAAACCTGTCTTAAGTGTTAGATAATCTTTTCTACTTGCGTATAAAGAATCTCAACTGGTGTGTTTCTACCAAAGATTGAAACATTTAACTTCAATGTACCGTGGTTAAGATCATACTCTTCCACCATACCAGTAAAGTTAGAAAATGGTCCATCAACGATACGAACCATTTCGCCTGTTTCAAAATCAACCTTAGGACGTGGAGCAGATTTATTCTCCATTTTGTCTAAGATGTTTTTGATATCCGACTCTGAGAGTGCGGTAGGTGTCTTTTGTTCACCGATAAATCTAGATACTCTTGGTAAAGATTGAATCTTGTGCCAAAGGTCTGTATCCAGATCTATATGTGCGAAAGCATACCCTGAATAGAGTGTACGTTCAGTTATCTTTTTTTCGCCATTTTTAACTTCTATTACTTCTTCAGTAGGTACTACTATACGATCAACTTTTTCTTCGATACCATGATCTTGAACGAGTTGCTCTATACCTCTTTTTACAGATTGCTCAGAACCTGAATATACTTGAATTGCATACCATTGAAAAGCCATTGTTTATCCTATAAAACTGATGATACGATTGATGACATCATAAGGTCAACCAATGCTAAAAATATTGATATTACAGTTACTACGAGAACAACTGCTAAAAATGCTTGTCTTACTTGTACTTTTGTTGGAAATATTACTTTATGAATCTCCGCTTTCGCGTTTGCAATAAATGTTGAAATTTTTCCCATATTTGTTACCTTTTTTTGTGGCAGGCCAAGAGGGACTCGAACCCACGGCACCTGGTTTTGGAGACCAGTGCTCTACCAACTGAGCTATTGGCCTAAATTAATACCAAAAGCTAAAAGCTTTGGTATTAAAAAAGTATTACTATTACAGTTTCATCTCTTTATGTATTGTATGTGATTTACACCATTTACAATACTTTTTAAGAGCAAGTTTCTCTGTAGTTGTTTTTTTATTTTTAGTTGTGTGATAATTACGTCTTGTACATTTCTCACATCCTAAGTGAACTGTTTCTCTCATTGTTATCTCCTATGATAAGTTTGCAAGAAGGAAACCCTTCTTACAAGTGTTTGTCTTAAGCAATAATCTTAGAAACAACACCAGCACCAACTGTTCTACCACCTTCACGGATAGCAAATTTAGTACCTTGATCCATTGCAACAGGAGCAATAAGTTCAACGTTAACTTTAACGTTATCACCTGGCATAACCATTTCAGTACCATCTTGAAGTTGAACTGAACCAGTTACATCTGTTGTACGTACATAAAACTGTGGTCTGTAGTTGTTAAAGAATGGAGTGTGTCTACCACCCTCTTCTTTAGTAAGTACATAAATTTCAGCTTCAAATTTAGTATGTGGGTTAATTGAACCTGGCTTACAAAGAACCATACCTCTTTGTACAGCTTCTTTATCGATACCACGGATAAGAACACCACAGTTATCACCAGCAAGACCACAATCCATTTCTTTACGGAACATTTCAACACCAGTTACTGTTGTTTTTTGAGTATCTTTAAGACCAACGATTTCAACTTCGTCACCTACACATACTTTACCCTGATCAACTTTACCAGTTACAACAGTACCACGACCTTGAATAGTAAAGATATCTTCAATTGCCATTAAGAAATCTTTTTCAGTTTCTCTTACTGGCTCAGGAATATACTCATCAACTTGTTTCATAAGTTCGTAAATCTTTTCAGACCACTCACCAGCTGTACCAGCTTTAGCTTCTTCAAGTGCTTGGAATGCAGAACCAGCAACGATTGGTGTATCATCACCTGGGAAATCGTACTCAGAAAGAAGTTCTCTTACTTCCATCTCTACTAGTTCTAACATCTCTTCTTTATCTTCATCATCAAGTTGATCTTCTTTGTTTAAGAAAATTACGATGTAAGGTACACCTACTTGTTTAGAAAGAAGGATATGTTCTCTAGTTTGAGCCATTGGTCCATCAGTTGCAGCAATAACAAGAATAGCACCGTCCATTTGAGCAGCACCAGTAATCATGTTTTTAACGTAATCCGCGTGACCTGGACAATCTACGTGAGCGTAGTGTCTAGCATCAGTTTCGTACTCAACGTGAGAAGTAGCAATTGTAATTCCTCTTTCTCTCTCTTCTGGAGCATTATCAATTTGATCATAATCCATAGTTGCTTGACCGTTTTTAAGTCCTAAACACATTGTGATTGCAGCTGTTAATGTAGTCTTTCCGTGGTCAACGTGACCGATTGTACCGATGTTAACGTGCGGTTTCGTACGTTCAAATTTTTCTTTAGCCATGCTTTTCTCCTAGCGTAAAATGTTGTAATAAAGGCAGTATTATACCCAATTCTTCTTAATTAAATATTAACCTATATGGACAGGAGTATAGTACTCGTACTACACACTTGTCCATACCTGGCTCTGGAGCCCATAGTGAGACTTGAACTCACGACCTCTTCCTTACCAAGGAAGTGCTCTACCCCTGAGCCATATGGGCATAAAAATACAATAATCAATAGTTCTATTTAAAATTGTTATGAGTGTTTGTTGATTGTTAGGTAATGTGAAGTTGTGTAAATATTGTATTCACATCAGCTCCCAGATCAATATACCATGTGGAGCGGGCGAAGGGATTCGAACCCTCGACAGCCTGCTTGGAAGGCAGGAACTCTAGCCACTGAGCTACGCCCGCATAATGGTTACATGGTGGTGAGTGAAGGATTCGAACCTTCGAAGACGTAGTCAGCGGATTTACAATCCGCCCTCGTTGGCCACTTGAGTAACTCACCATAATGCTTTAAATTATATAGTTTCTGCAGTTTATAATAAAATGAGGAAATGTGACTAATCACATGAGCCATCTGCTGAAGATATAATAATCTTTTTTCTGGTCAAACACTGATAAAAATTTCATGGAGCTGGTGAAGGGACTCGAACCCCCGACCTGCTGATTACAAATCAGCTGCTCTAGCCAGCTGAGCTACACCAGCACCATCATAAAAAGCTATTATGCTTTAAATGGACGGGAATTATAGACAAATACATTTTAAATGTCAAGGGTTTTTGTAAAATAGTTTAAAATTTCTTTTTATTTAGTTATTTTAACTAGAATACCAGCATATAAAAATGAAATGATAGGCTATATAATGAAAATACTACTTGCTCCAAGTGAAACAAAACAAACAGGGGGTGAACTCTCTTTCAACCCAAACACACTTTTTTTTGAAAAACTAGCCCCACATCGTAAAAAACTTTTACATACCTATATTAATGTATTACAACAAGGAGAGTTGCAAGTACTCTCTAAGATGTTTGGTATCAAAAAAGAGGCTGACATCCTTAAACACAAAAAAGACATCATCCATGAACTTACTATGAAAGCCATAGAGCGTTACACAGGTGTTGCCTTTGACTACCTTGGATACTATGCACTCTCTCATGAAGCACAGGCGTATATAGATAACAATGTTATTATTTTTTCAAATCTCTTTGGTCCTATCAGGGCTTCTGACCTCATTCCAGAATATAAACTGAAACAAGGTGAAGCCGTGGCAGACATTAGAACTGAAAAGTTTTATCATGAACACTCTGCTCACCTCATGGAAGAGTATCTACAAGATGAAGAGATACTCGATCTTCGTGCTGGTTTTTATGATAAGTTCTACAAACCTACTAAACCCTACACCACGCTCAAGTTTATAAAAGATGGCAAAGTAGTTTCTCACTGGGCAAAAGCTTATAGAGGCATTGTTTTACGTGAAATAGCAAAGGCTGGAGCTAACAGTATAGAAGCATTTATGAAACTTCCTATAGAGGGGTTGAGTATTCATGAGATACAAACTAAGAAGAATAAGACGGAGATTATATATAATATAGATAACTAAAGGATATCTCATGCGACTACCCAGCAATGATACACTCTACAAAACCCTCATCTTTCTCCTCGTACTTATGGTTGTACTTGGGTTACTTTTTGATACAGACTACAGTTAAAGGTAAACAGTGAAAGAAAATCTATTTGAAATGGGAGCAGACTTTGGTGATGACTGGAGTTCTGATAATAAAGACAAACCTACTAACAAGGTCTCTCCCGAGATAAAAGAACCCAACAAGCACCAACTTCATTTTGCCAAAGAGAAACGTAGAGGAAAAGTCGTCACGATAGTCAAACCTTTTAACTTAGAGAAAAGTGACCTGCAAGTTTTAATAAAAACACTAAAAAAGAAACTTGGCACGGGGGGAACAGTAAAAGAAAATAGTTTGGAGTTTCAAGGGGACATTCCAGAACAGTTACGTAAACATCTGGAACATCTAGGGTATAGGTTTAAAAGTTAAACCTATTTTCTATCTGGTCTTTGATCATCGGGAAGCTTACATAAGTCTGCTTCATCGAACATCTCAATCTTAGGTATGAGTATCGCTACAAGTGTGACAACTGCTCCAAAGATAAGTACTACCATATGTTCATTACCCGGGAAAAGTTCTGGTAAAGTAAGTTTACCGCTACTCTCACCCATGAGTGGTTTAAAAATATCATCATAATAGAGTGTAAATACCAATCCACCCAGCAATCCACCGATAGCACCTATCAGTACATCTATACGACCTTCTGCAATAGATACAGGACCAGTTCCTGGACATTTACCAAGTATTGCCATAGAGATACCAAAGAGTGTCCCACCTATAATAAGTCCTTGCCAAAGTATAGGCTTAATATGATAATGTGCACCACCTGCTTCTATCATAAAGTAGAGTCCTATACTTGTAAGCCCTACCGTTAAAAAGAGCATCTTGGGTACGATGGTATCTTTAAGCATAGAGAAACCTGCAATTTTTTCAAATTTATCTACTCTGGTATACTGAATGATACCCCCAAAAATAATACCTATGAGGAAAACCAATACCAAAGAACCGTGTCCTTGGTTGATAACATTTTCAAACATTTGTGCAATACGTGAAGCTAAATCATCACCTGCTGTTTTAACAATAATTTGCATTAATCTTCCTTCACATTATAAAAGAGTCTACCGGTAACAACCAAGGTTATCATCACCACTACACCAAATATCATGGCAGAGATTGCCATTTGACTCATGCCTGACATAAAATGCCCAGAGGTACAGCCTCCTGCAAGTCTTGCACCTATTATCATAATAAACCCGGCAAAAAAGCTCCATAAGAGTCTAGAGAGTATAGAGTTGTTCTTGTATTTTTTCCATCCAGTAGGTATGAGTGATAAACGAAATGTTTTTGTAAGAAATACAGAAACAATAAACCCACCAAAGAGCACGCCAAGAAGCATAACCCCTTCCCAAGCACCAGAGTTTTCAATATGTTTTAAATACGTATATTTTTCTGGATCAAGATCAAAAATAATCCCTGCAACATAAGGTACATACGTTGAAGCCCCTATAGGTCTATCTGCCCCAAATATTGAAAATGTCATCAATAAGAGTCCTGACATTAATATGCCACCCATCCACCATGGTAATCTATTCATAAATTCACCTTTTTTGCGAATTATAACAAATATAACAAAAAGTTAACATATAAATAATATTTAATTATTTGATGACTTTAAACAAAAAGAATGATTTTCTATTTTCCTATGGCTAAAGCATAGAGTACCATTTCATCATTACCCAAAAAAGTATTGACCTCATCATCATAGTAGGCACCAATGCCAGAACATCCTATCTGCATATATTGTGCAGCGACATAAAGCCTTTGTCCTATGATACCTGCTTTTTGGTAGAGGGCTTGGTAGTTTTTTGCTTTTGAAGTAAGGAAAAAAGCCACTGCTCCTTGCTCTGAAAGAAGATATTGTTCTAAAGAAAGACACCCTGCTTTTCTAGCAAAATCTCCATACGCTATATATGCTCCATCTTTATAGAGCCCTAAAGGCATGTCCAATACACGATTGACCACAACATACACAGAGACCTCTTCATCACAGTCAGAGAGTATGGGTTGATGTATAGAGTCCATAATATAGTTAAACTGCCCTTTGGTAATGGCTCCTTCATTAAACCCACGTTGAGACCGACGGTTGAAAATTGTTTCTTGGAGCTTAGTTGTATTGTAAGTAAATTTAGGTGCTTTACTCTGTTTTTTACATGATTCAAGATGTATGGTTTCATGATACGCTTCTTCTATAATCTCATTTTTTTCAAAACTACGACTGCCATCAACATAAGGCAGTTCAAACTCTATGGCTTTTACTTCTCTTCCTTGTATAGGTACTGCCATACTAGCCCCAGATAAAAACCACTCACGCTCTTCAAACCCAAACATACGGTTAAGCTTTTCTCTTTCTATTGTATATATCATCTGCACTGCATGAGGTTTAAGTAGTGCAGCAGCCTCGATACTTCCTAACAGGTGTCCTGCATCTAAAAGACAGTAACGAAAAGCACGGTTTTTGTATTTCCATGATGACCTATAGTAGATGGCTGAGACTAAAAAAAGATACCCACGCATGGCAGTCTTAAAACCAAAGTAAGGCTCTAATCCTTCCTCTTCGTTAATACTTTGTAGTAATGTCAAAGAAGCACTACTCACTTCATAATGATAGATACCATCCTCTTTCCCTTCTACCTCGCGTACTTGAAAGTAGAGTTCATTGGGATATAAAGCCCCTGCACTTGGATTAATACGAAGATAATACTCACCACTAGGATAAGTCCTTTTTTCAGTCAAACCTGCGATATGATAAAGAAAGTTATCTTCAGATTCTTCTAAATCTAACTTTACTTTTTTATAGCTATCGGGGTAGTTTTTATACGTACTTGGCTGGTCTTCCCATGCCAACTGGTTGGGGTTAGTTCTTATGGAGTTGTAGGAGTGTTTAGTTGCTGAATGATACCAAAACATTATGTAAACATCTCGCTATGTTTGTCTTTAAGCATTTCAATTTTCTCACATGCTTCTTTAAATAAGTTATAGTGTTCTATCTCTTCCACACATAAGTGTTTATGACGTTCATATGAAGCAATAACTTTTTGTGCTTTGTCTTTTACATTAGCCCTATTGCGTTTAATATGCTCAAATGCTATAGCCCCATTGATAAGCCCTTTTGCCAAGTTAGCCAAGGGATGTTTCTTTAAACGTAGTGGATGCCATGCCTCTTCCAAAACTTCATGGGCTTCAAAATACTCCTCTGCCTCTAAAAGTTTTAGGTACGCTTTTAGGGCACCTTCTAAGTCATCATTCATGGTGAGCATTATTTGACTGCCTTTTCTATTTGTTCTATGAGCTTTGTGATATTTTTATCATGAGCAAAACACATCGTGGTTTTACATGCAAGATACTCATCACTCTCTTGGACTCTACTTAAAAGGAAAGGGTACTTCACTTTATCTAACAAAGATTTGGCAATAAGTAACTTTTCCTTTTTCCCATGAATAATAATATCTCCCTTTTTCAAACGTAAAAAAGTATGGACTAACTTAGGTGCAAAAGCAGGATTTGTCTCAAGTACTGCTCCACTATGGATTATGGTTTCTTTTACAATAGCGTTATATTTTAGCACTTCTGTTAAAGCACTCATGCGGACTAAATCTTCTAACATCATAGACAATGCAGAACTGTAATACCTATCATCAAAGTCTGCATGTGCCTCTAACCCATCATTACTCAAATACCATTGTTTATTTCTATAGAACTTATGCAGTGCTTCATCTGTTAATTTTTGTGCCAAGGAGAGGTACGATGGTCTATGTGTCCTCTCATATCCAGATATCAATGCATCTACCAAAAAAGCATAATCTTCAAGCAGTGCTTTTTGTGTAGGTATATTACCGATGAGTGTTTGATGGTAAAGTATCTCTTTAGCACGCATAAGTGTAAGTAAAGCATCTAGTCTCTTTTGTGCTAGAGTAAGATACTTTTTATCTATTTTAGACACTTCAAAAAGTGCTTTTATCATCATGGCATTCCACGCTGTATTTATCTTTTTGTCTACAAAAGGAAAAGTACGTTTATCACTTAATGCTCTTAAATAGGTTTTTAACTCCTCTAGCCTTCTAGGTACTTCATCATTTGTTATATGCGTATGTGAATATTCTCCATCTATATTACCATCTTCTTCTATGCCCATGTAGGCTAAAGTATCTTCTATCTCTTTAGGCTTCCACCCCTGCTTTTCAAGTATACTTTCTATCTTGTCATAGGCATAAATAAAATACCCACCCTCTTCTCCACCTGAGTCTGCATCACTTGCTGAAAAATAGACACCTTCTTGCCTATAGTTTTTTTCCATTTGGGTGATGGTTTCATCTACTACTTTTTTGTAAAGTTTGTCTCCTGTCATTTCATAAAGTTTTACATAAACGGTAATAAGTTCTGCATTGGTATAAAGCATCTTTTCAAAATGGGGTATCTGCCATGCCTTATCTGTTGTATAACGAAAAAACCCACCTCCGACTTGATCATAAATACCACGTTGTGCCATTTTTCTAAGGGTAAGTTCTGCCATATTAAATGCTTGTTTATTGGCACTGAGTTGATAGATATCTAACAATAGTGCTAACTTAGAAGCTTCAGGAAATTTAGGCTGCTTAGCAAAACCTCCATGTACACTGTCAAATTGTTTTGCAATGTCGGCTACTACCTTATCCATTATCTTGACATCCAACTTTACTTTGAGCATGGCATTATTGGTAGTTTTTTTATACTTTTCTATGGCTTGAGTAAATGCTTCATTTTGTTTTTGTAACTTAACAAAAGAAGGCAACAAATTAATTAGCCCTTTAGACCCATAGCCCTCTTCTCTAGGAATATATGTTCCCATAAAAAATACTTCCCTCTTCGGTGAGAGAAAGACACTCAGAGGCCAACCTCCCCTCTCTCCATAAACACGCATATAAAGTGCTTGATACTTTTTATCTATCTGAGAGTACTCCTCTCTGTCTACTTTGATAGAAATAAAATTTTCATTAAGTATCTTTGCCAATTCCACATCTATAAAACTCTCTTCTTCCATTACATGACACCAGTGACAAGTACTGTAACCAATAGAGAGAAAAATAAGTTTGTTCTCTTTTTTTGCCTTAGTAAAGGCTTCCTCTCCCCAAGGGTACCAATTGACAGGATTATGTGCATGTTGCTGTAAATAAGGGGAGTGTTCTTTTGTAAGCGTATTCGTGTAGTTATGTTCAGACCATAAAGTACTCCAAAGTAGCGTAAATAATAGTATGTATCTAAGGTTTGGCATTTGTACTCTTTTGTGTATAATAAACCTAGTATACCACAAGGAGTAATCATATGTTGGGCATGAGTAAAAAAGACAGAAAAAACATTCAGACAAAAATAGAAAACGATATTCTTCTTCTCAATGAACAAATTAGAGACTTAGAAGAAAAAGTAAAACCTATCTCTCCAGACTGTGGACTTGGACGACTCACCAGGCTAGAAGCCATGGGCGAGCAACATGTTAACAACAAAGTACTGGATGAATCACGTATTAGACGTACACGACTAAACAATGCTCTCCAACGCATAGACAATCCTATGTTTGGTATTTGTATTGAGTGTGAAGAAGAGATAGGGGTAGGACGTATATCTATACGTCCTGAGAGTGTTCGTTGTGTGGAGTGTGCAAATTAAAGAGTTATTTAAATAACGGTATTAGAGCAAAGCTCCACTACCTACGTTAACACTAAGTTTTCTTCAGCAGAAAGCTCAAGAAACTAGTTTCTTTTATAAACTTTCTATATTCCCTACAACCTTACCTATAATGGTTACTTCATCAGCACTTATTGCTTGTGGAGGGTAAATACTGTTATCTGAAATAAGCTCTATCATACCATCTGCACGTTGATGTATACGCTTAATAAAGAGTCCACCTGTTGTAGATGCTATGAAAATACCATTTTTATTAATGTTTGTTTGTGTTCTGTCTACAAAGACTATGCTTCCATCTTGAAGTGTTGGTTCCATCGATTCACCATCTACATGTATGGCTTCTAGTTCAGTGTTACCCAACCCAACCATATTATGCATAATCTTTTCATCTATACTAATAGTCTCATAGTTTTCAT
>Ga0256845_1002011_pt1 | contig 15350 bp, 11 predicted proteins | sample RiftiametaG_FD_189101 | JGI IMG/M metagenome (GOLD analysis project Ga0256845, IMG submission 189101) | Tube worm associated microbial communities from hydrothermal vent at the East Pacific Rise, Pacific Ocean - Riftia | ecosystem: Host-associated > Annelida > Integument > Unclassified ...
TTATGTTTGCTCATTGGCGAGCAGGAATGATAGGCGCGTTTGCCTAATGGAAGCGGTATGAATTGAGAGGTTCACGTACCGTTTTGCGAGAGGCTGTAGGGGAAGTTCCTACGGCCTACTCACCATAAGCTTCATTGGCAATTAGATGTGAGCTTTAATGAAGATCAATGTCGGTTACGAAGCGGAAATGCAGCAGCCAATTTTTCATTCCTAAATAAAATCGCTTTAAACTGACTTAAGAATGAGAAAAGTGCAAAAATGGGTATTAAATCGAAGCGTCTTAAAGCGGGATGGGATGAAAAATATATGATGAAAGTATTAACGGTCGGTTTAGCTTAGCCTAATTGGTTATTTATAACCCGTTTGCCCTGTTATTACATGCTGCCACTTCACCAAAATATTTAAATTAATATTTAATCATTTCAGTCCATTAGATTGATAAAGATCATTTTATCAACGGATGAAATTGAAGTGTTAGCGACATCGTTACCAAGTGAACAAAAATCAAGCGGTTTCAAGAATGAAACATTTCTTTATTAAACTCAAAAATCATCTGGAGCCAGTGAGGTTATTTGAAAACCTGATTGAGGTGCTGGTCAAAACAGTAGAGCCAATAAGGATTGGACGAAGTTATCCAAGGATTCACAAAAAATCGAATAAAAAATTCCATATTACGATTAAAAGGACTCGATAATGCTTATACTTAATGACATTGACCCTCCAGGTGGTGGTATGTCTCGTATGTAATTACGTGCGTGAGCAGAGGCTAGTTAAAACGAGACAAAATAGTATCGTTTGGATTATCATCTTCCGTGGTTTCAGGATAGTCGAGAGTGTAGTGTAGACCTCGACTTTCTTTTCGTCTCATTGCACACTCTATAATTAATTCAGCGACAGTAATCAAGTTTCTAAGCTCTAACAGATCGCTTGAAATTTTAAAGTGAGAATAATAATCTTTAACTTCTTGTTTTAATAATTCAATTCGACGTTTTGCTCTTTCTAATCGTTTAGTTGTTCTAACAATTCCAACGTAATTCCACATCAAATGTCTTAGTTCATGCCAGTTATGGGAAATTACAACATCTTCATCCGAGTCTGATACTTGGCTATCATCCCAATTAGGAATAATTAGATCATTATTGGAAATGAAGGTGTCTGGTGGTTGTTTTGATGCTTCTGTTAAAATACTTTCCGCGGCATTTTTTGCAAAAACTAAACATTCTAGCAATGAATTGCTAGCCATTCGATTTGCACCGTGCAAACCAGTAAATGAAACTTCTCCAATTGCGTATAAATTGGGCAGATCTGTCATTGAATGTTTATCAACGACGACACCACCGCACGTATAATGAGCAGCTGGAACAACCGGAATGGCTTCTTTGGTGATATCGATCCCTAATTTCATCAATCGATTATAAATGGTTGGAAAATGAGTGGTAATAAACCCGGATTCTTTATGGCTGATATCCAAATAAACACAATCGACACCTAAGCGTTTAATTTCATGGTCAATCGCTCTAGCAACGATATCCCTTGGCGCCAACTCTGCTCGTTTATCAAAATGGTGCATAAATCGCTCACCATTCGGTAGTTTTAAAACTGCACCTTCTCCACGCAAAGCTTCAGAAATAAGGAATGAGTTTGCTTTATCATGAAATAAGCAAGTGGGATGAAATTGGTTAAATTCTAAATTAGCTACTCTGCATCCACTTCTCCATGCCATCGCAATGCCATCTCCGCTGGAAACATCAGGGTTACTGGTATATAAATAGACCTTACTTGCACCACCGGTTGCTAAAACCACATATTTTGCTTGAAATGATTCAACTTTTTCTGTTTCACGGTTTAGTGCATAGGCTCCATGAATTTGATTAACTTCTCCAATAACGCCCAAACTATGAGTCGTTATCAAGTCAACCGCATTATAGTTTTCAAAGGTATCAATACTAGAATTATTTTTAACTGATTGGCAAAGGGTTGTTTGTACTTCTCTTCCGGTGGCATCGGCTGCGTGAATGATTCTACGACGGCTATGACCGCCTTCTTGAGTAAGGTGAAAGTCTTTTTCAATATTGGATGATTGGTTACTAGAAGCAGAATCTTGCTTGCTGAACTCAACGCCTTTGTCTATTAACCATTGGATAGAGCGTTTACCATTTTCTACGGTATATTGAACTGCATCTTTATGACATAAGCCTGCGCCAGCTTTTATTGTATCTGATACATGTGCTTCAATAGTATCCTCACTGTCTAAAACAGCGGCGATCCCACCTTGTGCATAAAAAGTGGCACCCTCGCTAAGCATTCCTTTTGAAACAATATTAATACTAAAATGCTCCGCTAAATTAAGCGCACATGTTAGACCAGCTGCTCCACTCCCAATAATTAAAACATCAGAAGTATGTTGGATAGATTTAGAGTCATTAGTCATTGATTTAATGGTCTTAATATTTATAAATTTCAATATAAGGCTATTCTGCTAAATTTGTTCCCTAATTGCTATAGAATATTTTATATTCCTTAATTGGTTGGTTAAATATCTGATATAATTTTTAAATAATATTTTAACTGTTGTTTTAATTATTTTGAAACTATGCGGACTTATCATAGTCAGTGTATGTTCTGAATTTACAGAACCATATAAAGCAACAAAACATAAGAATTAGGATTAATGTCTAGAGATTTATCGTCAAAAGATTTGGATGCCGAATTGGTCAAAAGAGTCCAAGCGGGAGATAAAAAAGCATTCGATATATTAGTGATAAAATATCAAAATAAGATATTTTCGATTATTAGTCGATTTATCAGCGATCATGCTGAGGTTAATGATGTCGCTCAAGATGCTTTTATTAAAGCGTATCGTGCATTGCCCAATTTTAGGGGGGAGAGTGCGTTTTATACTTGGATTTACCGTATTGCCATTAATACTGCAAAAAACTACTTAACTGCACGTGGTAGACGGCCACCAAGTTCAGACATCGACTCACAAGAAGCTGAAACCTATACAATTGGTGGTTCGCTTCAAGAGCATGCTTCTCCAGAGAGCTTGTTAATGCGCGATCAGTTGAAAAAAATCATTTTTGATACGATAGACTCATTGCCAGAAGACTTAAAAACAGCGATTACATTAAGAGAAATTGAAGGAATGAGTTACGAGGAAATTGCGGAATCAATGGATTGCCCTGTTGGAACTGTTCGATCCCGCATATTTAGAGCTCGAGAGACAATTGATGAGCAGGTTAAACCACTGATAAAAAAATTCTAATTATTTATAATAAATGTGAACTAATTGTAATTTTTTGTGTCAGATTTGTGCAAATGGACGAGTTATGGTTACATAAATACTTATCATAAATGGTTTAGGCTTAGCTTTTTGAAGAAAATAAGAGTCACAAGTTAATTAAAATAGGTAAAATATGACCCAAACAATTGACAATTCTAAAAAAAATTTAGAACCATTAGCTTTAGAGAAACTGGTTTCAGGCTTATTAGATGAGCAAATCACTTCTGAAGAACTCAATGAATTATTAAACGAAGAGGGCGTTAACGAAACCTTTTATCGTTATAATATGGTTAGCAAAATTTTACATGATGAAGTAACGGGTTCGGTGAGTTTGGACTTTGTTAATTTAGTCAGTCAAAAATTGGATAACGAGACTCTTATTTCAACGCCATTTAATAATGTTATTCCTTTATTCTCAAAAATTAAAAAAATCACCGGAGGTATGGCGATTGCAGCTTCTGTTGCAACCTTCGTTTCCGTGCAAACCGTACAAGTTGCACAGGACGATGATCTATTTGGTTCTGGTGTTGTTGTACAAAGTTCGCAAGCTCAAACTCTTCCTGCCGATGCAATAGTGAGTAAAAATACTATCGATCCTGCCAACTATTGGTTAGAAACGGCTGAGCAAAAAGAGTTAGAGTTATTCAACGATAAGTTTATGAGTAAAGCTAGGCAGTCTGAGCAAGAATCTATAGCACCTTTTGCAAGGACTGTTAGAGGGCAAAGAATTGGGACGATTCGATTTTCTAAAGAGCAATGGCAATATATATTACGTCGCTCGACTCGTTTAAAGGAAGCAAAAAAGGAAAATGATAAGGCTAATAAATAGTCTGGGTCATTTTGTTGATTTTTACTTTGATAACCACATAAGCATTTAGAACTTAAACATAGCCACCATCTAGACATTAAACTGTGTATGCTTGAAGAAATCGCTATTGTTTCAAATATTAAAGGTGGCGTTGCAAGCATAGTCACTAAAAATCAGTTATCCTGTTCAAGTTGTCAAATATCTAATAGCTGTGGCAACGGAATAATCGAAAAATACTTGTCTGGTAAGGTTTTTATAAGTCAAATAGTTAACTCTTTAAATGCGAAAGTAGGCGATCAGGTGATAATCACCTTACCAAACTCTAGTGTCACTAAAGCTTCTGTTATTACTTACTTTATCCCAATCTTAACAATGTTTTTATTCGTACTAATTGCCACAATGCCTTTTGTTCAGTTAATGCTACACAAACTACCAATCTTTGATCCAAAAAATGAGATTGCTGTAATTGTTTTTTCTGTGTTAGGGTTGATTTTTGGTTTTTTGTTAACAAATTATTACAATCTCAAACGTTTAGATCACGAACAATATCAAGTTACAATGGTCAGAATTATTCCTAGTTCAGTTTAAGACTAAATTAGATTATGTAATTATTTCAAATAAAGCTAATTGAAACCAACTAAACCAACCAATTTACTAAAGGAACTCCAATGAAAAAATTAGTGTCTGCTAATAGGTCTTACGAATTTTTAAGGAATGGCAAACAATATTTAACATTAGTCTTTATTTTTGTGTCGGTTGCATTGATTTTATTTACTAATAATACTTTTGCAGCTCGGTTGCCTGATTTTGTTGAATTAGCGGAGAAATCTCAACCAAGTGTTGTTAGTATTTCAACAGAAATAAAAGCAAGACAAAGAAATTCCTTTTCTCGAAGACCATCAAGTGGAAATCAACGAGGTCCTAGTGGCTCTGGTTTTATTATTTCGAAAGATGGTTATGTGATTACAAATAATCATGTCGTAGAAGGGGTCGAAAAAGTATTTGTGAGGCTGAATACTGGCAATCATTTGGAAGCAGAAATTGTTGGTACGGACGTCGAAACAGACATAGCCTTATTGAAAATAGATGTTCAAGATTTAAAACCATTTAAAATCGGCAATATTGATGAAACTAAAGTCGGCTCATGGGTTTTGGCTATTGGAGCACCATTTGGTTATGAACAAACAGTAACCGCAGGAATTATTAGTGCAAAAAGCCGAAGTGTTGGTGAGCAGTATATTCCCTATATTCAAACGGATGTTGCAATAAATCCCGGAAATTCAGGTGGACCACTCATTAATATGTCAGGTAAAGTGATCGGGATTAATTCCAAAATATTAAGTACATCAGGTGGTTCAAATGGTTTATCCTTTTCAATCCCTATTGATTTAGCTATGGATGTTGTAAAACAACTTAAAGATGACGGAACCGTCATAAGAGGCTATTTAGGTGTTAATTATCAAGAGGTTAGTTATGAATTAGCAAAATCTTTTGGGTTAAAACGTTCTCGTGGAGCTTTGATTAACACGGTTGCACCTGAATCTCCAGCCGAGAAAGCAGGATTGAAAGCCGGAGATATCGTTTTACAAATTGATAAAAAGGCGATTAAAAACCATAGCGAACTACCATTTGTGATTGGTCGATACCGACCTGGCGATAGCGCAAACTTACAGATTGTAAGAGGCAGCAAAAAACTCAATAAAAAAGTGACAATTGGTTCCAGAACCGGTGAAGATATAGCTTCTAATTCCCAACTTCCATCAACCGGTAAAGTTAACTGGTTAGGTGCTGAGCTAAAAAATATTCCCGATGAAATTATGAAGCGTAGCAATATCAGTGTTGGTGTAATGGTGACTAAAGTTGATGGCGGTTCTATTGCAAATGCAGGTGTTAAAGAGGGCGATATTATTCAGTCTGTTCAATTAAGTAGCACCAGTAATCTAGCAGAGTTTAATAAGGTGATTGAATCTCTGCCGGATAGAGGTAGCGTTCCCGTCTTGGTGAATAGACCTGGAGCTGGTGCTCAATACGTTATTATTGATATTGAATAGCGAAGTAAAAATTAGTTGTCCAAAAATCGGCTGTAATTTGTTTATAAATATCACATAATCGAAAGACTATTTGGTAACAAAGGTTTAAACAATACAAATGCAGCCGACACTTGACAAGCAAAACGACAAGCAAAAAATACTCCCACCAAGAAAAGAGATGTACCAAGCACTTTGTAACAAAGATGAGAGTTATGAAGGTGTTTTTGTTGCCGCAATTACCTCAACAGGTATTTTTTGCCGTTCATCATGTAGTGCAAGAAAACCAAAAGAGCAAAATTGTGAGTTTTATATTGATAGCCATCAAGCGCTTAGTTTTGGGTTTCGGCCATGTAAAGTATGCAAACCGCAACAACCTTTAGGTGAAACACCTGATTGGATTAAACGGTTATTAAATGACGTTGCGAGCTGTGAAAATTTTCGAATTAAAGATTGGCAACTCAAAGAGCGGGGAATAGAGCCAACTACTTTGAGGCGTTGGTTTAAAAAGCATCATAATATGACGTTTCAAGCTTATTTACGTTCTCTGAGGTTAAATCAGGCGATTGGTTTGATCAAACATGAATCTAAGGTCGCTCAAATAGCGATGGATTCAGGTTATGATTCTTTGAGTGGTTTTTCTGATGCGTTTAAAAAATTGGTTGGTTTATCACCAATAGCGAGTAAAAATAAAAGTACCATCACCATTAATCGAGTCGTTTCTCCTTTGGGACCAATGATTGTGGGCGCAACAGAAAAAGGAATTTGCCTGCTTGAGTTTTTTGACCGACCCATGTTAGAAACGCAATTAAAGCGCTTAACAAAATGGCATAACGCACAATTTATTACAGGTGAAAGTCAATATTTTTACCAATTAAATCAAGAAATTAAATTGTATTTTACTAATGAACTTGTTGAGTTTAAAGTGCCTCTCGATGTATTAGGTACTGACTTTCAAGTTCAGGTATGGAATGCTTTAAAAACTATCCCTTATGGCGAAACTCGATCTTATCAAGAGCAAGCTATTTCTATTGGTAACTCGAAAGCCGTAAGAGCGGTAGCAAGTGCGAATGGAGACAATCGGATTGCTATTATTATTCCTTGTCATCGAGTGATTGGAACAAATGGTAAATTAACCGGTTATGGTGGTGGTCTTTGGCGCAAGCAGCGCCTTTTAGAGATCGAAATGCATCAAAGTTAAAAATATTAACAGATCAGAAATTTTAATTCTGACAATTTATATTGCATTTTTGTCAAAAAACTCCTACATTATCAGTAAATTAGCCAACGTTTTCATCCATAAGAGTTTTGTTTAAAATAATAAGACGGGCTTGGACTTGAATAATAATTGCTGGAGTTTTAAATGGCTGCCAAAATCATAGGCATCGCACAATCCAAAGGTGGTGTAGGGAAAAGCACTTTATGTGCTAATTTGTCAGTCACTCTTTCTCAAAATGCGAAAGTACTTATGATTGACTGTGATCCTCCGCAACATTCATTGAGCGCTTGGTATGCTATTCGTAACGATTTATATATAGAAACTGGGTTAGATATAAAAACAGCTTCAACGTCAACTCAATTAAATACCCTCATAAAAAAACACAATAAAGATTATGATTATATTTTGATTGATGGAGCACCCCATGTTAATTCTTTAGTAAGAGCCATGTTATTGTCATCAAATCTAATCATTTTGCCTTTAGCTCCATCTTTAGTAGAAATATGGTCTTTTAAGTCATTTGAAAACTTGATAAATGAAGCCGCTAAGTTTAATAAAAACTTGAATTGCAAGATTGTTTGGAATCGAGTGCGTAAGCGGGTAAAATCTTCGCAAGATATTATAGAACAAGTTAATAAGGAATCTAAGTTAACGGCGTTCAAAAATATAATTTCGTTCCGAGTCGCCTATATGGATTCATTTGCAGAGGGTTGTAGTGTTTATGAATGGAGTGATGCTGTAGCAAGTGCAGAAGTTTGGTCTTTAAGCTCAGCAGTAAAGCGCATCTTAAATAAATTAAACCCATTAAAACAGACTCAATCTCAAGCAGCTCAAAATTTTGTGAAGAAGGGTTAATTTCAATAAATAATCAATCATTTATAATTGAACTCAAGTACCAATCCACGTCGGAATTTAAGGCTGATAAAAGCAGCGCTTGAAGTGCTTAATCCTTTGAGTCAAACGACAAATTCAGCTAAAATACCCTTAGTTTGCAGTGTTCTCACTAAAACCTTTTTTTTGATATTTATTGAATCAGTCAGTGTGCAATTAATCTTATTTTGCCTTTCCCTTTTTTCATAGGATAAACCAATCAAAGTACTTTTCTCTCAGGGCGCATCTCACACTACACGCTTATTTGTGGTAGTGGTTGTTTCTGTGATTTTGATGTTTATCGATCACCACGAAAAACATTTAAAAGGTGTGCGCTCAGCAATAGGCACTTTTGTAACACCACTTGTTTATCTTGCGGATATTCCTCAAGAGTTCTTCTCTTGGGGAGGCGAATCAATGATGAGTCGCTCCCAATTACGTCAAGAAAACCAGAACCTAATCTCAGAGTCAGAAATCCTCAGGTCACAATTGCAAAAATTTATATCCTTGCAGGTTGAAAATGCTCGATTAAGGAATTTACTAGGCACTCAAAGTGAAATGTTAGAGAAACGTTTGTTGGCAGAAATTATTCAAATTGACGGTGATCCATTCAGTTTAGAATTTATAATTAATAAAGGTAGTAACGATCTAGTTTACGTTGGTCAAACCGTTATTGATGCGCAAGGTATTGTGGGGCAGGTGATTGGTGTATCAGTATTTACCTCTAGAGTGATAATGATCTCTGATTCTAGACATGCTATTCCAGTGCGGGTTGCAAGAAATAATGCAAGAGCCATTGTGGCTGGGAGTGGACAAATAAGCCAATTGTTTTTAAAAAATGTAACAGACACTACTGATGTGCAAGTTGGTGACACTTTGATAACATCCGGTCTAGGTCAAAAATTTCCGAAGGGTTACCCTGTAGCTATAGTGACTAAAGTTGTACATGACCCAGGCAAAGCTTATGCCATTATCACAGCAAAACCGACAGCCAAACTAGCTCAATTATCATCAGTTCTATTAGTTTGGACATTGAAAGAGACAGATCATCAATTAGGTGCGCAAAGTGATTAGAAGCGAGTCAACGGGCAGTTTTGCGATCTTTTTATCATTTGTCGTGGCATTATTTTTAAGTATTTTACCATTACCCGATGGAATAAATTTATTTAAACCTGATTGGGTCGCATTAGTGTTAATCTATTGGGTTATGGCGACACCTAATCGAATTGGTGTGTTAATTGGCTGGTCTGTAGGTATTGTAGCAGATGTTATGTATGGTTCTTTGTTTGGAATTCATGCCATGTCATTAGCGTTAGTTGCTTATTTAATCCAGTTACTTTATCACCGGTTAAGGCTTTTTCCGCGTTGGAAGCAAGCGATTAATATTGCTGTTGTTATAGGGATTCATATGTTACTTGGATTAGTGTTGCAAAATTTTGTGAAGCCAATTAGTTATGATTTTTCTTATTGGTTTCCTGTATTTACATCGTTACTATTTTGGCCTTGGGTATTTATTATTTTACGAGATGTTCGTAGAAAATTTTGCAAAGAAGGTTAAAACATGTGTTTAAAATAAAAGTAATGATTTGTTTATGAAAAAAATTTATTTAGCCTCAAAATCCCCTAGGAGGCAAATTCTTTTAAGTCAAATTAATATTGATTTTGAAATAATTGACATTGAAATTGATGAGTCTGTTAATCGTGGTGAAATACCACTCAATTATGTTCGAAGAATGTCAATAGAGAAAGCTAAAGCAGGATGGGATTCCGAGAAAAAAATAAATGATATTTCTGTGTTAGCGGCCGATACAAGTATTGCGATAAACGATAAAATTCTAGGTAAGCCAGAAGGACGAAAAAATGCCCATGAAATGTTAAGTTTTTTATCAGGTAAAACACATCAAGTGATTACGTGTGTTAGCTTAATATTGCCAAATTTTAGTGGAGTAAAAAAAGAGAGGCAAGAAACAACAGATCGAGGGGGAATAGACAAGCTAAATATGAAAACGATTGACTCAATTACAAACGTTAGTTTTATGGATTTATCGAGTTCTAATATTGAAGAATATTTAAAAACAGATGAGTGGATTGGTAAAGCTGGTAGTTATGCTATACAAGGGTACGCCGCAAAATATATTAAAGCGATTGAAGGTAGTTATTCTGGGGTCGTTGGTTTGCCCTTGTATGAAACTAATCAATTGCTAAATAGCGTCAGGTCTGAGCATTCTTTAAATGAAATGAAATGTGAAGTGTAAATAAATGAAAGAAGAAATATTATTTAGTGTCTCACCACAAGAAAGTAGAGCCGCAGTTCTTGAGAATGGCATGTTGCAGGAGCTTTTTATTGAGCGTGCATCAAGTCGAGGTCTGGTCGGAAATATTTATCGAGGAAAAGTGATTCGAGTATTACCAGGAATGCAAGCAGCATTCATTAATATTGGACGCGAGCGGTCAGCTTTTTTACATGCTGCTGAAATATTGCCAATGTCAGAAACTGAAATGATTGAGGAAAATGTTATTCCTGCTCAAGATATTAGGGAGCTTTTGCACGATGGACAAACAATCACGGTTCAAGTAATTAAAGATGAATTAGGAACAAAAGGTGCTCGTTTAACAACCCATTTAACTATACCTTCTCGATTTTTAGTGTTAATGCCAGATAACCAACATATTGGTATCTCACAACGTATTGATGATGAAAGTGAGCGTCAAAGATTAAAAGACATTATCAATAATGAGCGAGATAAATTTAGAACAAACAAACTTAAAAATAAAAATTCAAAGGATAAAAATAGCTCGTCTGATGAGTTTCAGGGTTATATAGTTCGTACCGCTGCGGAGGGTGCAGAGTTCTCAGAGCTTGTCGCTGATATTACATTCTTGAATAAGCTTTGGGAGAGGATAGGGCATAGAATTCAAAAAGCGAAAGCCCCCAGTTTAGTGCATGAAGATCTTGATCTTGCTCGTAGATTTGTCAGAGATCTAGCACCAATGCATGTAGAAAAAATTCGTATTGATTCAGAGTTAGTTCACAATAAATTGTTAGAATTTCTAAATGAATTTACACCTGATTTAAGTGAAAGTTTAGAATTATATACAGGCGAAAGACCATTATTTGATCTCTTCAATGTTGAAGATGATATTGAAAAAGCATTAGAAAGAAAAGTGAATTTAAAATCTGGTGGTTATCTTATTATAGAGCAAACCGAAGCGATGGTGACTATTGATGTTAATACTGGGGCATTTGTCGGATATAGAAATTTAGAAGATACCGTTTTTAAAACTAATTTGGAGGCAGCTTCTGCTCTAGCTAGACAAATTAGATTACGAAATTTAGGTGGTATGATCATTATCGACTTTATTGACATGAAAGAAGAAGAACATAAAAGGCAAGTTTTGAGAACGTTAGAAAAAGCAATTGAAAAGGATCGAGCGAAAACCAAAATATCAGAAGTCTCATCGCTCGGTTTGGTTCAAATGACAAGAAAGCGTAATAGAGAAAGTTTAGAACACACTCTCTGTGAAACCTGTCCCACTTGCGATAGTCGAGGCAGTATTAAAACAGCCCAAACTATATGTTATGAAATATTGCGCGAATTGCATCGTTCAGCTATGGCATACGATGCGAAAAAATATTTGGTATTAGCCTCTCAAGAAGTTGTTGATCGTATGTTAGATGAAGAAACAACTCATATAGCAGAACTCGAATTAATGATTAATAAACCTGTCAGGTTTCAAGCGGAACCTTTGTATACACAAGAGCAGTTTGATGTTGTACTTATTTAATCATGATGAGATAGCTATACGTTATGCCAAATAAAAAGATTCAAAAATCTGTCTATTTAAGAATTGTTGGCTATGTCATCAATAAAATATGGTTATTGTTTGCGACTCTCATCATAGGCTTAGCAACATTTTTTTTAATGCTTGAATTACTTCTTCCGGAAGTTAATCGTTATAAATTAGAAATTGTCGATTGGATTGAAAAAAATTATCAAATTGATATTGAAGTCGATGCTATTTCTGTTAAATGGTCCACAACGGGACCTAGTATTTCATTAATCAATTTTTCTGTTCTTTCTGACGATAAAAGTTTTAATTTGTTTGAAGTTGGTTCTCTTTCTGTCGAATTTGATTTTTTGGCATCTATTTTAAATCAAGAGTACTCAACACATGCAATACAGTTGCAAAATGCTAATATGCGTTTCTATATTGATTCTAAACTTGGCGTTAAGCTCAATACTTTTTCGGTTTTAAAAGATAAGACAATAAATACTCCAGTTGATGCTGGTCAAATTGAAGGTACAAGCAAACGTTTCTTTGAACTATTAGTTGCACAAAAAAAAATTGAAATACACAATTCAAAGTTAGAAATAATGACGTTGCGAGGTTCTAGTTTTAATTATAAAGTAGATGATTTAACAGTAAAAAAATATCTAAATCATCATCAGTTAATCGGTCATTTAACACACATTGAAGAATCAATTAATCATTCAAATTCAATTAAGCTAATTGCTGAAGTACACACTGGTGCTGAGGAAAATGATAATTATACTAATCTTTATCTGGATATCGATAATGTTGACTTAGCTTCATTACCAAAAGTAGGATATATTTTTGAGGAAGGTGTTAAGCCAAAAATTGAAGAGAGACTAGGCTTAACAATAAATAGTAATAATACCAAAGAAAACTCAGGAAAAACAAATGCGTCTTTGAGTTTGTGGGCTAGATGGAAAAATAGGCATTGGCAAACAATGGATGCTCAGATTAGTTTAAATGGAGAAAAAAAATTATCGGCTATTTTGTCTTGGCGTAACGAAGATTATCATCACGGTTATGCTGAGTTACATGATTTGATTATTGGAAAAGACAAAGTTGATAGCCAAAATGTCAACTCTGATATTAGCGATAGTAGCTATATTGATAAGGATAATAAACTTGAAGATAAAGTTCTTCAAAAATCTGAAACAATCATATTTAAATATTCTCATGAAGAAAAAGAAAATATATTTTGGAATCTCGCGATAAAAGATTTTAATTTATCACCTGTTTTAAACTACTTGCCATCTGTGCTATCTAAAAAAACATATGGTATGAATTGGTTGGATGAAAGTGATGTGTCATTACAACTAGAACACTTGAAAGTATCTTTCATAAAAAACAAACAAAAATGGAGTAGCTCCGATCTAACGTTACAGTTCTCTAATGTAAAAACAAAAAGGCAAAAAAATATTCCAACGTTCTCAGACTTGTCAGGTTGGGTTTTATTTGATACTGACACGCGTTTTTTTCAAAGTGCAATATATAGTGACTCTAGCGAGCTAAATATCGATGAGTTGTTTCGAGAGAAAATTTCGGTGAATAAATTTATAGCAAATGTTACTAGTGATTTGAGCAATGGGTTTAGTGAGCTAAATATTAGTAACATGATATTTGAAAACGTCGACCTCAAATTGAATGCTGACGCAAAATTCTATTTTGATGACGATGAGCCTAATTTAAGTTTGAAAGCAAAAATAGATAGAGGGGACGTTTCTCAGACTTTTCGATATTTGCCAACAGGTATAATGTCCAATGACTTAGTGAAATATCTTGATTCTAGTATAAAGTCTGGAGACTTGTTTGCGACTAACGCCGTGCTACGAGGTCCGATAAAGAAATTTCCATATCCAAATAATTCTGGTGTGTTTGCTGTTTTAGCAAAAGTCAATGATGTCACTTATCGTTATTTACCTGAGTGGCCTTTGGTAACCAAGGTTAGCGCTGAACTATTGTTTGAAGGAACAGGTATGTTAATCAATGTTGATACTGCACAATCTTTAAGTAATCAACTAACCTCTGCGGAAGTAGGCATCATTGATATGACTTCGGATGATTCAAAATTAGATCTTATCTTAAATATTAATAGCGACAACAACCAAGGGAGAGCTTTTTTAAAAGAGACTCCTCTGGATTTTATCTCTGATGGTCTTAAAAATTTAGACTTTAATGGTCAAATGAAAACTCACATTGATTTGAAAGTCCCGTTATCTAAACAAATAGATCCCACATCTGAACTACAAGAACCTGAGCTAGCAATAACATTGTTAGGTAGTGTTCAACCAATTGGTAATACGTTGAATTTAAACTTGCCCTTCGTTGAAGTTAAGTCTGTAAAGGGTAAATTAGTTTTTGATGAAGGCGGGATTATTAAAAGTGAGATGTCCGGTTATGTTGATGAAAAGCTAGTTCAAGCTAAAATTCAATCAATGGATAAATATGATGTTTATACCAAGGAATATACGTTTATGCAACTCGACCTAGAAGGTGTGTTTGCAAGTACAAGCATCGATCAATTTATTGATGGTCATTGGTCTAGGTTTTTATCAGGTGAAGCTAGTTTTAACGGAAAAATTCTTTTTATGGATAAGGAAGTTATAGATTCAAATGCGGCTATTAAAGCGGAGAAACAATCAAAAATTAAAGTTAGTTTTAATTCAGATCTCAATGGCGTTGCTTTTGATATGCCTGATTTTTTGCATAAAAAACAAATGTCTTCTGAGTCTTTTCAGCTTGATTTAGAGTTTTTTGAAAGTCAAACTTATCGAGCGCAACAAGGTAAAATCGCTTGGAAAGAACTTGATGCTGAATGGTTGCTTGAAACAGACATGAATCAATTAATTAATGATAAGCCCAAGAGTAAACCTACTCATAAATACAGTACTTTTATCAACCTTTTGGCTATTCAGTTATCTTCTGAAACTCAAAATAAAATTCAAATGACTGACTCAAAAATTACCGAAACTGTTTCTTCATCTATTATTTCAAATGAGAAATGGAATCATCCAAACGGTATTACTGTACAAGGGAATATTAAGAAAATTCATTTGATGGACTGGATTGATTTTTCTGAAAGCATTAGAGAAAATTACTCTATTGCCTCGATAAAAAATATGCCATCGAATGATGAAGACTCCGATTTGCTCGTTAACAAGATAGAGCTATCTATAAATGAAATCTTGATACCTGGTGTTAAAGAACTATCTTCAGTTAAAATAACGGCCGATAAATATATCGACTTACCTTGGCGTTTAAGCTTTAAAAGTAATCAAGGGAATACAGATGTGATCTTTGATGAGAATTCACCTTGGCTTGTAAATGCTG
>Ga0256845_1002012_pt1 | contig 15347 bp, 16 predicted proteins | sample RiftiametaG_FD_189101 | JGI IMG/M metagenome (GOLD analysis project Ga0256845, IMG submission 189101) | Tube worm associated microbial communities from hydrothermal vent at the East Pacific Rise, Pacific Ocean - Riftia | ecosystem: Host-associated > Annelida > Integument > Unclassified ...
TTCTTTGTTGACGAGTTAAAAACCCTAAAATTATCATAGTCTTACTCCTCTGTTCTGTCCTTATTAATAACAATATAAATTTAACACATTTTAAATCAAGTAAATAGCATTAAAACAAACTTAGGAATATTATATTCTTCATTGTACTCAGTAGCGTACCAAGTTGCTGAACCTACTGGATCAAAAAATTTGGCAATAATAAGTGGGTTTCCTTCTTTAATTTCTTCGCTTATTTGTGCAAAACGATTTTTTAATGTCTCTGTAATTAGTTTCATTTTTTTCTTTTTTGGAGGTTATAAATCCTTTTCTATTTTTATTGAGTAAGCTCCTTATGTCTTCATGTAATGAGTGATATGGAAATTGGCTTATTCAATTTTCATTACGATTATATAGTTTGTTCTTTATTTTGAGTTTTGATTTTCAATGCTTGTAATTCTTTAATCCGCTGTTTTTGTCTGATTTCATTGATATGGTCGGCTTTTCGCTCTGCTGACTTTGAGTACATAATACCCTTTTTATAATACTCGGAAACAATTCCCTTTTGTTCTGATTTTGATAAATCGTCATGAATGTAACTGACTTGATTTTCTATGTTTTTCTTTCTTATTTTTTGTCTTACGGAACGCTTTTTTGAAATGCCTAGCTTTTTTCCTACAGCATCAATACCTCGTTCAATTAACTTTTCAGTAATGGAAAATATATCTATCTTTCTTTTCTTCATTCTTCTGATTTTAACGATTTTGTGTATTTCTGTACTTAATAGTTAATGTTGATTATCGACTTGGTTATCGCTCTAACTGATCATCTCCTTGCTCTTTTTTCAGCTCTTTAAGTCGTTTTTCTATAATTTCCTCTACTTGCTCATGTGCCAGATAGTGAAGGTCTCTTTGGAGTCTTGCTGATTCCATTTTTTTAATGAGCTCGTCTAGTGTTTTGATACTTTTATAATAATCAGGTTGGTTTTTCATGTCTTTATTTGAAACAACTTGCATCGGGTTATCTGGTCTGGGAAACACCATATCACCATCCATATCTCTGCGGACTTCTGTAAAATGAAAGTGGATCTGTTGAAGTCTAGACAACCGTTCTTCCTGACTCATTCCTGTCCCTAAAAGGATATCATCCATTAAATGATTGCTCATTTCTTCTACCTTTTGATGAACGGCTTCTTTTGTAATTCGTTTACCCTGTCGAACAAATTTTGATTTAAGGAAAAAGGTCCTATTTCGAATTTCCTTTGAGCCTTCTATCAGCTGAATAAAGTGATCAGCAGACTGAATTTTGGAAAATAAAAACATACCTGAATTGGTTTGTTGATGTTCACCTCCTCGGGGATCAATAGTGTAAATATTCTCATCGATGATTTTCGAATGTGCAAATTTTTCTAAAACTGAATTCATCATTTCATTTCTCTCAGGCTTGGAATCTGACAACGTCAGCATTTCTTCTATATTAGTATTTTTGGTTTCTTGAAGAAATTCATTAATACTTTCTTTAAGTTTGTCCCGTTCCAACTGTTCTCTGCCCTTCTCTATCATTTCTATGTGATGTGCTTTATCCTCTCTAAACTGATTAATATATCTTAGATATTCATCTGGATTTTTAAACTCATTCATGGAAGTAATTTTAGGATAAATGAATTTTGCCCGTTCATCTGGATAGCCTTGTAATTCAAGTCCTTTTTCTGTTAATTTCCAATCAGTAAAATATTCAAAGGTATCTGCTAATAATGAATGGTTCTCCTCAGTGTAACGGTCATATCTTTCTGGATCAAATAGTTTATCGAGGTCTGCTCCTTTCTCTTTGAAGTATATTTTTAGTTCCTTTTTTGATATCTGAGAATCGATATTTATTCTATTTTCATTTTTCATCTGTTATTAATTTTAATGCCAATTATTGTTTGTTTTTATACTCTTCTAATGGAATGTATTCGATACTGAAACTCTCTATTATCTCTGCTTCTTCTGTTAAATCATCCATCTGCAATCGCTTCATAAGTTTTCGTTGTTTGTATGCTTCTGTCACTTTTATTTTAAGCGGTTTTTCTCCACTGCTTAAAACCAATATTTCGTCTTTCATTTCTCTGATTTCCGATGTGGTCATAAGGGATCTGGTTTTGGTATGTTTACTTTCCTTATCAGGCTGATATTCATACTTTCCCAATATCTTTTCCATCTGATAGGTTTCGTCTCCAAGTCCCCCGTAATAGCATTTTACATTACAGTTATTGAGGATCGTTTTAGCCTGATTCCCATATTTACTGAGCTGAGATTCTGACTGAAGAATTATTTGCTGTGGAATTTTGAACTTTCTACTGTTACTAATGATGGATGAAAAATCTGAAATAGCTGTGAGTGTATCAAATTCGTCCAATACCATCATGATATCTAGCTCATTATCGGTAGGAATTTTTGAGAATCCAAATCGATAGAATTCTTGGAAAAATAAAGAAAGCATGGGAGCATAAAATTGAGCGTCAGATACAGGAATTTGAACAAATAGAGCCATTGACTCTTTTCTGAAATCGGAAAAGTTGATATTTGATCGTGAGGTGATATCGCAAAGCATGGGATTATCTCCAATAAAACTTAGGGCTGAGAGTGCGCTTGCTATGATACTTTTTCGGGTATTGTCTGAAGCTCCTGTTAAAGCTTTGAATTTCTTCCATACTGATTCGGTGGCTTTGGCTGACATCATAGCTTCTATGATCTCAGAGGAGCCTTGGTATTCTATAATCAGTCGGTATACATTCCCAAGATTATGATAGATTAAAGGTTCTGACTCTAAGATATACTGCATAAAAAGCACCATAGTATCTTCTGCTGAAATGCTCCAAAAATCTTGTTTTTGAGTGTTGGAGGTACTGGCTTTCATCAGGGTTTTGGCTATTTTTTTCATCTGGGTTATGTTTCCCTTACAGCCTTCCAAAGGATTGAAATACAAACCTGTTTTTTGTCCAAAATCAAGTACCATGGTTTGGATACCTTGTGATTTTAAGTATGGAATTGTCTGACCAAGTTCCCCGCTGACATCATTGATGATAAATGAACAATTGCCTGTGGTATTTAAAAGAAATGGAAAAATGGAAATTTGGGTTTTTCCTTTTCCACTAGGTGCAATAACCACCATATTAGACCTAGATTGTTTTAAACTTAGGAATCGTTTTCCGTCCACACAAAATCCTTTATGTCGTCTTGAGAGAAGATTCTGTGAATCCCCGAAGCTGGCATTAAGGGTGTGCTTTTGGGTTTTGGTTTGGGCTTGAATCCCATCTACTATTTCTAAAAAGAAATCAAAAATTCCCGTTAAAATATTAGCAATGGTGTCTAGTATTATTTTCATAATTGTAAATTCTAATAAATGTCGATTATCGATCATAATTGAAATAAATTAATGTCAATTATTGACCATTCTTTCAGTGAGTTTTACTATAAATACTGAAATAGTTTCCAATATTTTTGCACAGCCATAAACACCGAATAATATTATTTTCCAAAGTGACTGAATGATTTGTTTCAAGGTATTAAAAAAGGTTTTCCCTACGGATGAGTTGGAATTATTCATAGTCTTTAAAATTTAGCTTGTACTGATATTTCTATTCCCAAATCGTGCATAATGGGCTTATAGACCCCATTTAAAATTAGCTTGAAAACACCATTCTCTTTGGCGTTTTTTGGTTGATGAATGACAATCAATTTTAAATGACTAATTTGTTTTAATTCCAGAATTTTAGACTGGAATTCAGTCTTTATTCTTTCTGGATCTCTTTCGAGGGTTTTTATTATCCTTTTATCATAGAAGTTTATGAGACTTGAATGTTCCATCAAATCAGAAATCAAATAAACCGTTGTTGGCTTGGTTGAATCTTGAGCGAGGTAACTGAGCTCATTTATGAGAGGCAACCAAATGGATGAGCCACTATATTCTAGCGTGTCTTGATGTTTTAAGTTCTGTAAATCCACTTTAAACAGAGTTAACTCTGCTTCTCTATTTTGTTTATTAGAGAGAAGTTCATTAGCAGGATCAATTTTTAGTTCAATCTGCTCGTTATAATCCACATCTGTGATCGTGGAATACCGAACAATTGATCCACTCCAAAGGTCATTTGGGGAACCTATTCCATCTTTTTCGAATTCAATTTCATTTGCGTCAAATTCTGTAACATCCACAATAATGGAAATTATTTCTGTATTATTTGGGGTGCAAGAACTAAGTCCTGCTATCCCCACTATAAATCTAATTATCATATTCTTCATGGTGTATTGGTTTTAAATTTTATATCAAGGTTTGGTGCTTTATCGTGAAAGAATGTAGGTACTTGCTGATCCGAACGGTGGAACACATTTTGTTCAATAAAAAATTGATAGGTAGAACAATAACTTGAAACAATGGTTTGTTCTACGTTTTTAGCATAAATATGGAGTGCTTGATACTGCTCTTCAGCTTTGGTTATTGACGCTCTAATAGTAGCTTCTTTTTGTTCAATAACTTCTTTTTGTTTCTGGAGTGCATTCAAAGAGTCCTGCATTGCCCCAAAGCTGTTTAGCTGCTCTTTTTCTTTTGGCGTAAGCGAATAATTGTATACCAAAATTGAAGCTGATCCAAAAGAAAAAAGATTAATCAAAATAAAGTACAGACTATTTGCCATACCGCTTGATGCTCTAAAGGAAGCAAAGGCAGAAAAAATCAAACTTACTGCTATAAATACACCAAGTACAACGGCAATTTTCGCAAACCTACTTTTTGCTTTATGAATCATTGATGGCATCTGATGACTCAATACAAAGAGTCCAGCTGAAATGGAAACCCCAATTAAAAGAGCCGTCCAGAGCGGGTAATTTAACTGCTGCAAGACACTTGATGACACTAATGCATCTGTAACCACAATAAGTAATACCAACGGCATGATTCGTTTTAGCTTCTTTCTTTTATTCTGTAGGGCAGGAAGAATATTACGAATTCCTTTCTTCTCGTATTCCCTTTTTTCAACCCGGTAATCATTTACCACCGTATTCTTTTCTTTGGAGGTGATTTCAAGTTGGTAATCAGCATCTGCTCTAAGTCGATCAACTTTCTGTCTTTGGCTTTCAACCTGCAGATGTTTTGCATTTTGATCTATTAACAACTGGAAATTTTGAATAATAGAACCGTTATAGGGTTTTGATTCTTCAATTTTACAATCGACTGGAGGAATAAGGTTAACTGCTTGGTCTTTTCCTGTTTCCCCAGCCTCTTCTTTTAAACGTGTAAATTCTTGTGTGAGATTTAATTCCCACTGCTTATCTTCCACACCATAGTGGAAAGTTTGTTGATCATTTTTCATAATTTATTTTGTTTTCTTATTTAACTCTTGGTGTATTTTTAATTGATAGTAGTAAACCTTCCATGATAGGTTTTTAAAGATTTGTTTATCTAAATAAAACTGGATATACAGTTCCATATAGGTGTAATAACATTTCAACGTTAACAATAAATATTCTCCTGTTTCTTTATTTGTTACTACTAGAATTCGATCATATTTTTCCTCAACATCATAATTATGGATTAGAAAAAAGTGTATTAATTTTTGCCTTTTAATCATTTTCTTTGAATTGCGAAAAAGAAATAGTTTTACCTATTTCTTTTTCTGATTAGCTATTATTGATTTTTTAATTTATTCTTTAAAAACACCTTCCACGGAAGATTTAGAACTTCTTTATTTGTATACAAATGAAATCGGATGAATATCCAACTGTAGTACTTTCGAGTGGGAATAAGTAAACATATATTTGTCACAGGATTACCTACTCTATAGTAGAATGGAACTCTTTCAATGTCATAGCCATGGCTTTGGAAAAGCTTGATGAGTGTTATTTGTTTAATCATAGTGTCTCTTTTACTCTTATAAGGAGCAAAATGACTTCCAATAAAAAATCCCACTTGTTTAGCGGGGTTTAAAAATTGAAAACATACATTCTTTGCATTCAGACTACAAAAAATGTCGTTTTTATGTAATAATTCCTTGTTTATGAGCTTCGGCAATTAACTGAACTACAGTATCAGTATCAAACCTCTCTTTTAACTTGTGAATTCGTTTCTCGATAGCTGATAAAGTCATGGTAATATCTTTTTGCGATAAGTGGACTGACAATTGGACCTGTTTTGCGCCTCTACTCAGTGCTAATAATAAAATACGATCAGTATAATCAATATCGAGATAATTATCTTCTTTTTTAAGCTTTTCTAAAATAGAGGGACTAAAATATCTTTCTTCAACCAAAACCTGAGTAATTGCCATTGGAAATTCTCTCAAACTTGTCCTACTCTTTAATATATAGCCGTCAGTATGTAAGCTGTTGATCACATAATCTAACATACTTATACCATCAATTTTAGAATGCATAATTATTTTTGGCGCACTTGTTAATTTTCGTAGTTCCCTCAGTAGATCATCTCCATTAAGTAAAATTGCTTCTGTACGTTCAGATTTTAGAACAATATCAAGTAACACAACATCTACATGAACTGATATAATATATGCATAGGCATCATCTGCAGTAAAGATACTATGAACAGTGCATTCAATTTCTGACTGAAGGAGGCTTTCTTTTACTCCAAAACTCACAGAGTCATGATCCTCTACTAATAATATATGAATTGATTCTTCCATTTAATTTATTGGGATAATAAATTTAACAATAGTTCCAGTTGGTGAATTAGCTATTATTACTAGTTCTCCACCGACATTTTTGAGTCGTTTTTTCATGTGTTCAATACCAAGACCAGTTTTTTGCTCTTCTTGAAACCCAATACCATTATCTCTAACTAAAATCATTAGATCTTTTTTGTTTTCTTCAAATTGAATTTGAACTTCAGTGGCATTTGCATGTTTATGTACATTAACTAATGCTTCTCGTATTAAAGATATAACTTCATGCTTTACACCAGAATGAATATCTATCCAATTTACAGCATCTAAACCATGCGGAATTATTGAGGCATTAAAACTCATCTCTTTAATTAAAAATCGAAGTTGTTTTTCAAAAGAAATTTTTGTGGTTTCTATAGAACTAATTTCTTGCGATATCTTCCTCATTTTATCATACGCTCGTTCAAAAAACTGAATCGTAGTGTTTAATTCTTTTTCTTTACTTTTTTGGTAAAGTGCCTCCCCTCTTTGTAAACCTAGTAGTAGATCGCTTGCAATATCGTCATGTAGTTGAATAGAGAGTTCGTTCCTTTCTTCTACTCTTGCTTTTAAATTATTTATAATAATATTCTTTTCATTTATTTTTTGTCTTTGTCTATAGTAGAAAAAGAAGCCTAGCATTATTATTCCCAGAAAAATAACAGTAAAAAACAAAACAGTATTTCGTATTTTTGAGTCCGATATTTGAATATCTTTCTTTTGATTTTCAAAGGTAAGTGCTAAATTCTCTTTTTGCTTTTTACCTGACTCAAAGTCAATCAAGGCAAATTTATTCGCCATTGTTCTTTCAACCTTGATTATACTATCACTTAACCGAATATATTCACTAGTGTATTGTGAGTTATTGCTATGCTCTGCCAAAAAGGATAACGCTTTAAGGGCATCCTTGGTATCTCCTATAGAGTCCGAAAGCATCAGAGATTGTTCAGCCAAGACTATGGCATGACTTCTATTACCAATTTTTAATTCAAACTCTGCCAAATGACGCAAACTAACTATTTCACCAAGCTTGCTTTTAGATTTTCTTCGTTCCTTTAAAGCTATTATCAAATCGGAAAAAACTGATTCATCTCCTAAAAGAAAACTAGTATAGGCTAAATTATCTTTCACCATAGCTGAATACGACGGAAAATCTTCTGATACATTATTGAGCATAGCTTGTCTAAAATAATTTATAGCTTTTTTTAGATCTTTTTGATGACGATATACTAAACCTATATTATTAAGTATAACAAGATGTTCAATTGGCTCGGTTAAAAGTTCTAAACTTTTTTTGTACCACTTTACCGATTCAGCATAAAGACCTAGTTCATCATTTACAATTCCTAGATTATTATATGTAGAGACCAGATGACTTAATTTAGTATTCTCAGATGATTCTAAATACTTTAATGCTTCAACTGAAAGGCGTTCACTATCATAATATCCTCCAGTGTTAAGTCGAATAATTGACATATTGAGGAGGTTAGCTCCCACTTTTATACTATCAACCAAAGTTTTGTAAATCAATGTGGATTCATTTAAGTGGTAATAAGCACTATCATACACTGATATTTCTAAAAAATAACTTCCCATTTTATAGTTTCCTTCAGCAATTCTTCGATCATTGCTTAATGAAATAGCTTTAATTAAAAATTTCTGTGCATTTTGTTTAAAAACTTCTGGTCTTGAATTATGAAAATTAAGGTTAGACAATTTATCCATTGTCTCGAACCAAAGGGAGTCTTCCTTCTCTCCTTCAGATAATTCTAATGCTGTAATAAGAAGATTTTTTTGAATTACAATATTAGTTTCTTCGCTTGATTCATCCAAAAATTGTGTTATGACTTTTTGAACTGAGGTTCCATTTTGACCAAACAAGCTAAAAAACGTATTAAGAAGTATGACAAGTAATAAAATTATTTTCACACTTTAAATATAACAAAGATTCCTTAACATTATGACAATAAAAGAATATACCTATCGGGGGACACCAGTAAACCATAAATAATTTACTGGTGAAGTCCCCATAGGTATTAAAAGAATAAGCCCCATCATAATGACAGGGCTTATTTGGCCTAATTACCTCCTGAAAGTTTAGGAGGCTTAACCGGTAATGTACCGTGTTCCCCACAACAGCTTTTTTTTTGGAATTCTGTTGTGGTTTTATTCGGTCTAATCTCTTCTTTTTTACAAGAAGTCATTGAAATTGATACAGCCAATAGCATCATGGCAAAAATTGCAGTTTTCATAATCTTTAAGATTAATCCCGGTTTAACTGCGCAGTTTTAAAAGAGGAAGACAATATGATAAATGGAATCCGTTCCTCATACGGTAAATCAAAAGTCTTAGCTTATTCAAAACACTAAATCAATATGTATTTCATAAAAATGATGTCCACTGTGGTTTCCCGCACTTTAAAGAAAGATAGGTTAAGTAGTTTTGGACAATTAATATTACTAATCACATTAAATCAAGAAACAATGAACGCACTTACCCTCTATACTTCAATTTGGTTTCCATTGGAAAAAAGATGCATTTTCAGGGGTTTGAAAAAGTTCAAAACGACATTGTCTGCAATACGACTACAAAAAATGTTCTTCAAAAAACAAATATTATGAATATTCTAATTTCATGGATAGCCACCAATCACGATTTCGTGTACACAGGTGATCATCGCGTTATCCCTAACCCATCTGGTACACACACCAATTTCTATAATCATCTATATGATCATAAAGGGCATTGCTACGACAAACACATTTTATTGTCGTCAGCACCGGACAAGAAATCTGACCGTAAACTCATAGTATTAGAACAGCATCTAAAAGGGATTAATAACCTGAGAACAATTGAACCGAGGTGCCTAGACATTAAAGATGTAGTGAGCGTCCAAGAACTTCACGAGAAAGTCCGACCCATTATCGCTGAATTTCAGGAGGATGATATTGAAATATTTATTTCTCCAGGGACTCCTGCAATGCAAGTAGTTTGGTATTTAATTGCCAATTCCTTTCCCAAGATAAAACTATTTCTAGTTCGACCTCCTCAGTTCCAAACGACACCTTCACCTATAAAAGAATTCCACGAAACAATTCCATCAGGTATCAGCGATGCATTTGCCGTAATGGAAAAAGGTAAATCGAAAGATGTAGATCATAAAAACCTATTTCTTCCAAAAAAGATTGAGGCAATCTATGACATTGCTGATCAAATTGCACGTGCAGACGGGGTGACAACCTTAATTCTTGGTGACACAGGAACTGGAAAAGAAAAAATTGCCGAATACATCCACAAGAATTCCGTCAGAAAAAACAAACCTTTTAGAGCTATTAATTGTGCTGCACTTGGAGATGATTTATTAGAGAGCAGACTCTTTGGTCACCTTGAGGGAACATTCACTGGTGCATCCAAAGACGCTAAAGGGTTCTTTCGTGAAGCTGACAAAGGCACGTTATTCTTGGATGAAATTGGTGATATTTCCTTGAAACTACAAAAAACGCTACTCAGAGTATTACAAGACAAAAAAATTGCCCCTCTTGGAACATCTGAAACGATAGATGTAGATGTCAGGGTAATTGTCGGAACTCACCGTAATATTTATAATCAGGTCCAAAAAGGAACGTTTCGAGCTGATTTATTTTATAGGATTGCTATTGCTGAAATTCACACTATTTCAGTTATGGAACTTTCAAAACCAAATCGAAAAGACCTCTTCAAACATTTTATTATTAAAACTGCTGACAAGTTTAACAGAGGGGCTCTTACATTTTCTAAAGAAGCTGAAAACTGTTTACTTGACTATTCCTTCCCTGGGAATTTTAGAGAAGTTGAAAATCTTTTTGAGAGATTCTATGTGTACTGTAAAGATGAAATCACTATTGATGATATACCAGATCGGATTCAATTTACGAAAGGTACAATGGCATCTTTAACGGTAAAAGATAATACAAAAATTCATATCCAAAATGTATACAGTATGTATAACGAATACGAAGCAGCTGGAAAAGTTCTAGGTATTGGCTGGAGAAAAGTGAAAGAAATAGTAAATGAAAAATCTAAATTATGATAAATAAAAAAACCAAGAAGCAAAGTCTTCATGCCAAAAACTTGATAACTGACATGAGGGCATTTGAAAAAGAAATGATCGCAGCTTGGCATCAAGCACAGGGTAATGATACATTTTCTCTTTCAGACACCGTACTTCATGCTGGCATTTTTGCAGAGAGACTTTTTAAAGCCCTTTATATTAGAAAATTTAATCGACATCCTAAAAAAATGACTTTTATGTCAATTCTAAAAACCATGAGTGAAAAGCGTATTATCGATAATACAATTGATGAATATGCTGACAGTCTTAGAAAAGGGGCAAACAAAACAAGGCATGATACACCATATTACAAAATTCACTATAGAGATATGGCTAGAAATAAAATGATCGAAATCCTAAAGTGGTATATCCATTACACAAATGCAAAACTTAGGAATTTGAAAATGGATATTTATGTGAAGGCCAATGTTGAGAGCGCTGGACATACAAATATGCACTATATTAAAGAAAATGTAATGAACGAAGAACAAGTCCTTGATAGTCTTGCTCTTAACGAAATTATAGACTCTATACCTGAAAACATTGATGAAGTAATAGGAATCCCAGTTTACGCTGGACTGCTTATTGATAAATCAGGTTCTATGTATCAGGAAAAACAGCGAGTCATTGAAGGTCATAATCGTGCAATCAGAGCCTTGAAAAGTAGCCATGTTTGTGAAAATAATCTACTCTATATATTTCAACAAACATTTCACCACGAGGTTCATACTATTAATCCTCTCCGAAAATTACATCACAGAGGTGAAGATGAAGTACAATCTCTAAATGAAACATTGTACAACCCTGTTAATGGTTACGGTATGACTTATCTATATGATGCTCTGTTTCAACATATCGATTTATTAACAAGAGAAGCTCTTAGATTATTTTCAAAGAAATCCCAAAAACCACAAATTACCATTGGTGTCATGACAGACGGAAATGACAATACAAGTCAAAAACACACAGCCAATGATGTAAAAAAACTTCTTACAAACCTTCGAAAACAAAAGATGTTAAAAAGCGCTGTTATAATAGGCTGGAATAGTTCTGCCTTTACTGAAAAGCACCTTCAACAATTAAAAATGTCAATCGGGTTCGATGAATATATTGCTATTGACATAGCCGAACCTAGAGCAATTAGGAATGCCTTTGACCTTTGGTCTCAGATAAATATTTAATAAATAATCTCATGATAGAAGTAAAAATAAATGACACTAAAATTTCAGTACCAGAAACAAGCTTTCTTGGTCAAGGAGGAGAAGCAGAGATCTACCAATTACCTAAAAACAACTGTCTTAAGAAATACTATGACGGTCACTTAAATAAGTTTAAAAGATTAGAAAAACTTATTGCTCTCAATAGTAGGAAAAGTGAATTTGAAAACAAGGATATCTATCAATTCGTGGCCTATCCTGAAAATCTTGCTTATGAATTAGAGAATAATAAATATACCGTATGTGGTTTTTCTATGAAATTGATCCCACATTCAGAGCCTTTTTTGACTCAAAAATATCAGCTCTATAAAGAGAAATTTGGTCTTTCCAATTTTATAGATGATAGTTGTCAAAAAATAATTCAGCAGTTATTTGAAATGTTTAAATTCTTTCATTCAGAAGACATCATTATTGGTGATGTGCAACCAAGTAATATCATGATTGATGCTAAAACTTTGAAACCATACCTTATTGATTTTGATTCAATCAAATTTAGTAACTACGAAACATATACAAATGGTGTGGTAAACTACGTTGATCCTATAATAATTAATCAAGGTTTTGATACAAACAACTGCTACGTATTTAGTAAGACGAGCGATATTTATGCCCTTACCCAGATTTGTTTTGACTTCATTATTGGTGTAAATCCATTTACTCTAGCAGTATTCCCCCCTCCAGAAGAGAATGAACTCAAAATGGCAGGAGTGAATTATATGATGTTTTCTGACGAAAATAGTAATGTCAAAGGATACACCATAGCTGATAAAGAACTCTTCAATAAAGTTAAAAATAGACTTACCTACATCCAGCAGCAATACCCACATCTATATCAGCAATTCTATCATATATTGGTACAAGACGGTCGCACGAATCTATTAGGTCAAACAAAAAACATTACAACTAATGAAGTTGAAAAGTTAATAGAAATAAAACGTTCACTCGAAAAAGCACCTATCATTCGCGGTTACCTGCGCTCAAAAGATCGCACAGACCCAGCAGAGTTTCTTTCATTTATTAATCGTTTTAATCTTGAATTACCATGATATCAAATCAAACATGGGAGCGAATTCCCTTCCAAGCCGTCAGCGGTACTCTTACCAAAGACAAAACCAAAACACATTTACCATTCAATATCGGCGCTATCTCTAAACATGGAATAACACATAACAACATTGGTATTAATAACCAGGATGCCGTTCATTTAGTTATTGAAGATAATTTTATCATTGGTGTTCTTTGCGATGGAGCAACCAACAATCACCCCAATGTAGTAAATAGCTATTCTACGAATGCCACCGGTGCTTCATTAATGACCCACATGATTGCAAATTTATGTAGAGAAAATATCACCCCACGTAAAAATAAAATGAATCGTGAAAAATTTTTGCTTTGGATGTCAGAACAAGTAATCTCACGTACCAAGCGACTAGAGCAAACATTGCGAGTTCCTGAAGAATATTCTAAAGAATTTCGTCATAACTTACTAACGACAACAATCAATGCATTTATCGTCAGAGATAATGAGTATTTCACCTTTCATTTTGGAGATGGATTTGTTGCATCAAATGGTAAGATTATTGAATTAGAAGACGACTATATATCACGCTTTAATACTTCACCAGAAATCGGCATATTTAAAGAAACCTCTTACGGCCTAACAAAAGACCTTATATCGTTGGCATTATTTTCAGATGGCTTTAAATCAAAAATTATTGCATCAAATTCAATGCAAAATTTATTTAAAACCCGTTTAAATCAAAATGGCTACAGCGATTTAATTCCAGAATTCCATCTAAAGACCTTAGCAAACCTAGATGAAGACCTTATTCACTTTTGGCCAAAAGATGATGCCACAATGATACTATTAAGAAAATCAAAATAATATACTATGCTACACATTAATAAAACATATATTGAAAAGAACGGCGGACTGCTACATTCCATTCGGAAAAAATCAAATCGCTACATTAATGCATTACTCAAAGAAAGCGGATGTATAAAACCAACTGAATTGGAAAACAGGAAGCTTGATAGAACCATTGTACATACTGCTCCTCACCTTGATGAGTATTTTGCAGACCTTATGTTCAGGTCGGTTCTTCCTGACAATAAGCTTGATATTACTTTTATGGAAATGAGCATTCATTCCAAAACACATGATAGCCTATGCAAATCCTATTGGCCTAATGCAGCGGTCATTGGTTTGGGAGGTTCATTTTCAGGAGGTGTAAAACCTTTTCTTCACTTTGATGAACACATGGATTCTGGTATGAGAAGCGATGATTCTTGTAGTCAAATTGTTATTAATGAAACCTTATATCCTGGAATTCCGACCTCTATAACAAGGCTTCTCAAAGAGGTCAATGAAATTGATGAATTTGGTAAGGCCCATGACCAGCATATTGGAAACATTATCAAAACAGCTCACGTCACTCGTTTAAAAACAAACAATCCAAATAATGAAAATGATGTTCATCGAGACTTTATGGATGCCGAGTGGAAAAAAACGTTGATGGATGCCATGATAACATCTATAATTTATTGTCTTGAACACAATATTGACATAATGGAAGAACCTAAATTGAAAGATGCGACGCTACGAGTTTCATTCGAACATTACCTAAACTATTGCGGATATAACAAAAAGGAAGGTTTCAAAGCAACAGTTGATCGAATTAAAAATATCTATTTCAATCAAACGATGATATTTAAAGATGCTAAATTGCCAAGAAGTAGAAAAATAGATCAGTTAATGATAATGGGACGGATATGCTTTGCCCTTGAAAAATGTTGGGGTGAACAGATTACCAAAATATTGATGATGCATATTTGGGAAATCCTCTATCTATCTCAATCATCTTTTTATAATATCAGTAATGCAATTCAGCCCTTCATTCAAAATGACGGGAAAATAAAAACAAATTATGGAGAATTTATTAAAAAAACAGTTCTAGCAAACCATACAACAAGAAAGAATGATATTTGGATTATTAATGTTGATCAAAACCCAGATTTTCTTAAAGGACATAGAGCTATTGTAAACCTTATTAACAAGTATAATAACGGAAACGGAATTATTATTATTAATAATAATTATGATTGTACCAAAGCTATTTTTAAAGGTAAGAATATAGATCAAAATCAATGGAAATTATTGGTCGATTCAATTACATTGTATGAACCCAAATACTGGCATATTATAGTTTCACAAAATGGTGATTATGCTCCTTTTATTCTAAATGGTTGTCTTGTCCTGAAATAGCTATACAACTAAATTATAGTTGTAATGGATAAAAAGAAGAAAAAAAGAGTAGTATTACCTTTTGCTTTAAAGGAAAAAATCATATCCGATTTAGATAATGGGATAATG
>Ga0256845_1002013_pt1 | contig 15345 bp, 9 predicted proteins | sample RiftiametaG_FD_189101 | JGI IMG/M metagenome (GOLD analysis project Ga0256845, IMG submission 189101) | Tube worm associated microbial communities from hydrothermal vent at the East Pacific Rise, Pacific Ocean - Riftia | ecosystem: Host-associated > Annelida > Integument > Unclassified ...
CTCTCTTCGTTAAAATAATTTACCGTAACCAGTTATGCTAAATCATTTTTCCTCGATATTGCAAAAAACAATTCAATCTAAATTAGACTCATATTATAGTTAAACTGGTATAAAACATAAACTAGGGCAACGCATAATTGAATTAAGGACTTTGAAAGGTTGGAGTCAATCAGATTTAGCAAGGGCTTGCGAAAAAGATAGACAAGCAATAGAGAAGTTTGAAAATGGAAAAGTTAATCCCACTCTTTATTCGTTATTAGAAATTGCAAAAGGGTTAGGGGTCTCATTACCTGAACTAGTTAATTTTTAATTTAATTATTTTGATAAAAAAAGAGCTTTAAGATTATCTTAAAGCTCTTTTTTTTTTGTTAATCAGTTACCCGCTTACAGAATAGCGTTAAACTTAGATGATTTAAATTGAGACTCGCAATAAGCTTTATCGATTACTAACTTCTTTTTGTTACTAGACGGCATTTCAAACATAGCATCTGTTAGGATTGCTTCGCAAATACTACGCAAGCCTCTAGCTCCTAACTTAAACTCATTTGCCTTTTCAATAATAAACTCAATAGCATCATCTTTAAGAGAAAACTGAACTCCTTCCATAGCAAACAACTTAGTGTATTGCTTGGCAAGTGCATTTTTGGGTTCTGTTAATATTCTTGTTAAAGCATCTTTATCCAAAGGATCAAGGTTTGTTAATACAGGAAGACGACCAATCAACTCAGGAATTAATCCAAAAGATTTTAAATCTTGAGCAGAAATATATTGTAATAATTTTCTTGGGTCTATTTCTTCCGACTCTTTGTCTTGCTTAAAGCCTAAAGGTTTTGTGTTTAAACGCCTAGCGATATTTTTTTCGATACCGTCAAAAGCTCCTCCACAAATAAATAATATATTTTCGGTATCTACTGCTATAAGCTTTTGATCAGGGTGCTTACGTCCTCCTTGTGGCGGTACGTTTACACTAGTTCCTTCAAGTAGTTTTAATAAGGCTTGTTGTACCCCTTCTCCGCTTACGTCTCTTGTAATTGATGGGTTATCACTTTTACGAGCAATTTTATCAATCTCATCAATATAGATAATCCCGCGCTGTGCTGCCTCTACATTATAATCAGATGATTGTAATAAACGAGTCAAAATAGTTTCTACATCCTCTCCTACATATCCTGCTTCGGTAATCACCGTAGCATCAGCTATACAAAAAGGTACATCAAGAATTTTTGCAAGCGTACGGGCTAGGTAAGTTTTTCCTGTCCCAGTATTCCCGACCATGATGATATTAGATTTTTCAATACTAATCCCATCATCATCATCAGTTTGTTGTAAACGCTTAAAGTGGTTATAAACTGCTACCGACAATACTTTTTTGGCTTCATCTTGCCCTATAACGTACTGATCAAGGTGTTCTTTAATCTCTTTGGGCTTTAGTAAGACAAAATCATCTGCCGAAGTATAACTAGCGTTATTAAACTCTTCTTTTAGTACTTGGCTAGACTGGTCTATACATAAATCACAAATATTACCTTGTAAGCCAGACATCAAAACTTTTACTTCGTGTTTGCTTCTACCACAAAACGAACATTTATCTTTTGCCATCTTATCTTCTTAGAACTTCATCAATTAAACCATATTTTTTCGCTTCATCAGCTTTCATCCAATAGTCACGGTCAGAATCTTTTTCTACCTTCTTATATGTCTGACCTGAATGCTCAGCTAAAATATCAAAAAGTTCTTTCTTTAAGATTAAAATCTGTTTAGCTGTAATTTCAATATCTGAAGCTTGTCCTTGTGCACCTCCTAATGGTTGGTGAATCATCACACGTGAATGAGGTAATGCAGAACGCTTCCCTTTTGTACCACCAGCTAGTAATACTGCTCCCATTGAAGCTGCTAAGCCTGTACATATTGTAGAAATATCAGGACGAACATACTGCATCGTATCATAAATCCCTAGTCCAGCATAAACTGATCCGCCTGGGCTATTTACATATATTGTAATGTCAGCTTTGGCATCTATCGACTCTAAGAATAACAACTGTGCTGTTACAATATTAGCTACTTGGTCATCTATCCCAGTTCCTAAAAAGATAATTCTATCTTTCATTAACCTAGAAAACACATCCATAATCGCTACGTTCATTTGACGCTCTTCTACGATGTTTGGTGTTAAGTTTTGTATAGTTGAGATATATTGATCAGTAGTTGTACTACTAATGCCACTGTGTTGAGTAGCATATTTTTTAAATTCTTTTCCGAAGTCCATTTCTTTATTTTTTTTACTGTTTTGAATACAAAAAAGTCCTTTGCATGCAAAGGACTTTTAAGGTAAAAATTTTATGTAATTTAATTAACCTTTTTCGATGATTTTTTGAAATTCTTCTATCGATACTGATTTTTCTTTTAGCGTTACTTTACTCTTGAAGTCTACAAATAATTCGTCAGCAAGTACTTGCTCTACAATTCCATAATAATTTCTTCCTTCTCCTTCTTTTAGATAGTTATCTACAAAATTCTCAAACATAGGAATCATTTCTTCAGGAACAGCCTGCCCACCAAAATACTGAGCTTGAAGCATCTCACCTGCTTTATTTTTTATCGCTTGATCTTCTACTTTAATGTCGTTATCTATTGCTAACTGATTTTTGATAATCGACCATTTTATCTCACGGATATATTTACCTAAATCAGCCTCTATCTTCTCTGTTGTTAGCTCTTTGTTAGTCGCTAATAACCAACGCTTAGCAAATTTCTCAGAGATTTTTAATCCTGATTTTTCAACAATCTTTTCTTGAATATCAAAGTATAACTTAGCGTCAGTATCTTTGATGTAGTTAGCCCCTACAAGTTCTTCTAGCTTAACTAAGTATTCTTTTTCGTTAGTTGCTTGATCTTTCCCTAAAGTAATGTCAAAGAAATCTTGATTTAGCTCAGGAGCTTCTTGACGAGTAATTTTAGTGATTTTATATTCATATTCACCAGAAACAGCATTTACTTCTTCTTCTGGAACGTCTAAGAAATAACCTACGTATTTCTCTTCTTCAAAAATTGCCTTAGGGTCAAATGTGACAATATCCCCTGCACTCTTACCTTCAAATAACTTAGCACCTTTTTTAGTCAAACGCTCTGTTAATAATAAAGTTTCTTTCCCTTCTGCCTCTTGTCCTTCAGGTTTGATTTCACCATAAACAAAGTCATTAACCTCTACGCTATCTACTTCATTTTGCTTGGCGTGTTGCTTCTGAAGGTTTTTATTAGCTTCGTCCAACACTTTTTTATCTACTTTGATTTTATAATAATCAAATTTATCTTTACTACTTAACTCGGCTTTAAAATCAGGTATAAGACCTAAATCATAATTAAAGTCAAACGATTTATCTTTTTTCCAGTCGATTACTCGCTTATTATCTTCTTCACTAGGGATTGGCTCTCCTATTGTTTTAAGCTTATTATCACTTAAATATTGTTTTATCGATTCAGACAAAAGGCTATAAACTTCTTCTGCAATAAGGTTGTCACCCGCCATTTGCATAATAACTCCATGAGGAATTTTACCAGGTCTAAAACCTTTTACTTGAGCCTTCTTACCAAACTCTTTAGCTCTTTTCTTTACACCTTCTTGATAATCACTTTCTACTAACTGTACTTTAAGTGATCCAAATGTTTCGTCTTTCTTATTAAGAGTGATTTCCACGATATCTTGATTTGTTTTTAAACAAAAATCCCCAACCAGTTTGGTTGGGGTTTTTTTACTATTGTACGGGTGGAGGGAGTCGAACCCCCACGTCCGAAGACACTAGATCCTAAGTCTAGCGCGTCTACCAATTCCGCCACACCCGCAACGGTCACGCAAATGTAGGGAGTATTTTTTTATATGCCAAAGAAGAGGAAAAGAAAAATGTAAAATCCACATTGTTTTTATCACTCCGACACCTCAAAAGCATTACTGGTGATTTTTTAAATCACTTTTGACTCGATCTTTCTTTTTAAAAGTCTTATCATAAGAAGCACATCGTTGTCCTTTTCGGCTAAAAATACTACAACTATGCAAAAAGAAAACGAGACTGGTGAGGTATAATAGTTTTTTCAGCATGAGACAAAGCTAATCATTCAAAATTTTAAATTCAACTCTACGGTTCAGTTGGCGAGAGTTTACAAAGCGATTATCACCTACTGGACTCGTACCTCCATAACCTTTCGTTTTCAACCGTTTAGCATCAATCCCTCTTTTTACTAGGTATTTCTTTATCGCTTCTGCTCGTTGTTCCGACAATTTCATATTTAGTAATGCATCTCCTACATTGTCTGTATGTCCGCCTACTTCTATTTTCATACTTGGGTTTAGTTTTAAGATTTTTACTAGGTGGTTTAGTTCGGCGTAAGAGGTGGATAGTATTTGTGATTTAGCTTTTACAAAAAAAATATTATTCAAGGGGATTTTTTCACCTTTTTCGTAAGGCACTAATAATAAATTTTGTTCTATTTCATCATAATCTTTTAACGAATCTAAGTAAATATTTTCTCTCACTGCATAAAACCCTTGATAATCGGCATAAAAAGCATAATTAGACTTAGCTGGCAAAACAATCATATATTCTCCTGATTCACTGTTGGAATGTGCCAAAGCTACATCTTCTCCTGTATCAATATTTCTAATGGTAATTTTTGTACCTATTGCTTGTTTTGTTTTTCTGTTCAGCACCTTACCTTTCACTAATAAAACTGCTTCTGGTTTAAGTTTTTCTTCTTTTAATTTTATTGTGTAAATTTCTGCTTGTCGGTTACCTTGATATGAGACAAAGTAAGCATCATCTCCTGATGCTGATATAGAAAAATAGGCATCCCAAACGGATGAGTTAATTCTCGACCCTAAGTTATATGGCATCGTCCACTCATCCCATGCTCCTAATCTTTTAGATACAAATATATCTTGATCTCCATAACCTGGGTGTCCGTTGGAGGCAAAATAAAGTGTTTGATTATCTGGTGCTAAAAATGGTGTAATTTCATTTGTTGTTGTATTAATGGTTTCTCCCAAATTAAATGGTGTACCAAATAGCGTATCATTTTTCCGAAAGGACACATACAAATCTGTACCACCTATGGCATCTGCTCGTTCTGCCGAGATCAATAAAGTTTTGTTGTCGGCAGATAGTTGAAATCCATTAAAGTAATTATAATTATACCACCCTTCTATTTTAATTTCCTTAGGCATTGTCCATTTTCCATCTACATAATGAGTAATAGAAACACCGTCTTTTACACATTTTCCGTAGTTGTCATATACGTTAACCACCATCATCGTTGTACGATCTGGCGATACTGATATAATAAAGTTACTCGATTCATTATTAATTGGTGAACCTAAATTTATGGCGTCTTTCCACCCTGAGTCTAGGTCTTTCCTATTCGAGATCCAAGCATCTTGTTGATGTTTTGTTCCCTTATTATCTGGGTGACCGTCTCTAAAAAAGTATAATGTTTTTCCGTCCACCTGTATAATTGGTCCTAAGTCATTATATTTTGTATTTATCGTTGATCCAAGTATTTGTTTTTGTGTAGTTAAACTATCTACGGCTAAGTGTATCTCTCTATTGTCGCTATATAAGTTCAGGCTTTCCACTCCTACTCTCATATTGCTATTCAACACAAAACTAAAAGATTTACTACCTAATTTACGTCTGTATGTTGTTAATACTAATTTAGTATTAACATAAAAAAACCATTTGTCATTTTGTTGTATAAAAGTAATTTCATTTTGCTCTGGCATTGCTTTGATGTATTTATTATGTTTCCAAGGGGAAATTTCAAATACTTGCTCGCCAACTACTCCAAAGGCATAAAAATTACGGCTTGGTGCTAATAACACTCCGTAAGCACCACCTTCTGCGGGATCTCCTAACATAAATCCATAGCCTGCGGTGTTACTTCCTGAGTATTGTCCCATTTTAATTTGAATAGCAAAATCATCTGCATAATCTTTTAGGTCATAATCAAATCGTTGAATCTTTTTTGTTTTATTATTCAACCACAGTTTTCCTTTAGAAATCCCTGAACTAATAGTTTTTGTTGTTGTTATTTGCCAATTGTTTTGATTGTTATCAAATGATTCTTTAAATAATTGTTTTTCTGTATCCATTAAAGAAAAATCTACTTTTGCTCTAGTAAAAGCTTGAGATGAAACAAAAACACTGTCCACAGATAATTCTAATTTATTATTTAAAACAAAACCAATACCATCTCCATAAAAATTACGTGCTGGCACTCGATGTACCAATTTTTCATTTACACTAAAATACCATTCACCCATCTTTTTAATCAAGCTAAGTGTATTCCAATTTTTTTGATGAATCTCAACATTGCTATTTTTCCAAGAGGCAATCATATTTAATTCCCCTTTTCTAAATTCATAGATGCCTGCAATTCCTTTATTTGTTATTGTAAAGGCATAGAAGTTGTCTAAATTTTTTTGCCCTAAAACCAATCCATAAGCTTGATTTTCATCTCCTGTAAGTTCTTTTATTTTGATTACAACCTCATAATCTGATTGATCGTTTAGTTTAGAGAAATCTTTCATAAAACATGAAAATCCTTCTCCGTTATGTTTAATCTGATATTCTCCAGATTGAACACTTGCCGAGATTTCATCATCTTCACCTACATACCATTCTTTTTTATTGTTTAAAAAACCTTCTTCCAAGATTGTTTTTTGCTGTGCAAATAAAAAGTTACTTACAAAAAAGAGCGATGTTAAACTGATTTTATAAAACTTGCTGATAAACCTTTTCATAAAAAGGTAAAATATTGGTAATGTCATATCTTTTTGCTTGTGCTAATGCGTTCGCCTTAAATTTCGGTAAGTTATTAAGCACATCCAAACTTCTTGCCGCCATTTCATCAATATTTCCCAATTTGCAAGTATAACCTGTATCTCCATCAATATTTACTTCTGGAATTCCACCAATATCTGATGATACTACCGGCACTTCACAAGCCATTGCTTCTAAGGCTGCTAAACCAAAGCTTTCTTTTTCGGAAGGCATGATAAATAAATCACTGACTGACAATACTTCTGACACTGCATTTAGTTTACCCAAAAAGCGAACGTCAGAACAAGTTCCCAAATCTCTACACAAACTTTCTACATATTCTCTATCAGGACCATCACCTACCAATAATAATTTTGATGGTTTTTGTTCATTCACTTTTGTAAAAATTCTTATTACGTCGTCTACACGTTTTACTTTTCTAAAGTTAGACACATGAATTAACAAAGCTTCTCCATTGGGGCAAATTGCATCTCTAAAGTGAGATTTGTTTTCACGTCTAAATTGTGCTAAATCTACAAAATTAGGTACAACCTCTATGTGTTTTTTAATGTCAAAAATAGCAAGTGTATCATCCTTCAAGCTTTGAGAAACCGCCGTTACAGCATCAGAACTTTCAATAGAAAACTTAACTGCTGGTGCATACATTTTCTCTTTTCCTACAAGGGTAATATCTGTACCATGCAAGGTAGTAATAAACGGAATTTTAATTCCTTCCGAAGCTAATATTTGTTTTGCCAAATAGGCGGCCGTAGCGTGAGGAATAGCATAATGAACGTGTAATAAATCAAGTTTTTCATATTTAATTACATCTACCATTTTACTTGCCAAAGCCAATATATAAGGTGTATGTTCAAACAAAGGGTACTTAGTAGGAGTCACTTCATGATAAAAAATATTTTCGCTTAACAAATCTATACGTGGTGGCTGAGCATAGGTAATAAAATGAACCTTATAACCTTTTTGTGCCAAGCCCATTCCTAATTCTGTTGCCACTACTCCACTCCCACCGTAAGTAGGGTAACACACTATTCCAATTTTCATATACTCAATAGTTTATACCTTTAACTATTCAATCATTTTTTAATCAAAAAGGTTCACGTTAGGCTGAATTAACGCTTTATAAATTTCTTCTTGGATACGAGTTCGTACATCTGTCCTTATCAACTTCTTGTTGGACGCATCAGGATAAACCCTATTAGATAAAAATACATAAACCAAATCGTACGTTGGATCTACCCAAACACAAGTACCTGTAAATCCTGAGTGCCCATAAGCCAAAGTAGATGCTCGCTCTGCTGTACCTCCCCTTCCTTGTGGTTCTGGCTTATCCCAGCCAATTCCTCTTTTATTTCCTATTAATTGTTGTTTTGTAAAGTATGGAACAATGGTGTCATTTAATATTCTAGTTTGATTAAACTTCCCATGATTCAAATTCATCCGAACTAACTTTGCCAAATCAAATGCATTAGAAAACAAACCTGCATGTCCTGCTACGCCACCAATCATTGCAGAACCTGGATCATGAACATCTCCTTGTATAAGCCCTTTTCTGAAAAACCTATCATTCTCGGTAGGAGCAATTCTTTTTTTACTGAATTTATTCAAAGGATTATAAGTTATCGTTTGCAGGCTCATCGGTTTATAAAATAATGAATCTGCGAGCTTATCTATCCCCTCACCAAATTTAGTTTCGATAATTTTTTGAATTAAATAATAACCCAAGTCGCTATACACATAACGATAATCATTTGTTTCTTTACTTGTCTCTTGCACAGGAGACTCTAATATCCATTTAAACACACTATCTCTCACCTCTGGAATTGCATATAATTTATCCGAAACTCTTACCGAATATTTTTCTGTTTTGTTATAAGCAAAAAACTCATCATCTAATTTTCCTTTTCTTTTTACAAATTTTTTCCAAAAAGGAATCCATGATTTTAATCCTGCTTGATGCAACATAACCCTACGTAAAGTCATGCCTTCCTTATTTGTACCTTTTGCCATCGGCAAGTAATATCCTACTGTCTTGTCTAAATCTATCAAACCTTTCCCTGCATAATACATCAATAATTGAGTAGGTGCTGCCACTTTAGTAATCGAAGCCAAGTCATAGATAGTATTCAAATCAATAGGTAGTGTCTTTTTATAATCTTGGTAACCAAAAGCTTTGGCGTAGACAATATCATCTCCTCTCATCACCAAAACCTGGGCTCCAGGCATTGCTTTATTAGCAATAGCATTTGTTACAATTGTATCAATACGATTCAGCATTGTTGCGTCAAATCCTTTCTGACGAGGGTTCACAAAACTGATTTGAGCTTGAATTGGCTGATTATCTTCTCCATCTCCCAATTTATATTTCCCTACTGTCACTGGTAGCTTCCCATTTACCTTCACTAGACCCAGTAAAGCTTGAGCCGCAGCACGGTTTGCATAATCATTATCTTGATAAGCACAAATTACTTGAGTTTGATTTTGAAAATACTTTAAAGCATACACATTAGCGTACAGCACCAATATCACATTTGTTTTTTTAGAAAGCATTTTTACAAAATCTTTTGTGTAGTTAGTAATCCCAAAACTTCCGTAACCTCTGGTGTTATGCACACCTATTATAACTGTTTCATACTTGGCTAATTGATTAATTACCGTACTCGATATTGCTTTATTTTTAGCATAATTATAATTATCTACTTTTACATGTAATGCTAAGTGTTCTTGAAAAACAGTTTTCGACATTACACCTATCTCCACAGAGGCAATGTTTTTTATTCTGTCTAATGGAATTAAATTTTTCTCATCTTTAGGGATTGTAATTGCCTCCTGAAACAATTGATAGTTCAATGCAATTGCTTCTTCCGAATGTAAATCCTCCGAAAGTCCGTTCAAAATTACAGGTTTATACTCATGAAGCCCTGCCCAATGTTTTGCTCCTAATATTTTTTTTACTCTATTTTCTAAATCTTTTTTAGTAACTTTTTTTAACTCTATTGCATTTTTGATTTTAGCAATAGCCCTTGGTACATCTTCAGGGAAAAGTAACACATCATTTCCTGCTAAAAAAGCTAACAAGTCTACCTCACCTGGTTTATAATATTTACTTACTCCCTTCATATTTAAGGCATCTGTAAAAACCAAGCCCTTAAACCCCATTTCTTCTTTTAGCAATTTAGTCACTACATTGTATGAAAGTGTAGTAGCAATATTATGTCGGTTATCTAATGCAGGAATATGAATATGGGCCACCATTAAACTCATTAATCCTTGCTCAAATAATTTCCTAAAAGGATATAACTCTACTTCTTTAATTCTCTCTACACTGTGATTAATCACTGGCAATGCCATGTGACTATCTGCATCTGTGTCTCCATGACCAGGGAAATGTTTAGCATTTGCCAATATTCCATTTTCTTGTAAGCCTTTCATGTACTGTAAAGCTCTCTCTGCAACTTCTTCTTTATTTTCCCCAAAAGACCTGAAGCTAATCACTGGGTTGTTTGGGTTTACATTTACATCTATCACAGGAGCAAAATTAATATGCAAGCCAATCCGTTTACAGTGATTGGCCACTTCAACTCCCATTTCATAAATCAATTTTTTGTTTTGAATGGCACCCAAAGTCATCTGGTAAGGAAAACTCATCGTGCTATCTAATCTCATCCCCAATCCCCATTCCCCATCTATCGCCATAAACAATGGCACTTTGGCTTTAGATTGGTAGCGGTTGGTCAATACTGCTTCTCGCATTGGTCCACCCTGAAAAAATATCAAACCACCAATTCCTTGATCTTGGATTAAAACATCTAACTTTTTAAAATGCTCTTCCCCACGGTTAGAGTAAGCTGCTACCATAAACAACTGTCCAATCTGCTGGTCAAGGCTTAAACTATTATAAACACTATCTACCCAATCTTTCTCACTATCTTGAGCCTGTATCTGTAACGACAAGCAAAAAGGAAATAAAAATATTAATACTTTTTTCATACATTTATTAGCTATAGCCACAAAGTAAGGAAGTATCATTTTTAAAACAAGTCCATTAATATTTAATACTAAACTTATCTAAGTTTCAAAAAAAAAGATTCCCACGAATAACATCCGTCTACTGACGGATCCCTAACGCAAAAAAAGCTAAAGATTTGTTTTTTTTATTCAAACCAAAAGCCATCAATAATAAGTAATTCCACATCTAGGAAACTTCTTTTTGAGGCGTTGAATATCGGCTTTTGTAAAGTTTGTATTATTTGCAGTAAACACCTTCAAATCTTTTAATTTCATAAAAGGAGAAATATCCGAAATATTAGCTTGAGCACAATAAAAACGAGACAACTTGCTAAACCGATGCAATACAGAATAATCACTAATAGCATCTCCCGTAATATTTAAAGTAAAAAGATATTGAAAATTCTTAAGTGCATCTAATGATTTTATTTTAGTAAACCCAACATTCAGCGTATGCATATTCACCATTCCTTTGATAGGTTCTAAATCGGCTATTTTTGTATTAAAACAATTCAAATTTTCCATCATCACAAGCTGTCTAATCGGAGATAAGCTTTCTATTCCTTTATTCTTAGAAAAATCCAAAACTTTAATTCCTAAACAATATTTCAAAACTGAAATATCTTCCACCTTATTATTTGAAAATTTCAAAGTTCTCAAATGCTGAAAATTTTTCACAACACCTATCTCCTCTACTAAATTATTATTAAACGACAAGCCAACCATATTCTTACACCTAGCCAAAGGACTAATATCATGAATCACATTACCCGAAATATTAAGAGACTGCAAGCCTATACAATTCCTCAAGGCCTCAATAGATGTCAGTTCATTATTAGCAAGAGATAATATTTTAAGTCTTTTGAATTTACTAAAATCAAACAATGTATCCAATCCTAAATCGTTCAACTCCAACTGCTCAATCCCAGAAAACTGAGACAAGACGTGTAACTCTTCCTTTTTAATCCCTTTTAAATTAATTTTCTTAATCCCTTTTACTCTTTTAAGGTAATAATCCGTTGGCACATCAGGGAGGTCAATGGCGTTTCTTACATTCTTCTTCCACTTTGGTGATAAGCTCACCCACCATGTTGACAAAGCAGAAAGCTTATACTTATAAACAGGCTTTCTCATTTTTACCTGTATAGCCTCTAGCTTAAGTGGCTCAAACTCTCCATACATGATTTTGGTTGTGAAATAATAGCTTAATAAAGTCACTTTGTTTTCATACGTAGTATCGTAATGCAACTCATAACTATTCTCTTCTGATAAGTTTAGGGTATCTACTGTACTACTTTCCACCGAATCAACTTTAATCACTGGATAAGTAAACCTCTTCTTTACCCTTGCAATCACTCGATAAGTATTTCTTGCACTGTCAATATGTATATCTTCAAATTTCATCTTATCCAACAATACCTGAGCCTTAAAAAATGGATATGTTTCATCAATTATTTTTAAATATCTACTTAATGACAAGATACTATCTCTACCCTCTTTTGTGAAATCATGCGGCACTCGTATGTAAGGGCTTGTTACCAATTTCGACATTTTTTTTTGTTTACTCAGTAATTCCGATGAGCTCACATCATTATCCCCTAAGGCATTTATTAGTTCCGTATGACTCGTAATTATTTTTTTCGCTTCCGCTAAAAAATCTCTTTTTTTGGGCTGTTGTGCCGACACTTTCGCTAAAAAAGTCAACAAAATCATTGTATATAGTATATATTTCATCATTATATTAATTCTTTATTCAGTAAAACATTTAACAAAAACAGGCTATCTAGTATTCTGTTTTTATGTGATTCTCAAAAACAAAACATCATTTTACTTCTACATCAAAAGCCATTCTGGCTTGCACACCATTACTATTCTGTAACCTATGGTAAGCTTGTAATATTTTATTTAACTCTGGAATAGCTATTCCTGTCACTTCCGATAACCTTATACTTAACGGTGAGGTAGAGAAATTAAAGAGCATTTGATTTTTAGGGAAATACTCTACTTCATACCCGTCTCCAAGACTTGCCTTTTCGGCCGCTTTACTCAAAGCAAGATTCAGTCCTCCTAGCTCATCTACCAACCCTTTTGTTTGAGCATCTTTACCAGTCCATACTCTACCCGAAGCTACTGCATCTACAGCATTTACGGTCATGCCCCTTCCTTCCGCTACTTTCGTGATAAAAGTTTGATAGGTTCTGTTTACATTCTGCTGGATAATATTGCTTTCTTCCTCTGTAAACTTACGTGTAGGCATTCCAATATCTGCAAAACGTCCTGTTTTGACTCTATCTGTCGTAATTCCTATTTTGTTTTCTAATAATTCATCCAATTCTACCAAAATCCCAAAAACCCCAATAGAACCTGTAATTGTATGTGGGTGAGCTATAATCTCGTCACAAGCTGCCGCCATATAATAACCGCCAGACGCCGCCAACGAAGACATTGAAGCAATCACAGGTTTCTTTTCTCTTGCTACTCTAATCGCATGCCACATCACATCAGAAGCCAAAGCACTACCACCAGGTGAATTAATTCTAATTACAATGGCTTTTATATCTTCATCTTTGACCGCTTCATTTAGGTTTTTAATAAACGAAGTAGAACCCAACTTCCCATCACTGCTTGTACCACTTACAATCTCACCTTCAGCAATCACTACAGCTACCTTATCTCCACCAGTAGCCAAATCAAATGACGTGTTAGACAAATCACTTGTGCTCAACAGTTGCATTTCTTGATTGACATCAACACCTATATTGGTTTTTAACAATTCAATTACTTCATCATAATACTTAGCTCCATCTATTAACTTGTGCTTTACCGCATCCATCGGATTCTGAACCAACAATTCATTAGCTATATTTCTTAATTCTACTACGGAAACTCCTCTGTTCTTACTTATCTTTGAAAGGACTTCTCCATACATTGATTCCAAAAACCGTGAAACTTGCAATCTATTTGCTTCGCTCATGTCCTTTCTGAAAAATGGTTCTACCGCACTCTTAAATTTCCCTACTTTAAAGATCTTAGGCTCTACCCCTAATTTTTCAAACAAGCCTTTAAAAAATATTAGTTCCGTACTGAAACCATTAAATTCTACAATTCCTTCTGGAGTGATATATACTTTATCAGCAACTGATGCCAAATAATATGATTTTTCACTCATATACTCTCCATAAGCATACACAGGTTTTTGAGATGTCTTTTTGAACAACTCCAGTGCCGACCTGATTTCTGCCAATTGAGGAAGCCCAGCATTCACTATACCCAAATCCAACAAAATTGCTTTTACATTTTCATTATTAGTCGCATTTCTAATTGCTGACACGATATTCACCACTCCACTTTTCTGGATAAACAACTCTACAGGTAGTTCAATCCCTTGTAAAGGATTTTCGTCACTCTTCTCTACTACGGCATGACTCAAGCTTATTTTCAAAATAGCATCATCTGTAATAGACACCTGCTTTTTGGTAGGGTTAAAATCTTTCACCTCTCCAGCTACAGATTTGATGACCCAAATAATCACAAAAAGAGAGATAACCCACATTATTCCCATCGCTATGATAGTTCCTAAGGTAGATGCAAAAACATTTTTAAAGAATTGTCCCATATCATTTTATATTAGGCTTGTAATTTACGCATTATTTTTTGTTTCTTAGCACTCATGAATACAGCTTATCTACTACTCGGGGGAAACATTGGTGATGTAAGCCAACTTTTTCTGCTCGTTATTCAAAAAATATCAAAATACGGTAGTATTGGTAAACAATCATCTTTATACAAAACCAAAGCTTGGGGAAAAACTGACCAAGCAGACTTCATTAATCAAGTAATTGAATTCCGAACTAAACTAAACCCATTTGAGTTGCTTAGCCTTGCTTTATCAACAGAAAAAGAATTAGGGAGAGAAAGAAAAACACATTGGGGAGAACGCAATATTGACATCGATATACTTTTTTATAATCATGACATTGTTAATTGTCACAACCTTGTTATCCCTCACCCTAGGTTGCACCAGAGACGATTTACATTAGTACCTCTGAACGAAATAATTCCTCAATTTCAGCACCCTTTACTTGTCAAAAGCATAAGTGACCTATTGAATAATTGTAAAGACAATTTAGATGTAGTGGTTCAATAATAACAATAAAACTACAACACTTTATTAAATTATCACAAATCCTAGCCAATGATTATCAAATAACAACTACCATACCCATCTATAAATCATAGAGTTAACCTTTAATGAGATTACTAAACAAAAACCCTTGTAAAATAATGTTTAGGGTAAATAGTTACTATTAAATACTTGAAACGTATATAATTGTACAAAAACAAACTACTATGGACTTTCAGTCCATAGTTTTAAAAGGCGACTAATACCATTTTAACTATAAGACAAGTCATTTATCCTGTTTGTTTTTACACTCTCTTCGTTAAAATAATTTACCGTAACCAGTTATGCTAAATCATTTTTCCTCGATATTGCAAAAAACAATTCAAT
>Ga0256845_1002014_pt1 | contig 15340 bp, 10 predicted proteins | sample RiftiametaG_FD_189101 | JGI IMG/M metagenome (GOLD analysis project Ga0256845, IMG submission 189101) | Tube worm associated microbial communities from hydrothermal vent at the East Pacific Rise, Pacific Ocean - Riftia | ecosystem: Host-associated > Annelida > Integument > Unclassified ...
ATGTTGCAACCGCCGCATTGTGAAGCTCGATAACGCCGCACATGCCTTCTTTTCTCGGATGTTTTATGCCAATACGCCATGGCGTTCCATCAGGTTTCATCCCGATGCAGCGAATATCGCCGCCGGCATTGATCAACGCACTCGTAATATGATGTTGTTCCAGCATCTGAATCCCTCGATCAATGCTATACCCCTTCGCGATCCCGCCAAGATCGAGTGATACTTGCGGATAGCGAAGAGCAATGCTCCTTTTCGGACGCATCCTGACATATTTGTATGAAATGTATGGCAGAATGTCCCGCAAGCTGGAACGATCGGGGACATGTTCGTATGACGTGCCGATCCCCCAGAGATCAACCAGCCCACCGATGGTAATGTCGAAAAAACCATCAGTCAGGATGGAATAGTCTAATGACCGCTGTATAAGCCCATACACTTCTGCGCTGAGAGGCACAGGTTCGCCACGAGTCTTCCGATTCACAAGCGCAATCTGGCTGTCCGTTCGATATTTACTGAGCACGTTCTCAATGCGCTCCATTTCACGAAATGCCGATAATATGGCCTGATTAGCCTGCTGCTCGTCCGAACTCGCCACAATGATATCGACCACAGTATCCAGCAAAATCCGGGACTGACGATAAGTTCGAAGTCTGGACGCCGAGTGCCCGTGGTAGAGAATCAGTCCGGCAGCGATGCAGAACAATAGACTCAATCCCAGAACCCGGCGTGTGTTCCCCGGCAGAGCGATCTGATCACGCATTATGCTCATAGACGAAATGTGTTTCCTGGTGTTCCACTGATGAACGTCAGCGCAATTTGAGCATGCACGCAAAACCTGCTGTTGCGCCATTGCCCGAGTATCATGGTTTTTTCAACGGTCATGCACTGCTGTATTTCTGATCCCCCCTTCCTCTCCTGACAGGAACCATCATTTTTGGTGTTTCTTATTTAACACAAGGAAATTTGTCAATGATTCTTTTTTTGAATTCTCGATCCAAAGCATCGACCCGCATTAATAGATTCATTCAAAAAATATTGCTTGACTAATTATTTGTATGCATACATTATGCTATATTCAAATGTTGTATTCAGTCGTCAGGAATGGCAATTTGCAGGCTGGAGGAAATGTGACATCTCCCCCAGCCATAGGCGGAAGCGCTGGACTATTTTTTTGAGGAATATGAGGAATATTATGAGGCTACAATCCACGTGGAATATTACAAGCAAGCTGATCCTGATAAATGCGGTTATTTTTTTGGTGCTTGGAGGAATCGTTTCTGTCGTCCATAGATCGTTTCGACACATTCAGGATTCCTTAACAACCACCATTCAGGAAGACATGGAGGTCGTGACCCAAAATGCCGAATTGGGAAGGGAACTGAATCAGGTTTTCGCCGACATCATGGCCCTTATTCATCGAATATATAATGTTGAACATCCGTTTGAAGAAGAGGAACAACAACCTCTGCTCGAAAGAGTACGATCCCTGAATCGCTATGAAAGCGATGACCCGCTGCAACTCCCGCTGGAAGAATTTTCCCAGGAACTCCAGCATCTCTTTTCCTATAGAGACGCCCTGCAGAAGGATTGGCAGCAACTGCACGATACAGAGCAGCGCATTACTGTTTCTTTAACGAAATTGGAGGATTTATTGGCAGAGAAGCTTGTTCTGTCAACGCTAAAGGGGGAAGATTCGCTCAATATCGAGCAAATGAGCACACTCCTTTCAGGGTATCGTGAGACCTTTCTTCAAATACAGCTTCAAATCGCGACGTTATGGCAGATCCATGCGGGGAATTCCTATGAAGGGGAAGATGAGAAGGGGCATTCCTCTTCGGAGGAGGAGCACCCCCTGCTGTTTTTTCTGTTTGAAGATGTGCTCCAGCGTTTCCGTCCGCTGCTTATTGCAGATTCAGAGGTTGCACAATACGGGCAGGCGCTGACCGATGATGTTCGTCGCTATCGGGAACAGACGATTGCTTACGATGGCGCGTTACGAACCTTGGACAAGCAGGTGTCGGTGATTCATGGAATGCAGGAAAAGATGCGGAACATGTTGAGAAAGAGCTACGCCCAGATTGCCCGGGAAACTGAGAATATACCGCGTGACATTGCCAGGATTATCGGGAGTACGAGAAAAATCCTTGCCATGTTAACCACCATTGTGGTGACCGTGCTCGTGTCTGGATGGTTGGCGACCTATTGGATGACCAGGCCGTTGCTCGAACTGTCCTTTGTGGCCACCCGATTAGCTGATGGAAACCTGGAGGGCGACATTAAAGCGACGAAGAGCCGGGATGAAATCGGGACCTTGTCGAACGCCTTTCAGCAACTCATTCACTATTTTCGTGAGATGGAATATACTGCCACAGAAATATCTCATGGAAATTTGGATTTAGACATCAAGCCTCGCTCTCAGCAGGATGTGTTTGGCAATCGATTCCAGCAAATGATTTCATATCTGAAAGATATTGGGAACGTCGCGGAACATATTGCTGAGGGGGACCTGCGAGGCCAGGTCACGTTGCAATCCGGGAAAGATCAACTCGGGAGCGCGTTTATCCACATGCACGAGGGCTTGGTTCGTTTAATTGAGGGGATTCGCACCGGTGCCGATCATATCACCTCTATCAGCAGCCAGGTGCTCAGAACAGCGTCAAAGAATTCTGAGGCATTGGGCCATATCGGCAATGCGGCTGATGTCACCTCCTCGGCGATGCAGGAAATGAATTCCAGCGCCGAAGGAGTGCGTTTGAGCACCGAGCATTTGCGGACGTCTGTGGATGAAACAAGTTCGTCGATTTCGCAAATGATTACCTCCATCCAGCATGTCGCTGAAAATTCTCAACAACTCTCACGCCTCGCGGGCCATTCACTCGAGAGCGTGCTGCAAATCGCTCAGTCCCTTGAAACCGTCGCCGAACAGGCCGAACATTCAAGGTCTCTTTCGGAAGCTGCGACAGAAGACGCGGTGTCAGGGCAGCACTCGGTTGAGCAAATGATTGCAAAGATTGATGCGATTTCAGAAGTCACGACGAATATTTCCTCGATTATCTTACGGCTTGAACAACGGTCTCTGGAAATCGGGACAATTCTGGATGTGATTAACGAGGTCGCTGATCAGACATCGCTGCTGGCGTTAAATGCCTCGATTATTGCGGCTCAGGCCGGTGTCCACGGACGAGGATTTGCCGTGGTGGCCGATGAGATCAAAGAACTTGCCACCCGAGTCGGCACCTCAACCAAGGAAATTGCGCAAATTATCAAAAGTGTCCAGCGGGATTCGTCCGAAGCAGCGAAAGTGATTGAGCAGGGGCAGCACGAAGTTGAAAGAGGGGTTGTTGTCGCGGGCGAGGCCGGAACCGCCCTGACCAAAATCGGGCAAAGCGCTGAAAATTCATCAAGCGTTGCAGCGGAAATTGCAGTGCTCGTCCGGCAGCAAACCACCACCAGCACCCAGGTCGCCGAATCCATGAAAGATGTGGCGTCAATGATCAATGAAATCACAAACGCCACGGAAGAGCAGGCCCAAAATTCAACCCAGCTGCTCCAGATTGTTGAAAACATGCAAACCCTCACCAACCACGTATTACGCGCAATGCGCGACCAGCAGCAAAGCACAAAGCATGTGACCGAATTTATGGAGGATGTCACCACGCTGGTTTCCCAGAATAAACCGACCGTGGAACAACTCGCCCGGACGGCGCATGAACTCGCAGAACAAGCGAAGCATCTTAATGGACAGGTTGAACGCTTTATCATTCCTGAAAAAGATGCGCTCGTGCCTCAGACATCTCTGCCCGCGACGGACGCGCCCGTAAATGTATAGGATTGACCCACTCGCCCGGTCGGTGTGTTCGCTTCTGAGAATGATTTGATTCTTTTTTAAAAATTAGGGTCTGGGGCGAAGCCCCAGCGAAAATTTTTTTGTGCTCGTGCTCCCAGGCGAAGAGAACCTCTCCCCCAGCCCCTCTCCTGCAAGGCGAGGGGAGCCATTCCTCCCCCTTCCCTCGCAGGGAAGGGGGCCGGGGGGTTAGGTTTTGAGGTAGAGGCGGGTTGCCCCGCCCGTGTCCCGGAGGGACAACCGATATTAGCCCACCGATTTATCGGTGGGTGTCCGGACGCCCCACGAATTTCTGTCCCGGAGGGACGTTCGATACAATTGGGGCCTACAACGGATGAGAGAATGACACAGAAAAACGAACATGGCACCGCAGAGAGCGCAGAGTTCGCAGAGGGGCCGTGTCTGGACCACCTGAACCTCTGCGGCTCTCTGCGCTCTCTGCGGTACAAATATCACCCATGTTTCCATATGGTTTCGGGGTGTTGGGACCCCACCGTTGAAACGGTGGGCTATGATGGAATGTCCCTCCGGGACAAGCAGGAGCGCAAACCAGCGTTTGTTGCGAACGTTCGTTCGTCCTGCCTGTTTCGCAAAGGCTACTTTGCGCTCCTGACGGCATTTCTCGTTTCTACGGTTCAGCTTTGTTGCTTTCGTTCTCAATCGCCAGCTTCGATCAGCCAATCTCCAGGCACACGTTACATTATAAAAGAACGATAACGTCATGCTGAGACATTTTTCTGTTGACAGGGATGCGAGCCTACCATAAATTTGTTTTGAGGGCATGGTGATGGAGGGAACGGAGGAACCGGGATGAGACGCCAGATTGATCCGACCGTAGATTGCGTGTTTAAAGCGATTTTGGGGAAAGAGGAAAACAAAAATCTGCTGATTCACTTTCTCAATGCGATTCTCCGTAGAACCGGGGCACGTCGGATTGTGGAGGTCGTGATTGCCAACCCCTACAACGAGCGTGAATTCCTGGAAAGTAAGTTGAGCATTGTGGATGTGAAAGCCACAGACCGGGAGGGACGCCAGTATCAGATCGAAGTCCAGCGGGCGATACACGCCGGGTTAGAGGCCCGGATGCTCTTTACCTGGAGCGCGCTCTATCATGGGCAGCTCGGGAAAGGACAAAGTTTTCTCCATCTGCGTCCGGTGATTGCGATTTGGTTATTGCGAAAGCCGTTGTTTCCTGATCTTCCGGCCTATCACATACCATTTGGCGTGTACAACCTGCCGCATCGGCTGCAATTGACGGATCAAATGGCGATTCACGTGTTGCAGGTTCCGAAGTGGCAGGCTTCCAAAGGGCGGCCAGACGCCCGGGATCGCTGGATGTATTTCTTTAAACATGGGAGAGACCTCGATCCGGCGGCTCCACCGACCATGTTACAGACAAAGGAGATGACCCAGGCGATGAACGTGTTAGCGGGTTTTTCGGAGAAAGAAAAAGATTATTTGTTGTATGAGCAGAGATTAGAAGCTGAACGGGTGGAACTCACCTGGCGGGAATTGCTCGAACAGGCGACGGCGGCCCTGGAACGTGAACGCCGGGAAAAAGAGCGCGAGCAGCAGGAAAAAGAACGTGAACGCCGGGAAAAAGAACAACTCCTACAGGAAAAAGAGCGCGAGTATCGGGAGAAAGAGCAACAGCTTTTGAAAGAGATGGAACACCTGCAGGCATTATTGCAACAGTCCGGCATCGACCCGAAACAATCAGTATAAAGCTTGACAAAATCTATTCCCGTCGGCATGAAGTGAGTTTTGCTGTGCAGATCTGAAAAATTTTCGGTAGATATGATGACCAGGAGAATCCCAACCGGATGAGGTGCAAAAGAATTTTTGCATCCCATCGCTCAGAAATGGAGGCTGATCGTATGCAGATGGAAGAGTTTTTGAAATTTATGGGCGAAGTCAACATGTATGATCTGACCCAGCGTTTGAGTATCCATACGCCCCCCTGGCCGAGCTACATGCCGTTACAGATTCAATATTTCAAGCGCATCGCCGGGGCGCACATGGGGCAGGGCGCGAACGGGCAGATTATCACGACCAGCCATCACGTCGGAACCCACATGGACGGTGAAAAGCATTTTTATGCCAACGGACGGACGATTGGGGACACGCCGCTCGATTTTTGGGTGGGGCAGGGAGTCGTCGTCGATCTGTCGGACGCCGTTGACGATTATGATATTTATACGCCGGAAATGCTGATGGAGCGGGTGGAAATCAGAAAAGGAGACATTCTGATTATTAAAACCGGGTATTATAAATATGGCTGGGATCAGGAAGGCTCTGACGAAATCCGATATTTCTGCAAGCACCCCGGCCCGGGTCCGGGCTTCCATAACTGGGCCTTAGAAATGGGGATCAAATGGATCGGCGTGGATTGTGGGAGCGCGGATCATCCGATGAATACCATTATTGCGGATTGGCATCCCAAATTATTCAAAGAAGCGGAGAAAAAACTGATCGAAAAGCACGGCGTCAGCAGTTGGGAAGAAATGTTCCCGTCTGAAGAGTATTATCAGGTCATGCACTTGCAGCTTTTTCCTAAAAAACTGGTTCATGCCGAAAACGTCGGAGGCGATATTGATAAGCTCGGCAGTAAACGGCTGTGGATCGGTTGTTTTCCGCTACGGGGAATCGAACTGGCGTCCTCAATGTGTCGGATTATCGCCCTTGAACCCCCAGAGTAGGAGGGAAAATGAAGAATGAAGAATGAAGAATTATTCTCGTGGCGAAGTTTTTGTTTCGTCACGAGCAGAGGTCCCCACTTTATCCTGTCCATTCTGTTCATCCTGTCAAAAAATGCCTGGAGGCAGACTGTTAATTCTTCATCCTTTATTCTTCATTATCTTTTACTATGGCAGCAGTTCATAATTTTAATTATCTCAAACCGTCGTCATTGGATGAGGCCCTTGCTGCCCTCGCTCAATACGGAGATAATGCGCGGGTGCTGGCCGGCGGAACTGATATTGCCCTGCAATTGAAAGAAGGAACAATCGCGCCTGACATCGTGATTGACATCAAAGGGCTGAAAGAGTTAAGCGCGCTGACCCATGACGATGACGGTCTCCATATTGGAGCAGTAGTGTCGTTTTCCCAGATCGTGCAATCAGAGATCGTCCGGGAGCATTTCCCGTTGTTAGCCGCCGCCGCCGGAACTGTCGGGTCCGTAGGCATTCGGAACAGAGCGACCCTCGGCGGAAATGTCTGTTCCGCCGTGCCTTCCCTTGACAGCGGCCCCACGCTGCTGGTGTACGAAGCGGTTGCGCATCTCAAAAGTGCTGAGAGAGAACGGGATGTTCCCCTGGCAGAATGGTTTGTAGGACCAAAACAACCAGCGTTGCGTTCTGACGAATTATTAACCGGCGTGACGCTGCCGAATCCTGAGAAAAACGCGGCGGGGTGTTATGTGAAATTAGGGCGGTATGCCGGTGAAGACCTCGCCCAGGCCGGAGTCGGCGTGTTGGCGTTAGACGGACACGAATATCGGATAGCCTTTTGCGCGGTCGGACCGATCCCGAAACGCGCGACTTCAATCGAGGCTCTTTTACAGGGAAAAGAATTGTCTGACGCGCTGCTCGACGAAGCCAAAACCCTCGTGCCGGAAATGATTTCGCCGATTACGGATATTCGGGCTTCCAAGGAATACCGGCTGTTGATGGTCAAGGTCATGTTGGAACGAGGGCTGAAAACCGCCATGTCCCGATTGAACGGCGAAACCACGACATTCCGGGCCTTATGGGTATAAAAGGAGGGCACCTTATGAAAAAAACAATCACGTTTACGTTGAATGGCGAACTCAGAACTTTAGAGGTCGAAGCGGGTGACACCCTCCTTGACGTCCTGCGAGAGAAACTGGGCTTGAAAAGCCCTAAGTGCGGATGTGATCGCGGTGATTGCGGGTCGTGTACGGTGCTGCTGAATAGCGCCAGCGTCAGAAGCTGTCTGATTTTTGCCGTTGAAGTGGACGGCCAGAGTGTCATCACCCTTGAAGGGTTGACGAAAGATGGATTAACGCCGTTACAACAGGCTTTTCTCGATCATAGCTCGTTTCAGTGCGGCTTTTGTGCTCCGGGTATTATTTTGACCGCCACAGAACTCCTTAATAATAATCCGCATCCAAGCCGGGAAGAGGTTCAGGAAGCGATTGCCGGCAATCTGTGCCGATGTACCGGGTACGAACCGATTCTTGACCCGATTCTGGATGTATCAAAACGCTAAAGGATGGAAATGGAAGCGACCTCTCCCCCGACCCCTCTCCTGGGAGGCGAGGGGGAGAAAGATTCCCTTCCCTTGCAGGGAAGGGGCCAGGGGTTAGGTTTATTCCATTCGTAGTTCTTTTTTTAAGAAGGAGGGATGAACATGCAGGATTTGAAATATGTTGGAAAACCTGTCAGGCGGATTGATGAACTGGAAAAAATCACCGGAGCCGCTAAATACGTTGATGATTTTGATTTTGGTCCCAATTTGCTGCACGCGCAGATTGTCGAAAGTCCCTACGCCCACGCCCTGATTAAGCGAATTGACACGTCTGAGGCGGAAAGAGTTCCCGGGGTCGTGAAAGTCGTTACAGGCCAGGATTTCCCCTATCATTTTGGGCTGTATATGCAGGATCGCTATATCTTTGCCCAGGATCGGGTGCGCTTTGTGGGCGAACAAGTGGCAGCGGTGATCGCCAGAGACCTCAGCACCGCGAAAAAAGCGGCCGAACTCGTGCGGGTGGAATATGAACCCCTGCCGGCGATTTTTGATCCGGTGGAAGCCTTACGCGACGATGCGCCGCGTATTCATCAGGAGTTGGGGAATTATTCCCACGTGCCCTGGTTTTTTCCGCAGGCCGGGACCAATGTCGCCCATTTACGCAAAGTGCGGAAAGGCGACATCGAACAAGGCTTTGCCGACGCCGACGTGGTGTTTGAAGATACCTATCGCGTCCCGCGCTACGCCCACTGCTGCATCGAAGTTCATGGCGCAACCGGCCTGTACGATCACGCCGGCCGTTTGACCGTGTGGTCGGCCTCGCAATCTCCGCACACTCAACGCCATATCTTTGCGGAAGTGCTGGCTCCTTTGGGGTTGGAGCATCAGGATATACGAGTAATCACGCCCTATGTCGGCGGAGGATTCGGAGGAAAAGCCGGCGTCACGATGGAAATTTTGGCTGCCGCGCTTCCCTTGAAAGTCAAAGGCCATCCGGTGAAAATCCATTGGACCCGGGCCCAGGAGTTTTATAACACCTATCAGCGATTAGGGCTGATCGCCACCTTGAAAATGGGGGCCAAAAAAGACGGAACCATTACCGCCTTTGACTATGATATTTATTGGGATGCCGGCGCGTATGTCGAATATGGCGCGAATGTGGTCAATGCCTCTGGCCTTTCAGCCACCGGCCCTTACCGCATTCCGAATGTGAAAATTAATGCCTATTGCATGTACACCAACCTTCCACCCGGCGGACCGTACCGAGGATTCGGCTATTCTGAACTGTTGTTCGGGATCGAATCCCATACCACCCGCCTGGCAAAGCAGTTAGGGATCGATCCGGTAGAGTTTAAACGCCGTAACGCCATTCAGGAAGGCGACACGCTCGCTTATGGCGCCAAAATGACCCCCAGTGGTTTGACAGAATGTATTGATAAAGTTGCCGAAGCGATTGAGTGGGGCAAAAAAGAGGAATCAACCGAGCCGCACAAAGCGATTGGAAAGGGGTTTTCAATTTTCTGGAAAGCTCCGGCCATGCCGCCCAATGCCTCATCATCAGCGTTTTTGAAATTTAATGAAAATGCGAGCCTGAATATTCTGGTATCAGCCATGGAGATCGGGCAGGGACTTATGACAGCGATGGCGCAGATTGCAGCGGAAATTCTGACTGTGCCGCCGGAAAAAATCCGCGTCGAGACGCCTGATACGGACCGTAACCCTTACGAATGGCAGACCGTCGCCTCCCATATCACCTGGTCGTGCGGCAACGCTGTCAAAAGCGCGGCCATTGATGCCCGGACTCAGATTTTTGAGGCGATTCATGATGCCTATTTCCTGGAAACAGACGCCCTGTATCTTGAAGACGAACAGGTCAAATGTACGACAGACCCGGATTTTGCTGTCCCCCTGAAAGACATCGTGATTAATGGGATTATGGTGGAAGACGGTACATTCAGGGGCGGGCCGATCATCGGCCGCGGCATGTTTATGCCCAGATTTACGTCTGCAATGGGAGACCCTGAAACCGCCCAGGGCGGGCATCCGAATGTCCATTACACGGTTGGAGCCGGGGCGATCAAGGTGGAAGTGGACAAGCAAACCGGACGGATAAAGGTCTTAAAGGCGGTCGAAGCTGTTGATGTGGGCAAAGCCATTAATCCCCAAAGCGTCGAGGGCCAGGTCACAGGTGGGTTATTACAAGGGTTGGCGACCGTGTTGTACGAGGATATGCGGTTTGATGAACAGGGAAAACTGCTCAATTCGAACTTTACCGATTACAAAATTCCGACCGCCCTCGATATTCCGGAAGAAGTGGTTGCGATCATTGTAGAAGTTCCCCAACCTGACGGTCCCTTTGGAGCGCGCGGTATGTCAGAACACACCATGATTCCGGCAGCGCCGATTGTGGCCAATGCGGTCGAAGACGCAGTCGGTGTCAGAATCAAATCCATGCCGATCACCGCCGAGCGCGTCGGACTTGCCCTTACAGCCGGTGACGCCGAAATAGCGTAAGGGCTATCAGACCTGACCCCTCACCCCCTTCCCTGCCAGGGAAGGGGAAATTATCTCCCCTCGCCTTTCAGGAGAGGGAGCGAGGGAGGTCTGTCTCTCCTATGTAAAGTGTCAGGAGTGCGAACGAGCGTTCGCTGCAAACACTCGTTTGCACTCCTGCTGTGATCTGTCCCCCGCAACCCGCAACTCCTTACACGTTTCATCCCGTGAGTGCGTCCATTGATGGTCATACACGGCTTTTTGAGGTTTTTGAATGCCATGATTGAAGAAACAATCCATATTCATGATAAATATCAATTTGAAATTAAACTGGGCTATCCCCTGGAAAGCCATAAAAAATCAACAGTTTATAATATTGAAACCTATGTATTTTTTCCGAACAGCCTGGGGATCAACCGCCATTCTTATAAAAAAACCGATTTTTATAATGACATTCAGGCTTATATCCGGCTTAAAACGCCCACTGTGTTATTAAAAGACATGGTCCACGGCCAGGAAAGCCCATTACAAAAATTGCGAACGAGCATCGAACGTTTACTGGTTCAGGCTGACAAAACGAGCATTACCGATTACGAATATCAGGTTAAAATGTTCTGCTGCATTTTCAAAAGTGCGATCCGGGATCACGTGTCATTCCTTTCGACCCGCGTGACCGCCGGAGATATTGACGACCTGTTCGTCAAATATTTTGAGAGTATCGTGGACATTACCCGGCACTTTCGGGAATTGCGTTCGATTATCAATGTCCCTGTTATTGACGAAAATACGTTCTCCGTCTATGTGTTTGGCGACGAATATCTCAGTCTGTTGATCGAATCATATACGTATGAATTATTAGAACTGCTCAACACCCGTGAATTTCCTGAGAAAGCAGCGTATCGCGCCCGTCTGCTCGAACTCATCGCGCACGAACTGGAATATCGGAAAAAGAATCATTACCCTTCCCTTCCCGATGCCAAGACCACGAATGAAGTGTTCCTGTTCCGTTCTGGCGTGTTGAAAAAATATATGGGAAGCGTCTTATTTCTCAACACCCGTGTGAAACAAGAAGGCGAACTGCTCGAACAAATTGTGTTCGCCCTGGCAGCCGGGGTCGCCATGATTTTTGCGACTGCAGCGGCGTTTTTTGCCCAATCCACTTATACCAACCTGTCACTGCCTCTGTTCATCGTGCTGGTCGTGAGCTACATGTTCAAAGATCGGCTGAAAGAATTGATCCGCTGGTATTTGGGAAGTAAACTCCACAACCTGTTGTTTGATCACAAACGGAACATCTATTACAGCCCCGGCGAAAAAATCGGCTGGTGCAAAGAAGGCTTCACGTTTTTGAAAGGGCACAAAATCCCATCCAAAATTCTGAAACTCCGAGACCGGGACCATCTCACAGAAATCGAAAACGGCTGGATGGGCGAGAAAGTGCTTCTTTACCGAAAACGCATCAAGTTATTTCGCAAAAAACTTGAACATGTCTATCGGGATTATCAGGTCGAAAGCGTCAATGATATTACGCGGCTGAATGTCCTGAAATTCCTGAGCAAGATGGACAACCCGAAAAAACCGGTGTACGTGCTTGAAGGAGAGGGGTATCGGAAAATTTATGGCAAGCGGGTCTATCATCTGAACATGATCATCAAATATTCCATGCAGGAAGCCACCCTGTATAAGCGATTCAGGATCGTGTTAAGCCGTAACGGCATCAAACGCATCGAAGAGAGCGTGTTTGACGAAGAATATCAGCGTTATAACACCAAAAACCCAATTTCCCGGTTTTAAGCATCAACAGCGACCCACTTGCACGAATCAAAAATACGGACAGCGAAGCTCTAAGTGTACACACACGGCCTGCCTTGTCTCCACGAAAGAATTTCGTGAAAAATCGTCCCGGCAGGGACAAGACGATATTAGCCCACCGATTTATCGGTGGGCTCCTGGCCCCCCTCATCTTTCGTCCCGGAGGGACGTTCGATACAACACCACACGCCAAACATGTCACCACACGATTTATTTTCGTGTGTTTCGTGTGTTTCGTGTGTTTCGTTGTTCACACTACTTCGCTTTCTTCGCAATTTTGGCCCAGGAATCGCGCAGGGGCACTGTGCGGTTGAACACGAGTTTTTCATCGGTGGAATCCGGATCGACGCAAAAATAGCCCTGACGCTCGAATTGATAGCGACTGCCCGGTTCTGCCCCTTTAACGCTTGGTTCGATCTTACAGACCGGAAGCACCTGTAACGAGTCGGGATTGAGGGTTTCCCGGAAATCTTCAACCCCGCCCGGATCGGGCGTATTAAACAGCCGGTCGTATAAGCGGACTTCAACATCGAGGGCGTGAGCCGCCGACACCCAGTGTAACGTGGCTTTGACTTTGCGCTTATCCGGCGACCAGCCGCCGCGGGTTTCCGGATCGTAGGTGCAGTGCAATTCCACAATCTCGCCATCTTCATCTTTGATAACATCCACGCAGGTCATGTAGTACGCATAGCGCAGGCGCACTTCCCGTCCCGGAGCTAAGCGGAAGAATTTTTTCGGCGGGTCTTCGCGGAAATCACCCCGTTCGATATATAACACTTTTGAGAATGGCACGCGGCGCGTTCCCATGTTCTCGTCTTCAGGATTGTTAATCGCCTTCATCTCTTCCACCTGATCGTCAGGATAATTATCGATCACGACTTTGAGTGGATTCAACACTGCCATGACGCGAGCCGCCCGTTTGTTCAAATCCTCGCGAATGCTGAACTCCAGCATGGCGACATCAACGGTGCTGTTGCGTTTTGACACGCCGATCCGGTCGCAAAAGCGGCGAATGGACTCTGGCGTGTAACCGCGCCTCCGCAGTCCGCAAAGCGTTGGCATCCGGGGGTCATCCCAGCCGCTGACCAGGTTTTCCCGGACTAATTGCAGAAGCTTGCGTTTGCTCATGATGGTGTAGGTCAGCCCGAGTCTGGCAAATTCATATTGTTTTGGGTGGGATGGGACAGGCAATTGTTCGAGAACCCAGTCGTATAGCTCACGGTTGTTTTCAAATTCAAGAGTGCAGATCGAGTGCGTCACGCCTTCAATTGCATCAGATAAACAGTGGGCAAAATCGTACATCGGATAAATGCACCAGGCGTTGTCGGTGCGATGGTGCGCGGCTTTTTTAATCCGGTAGAGCGTTGGATCGCGCATGACCATGTTGGGCGACGCCATGTCAATTTTAGCCCGCAACACCCGCGAACCTTCATCAAATTCTCCGTTTTTCATGCGCTCAAACAGATCGATATTTTCCTGAACAGAACGATTGCGATAGGGGCTTTCCTTGCCCGGCTCTGTCAAGGTTCCCCGATATTTTCGAATCTCCTCTGCGCTTAAATCATCCACGTAGGCTTTCCCTTGTGTAATCAACTGAATCGCGTAATCGTACAAAGCCTGAAAATAATCAGAGGCATAATACAAGTGGTCGCCCCAGTCAAAGCCCAGCCAGTGGATGTCTTCCTGAATTGAGTCCACATATTCGACCTCTTCTTTGGCCGGATTCGTGTCGTCGAAGCGTAAGTGAGTGCGACCGCCGTATTGCCGGGTAATCCCGAAATCGAGGCAGATCGCCTTGGCGTGACCGATGTGCAGATAGCCGTTCGGTTCAGGAGGAAAGCGGGTGACGATTTCTGTGTATTTGCCGCTTTCTAAATCCTCTTCCACGATGGTGCGGATAAAGTCTGATGACGGGGAAACCCCGTTCGATTCTGTCGTGTTGTCAGTCTGTTTTGGGCCTGTTGTGTTGTTCATATAATGGTAAAAAAATGTAGAAAAGAGCGCAACACCTGGTCGTTCATGGTGGGTTACGCTCTTCCCTTTTTGTTGTTGATAAATGAAATCGTGGCAAACCCCTCTTCCCTACAACTCACAATCCGCTTAAAATTCAATCCGTTCCCCTCGTTCAGGAAACAGAAAGTGAATCTGTAAATCATTGAGTGCTGATAGTTGCTGCTGCATCTGGTCGCGGCGCGGCGCTTCTTTTTTGAGTGATGGTTTCATGTGTGTCACCAGGACAGTCAGGTTTTTCAGTGCCTGCTGAGGATGTTCACTATCAACCAGCAGGGCAAGCTTGTGAAGCTCTTTCATCATCCATTCCGGGGTTAAGTGCCCGAAAAGTCGTTTGGGGTCGCGAGGATCGGGATAGGATGATTCCAGAAAGATCGCCCGCAGTTTCCCGGCGCGAACCAGCGGTGCAACGTGCTGCCAGACCGCTTGCATCCGACTTGATTGTTCGACGTCATCCGGTCCCGTGTCTCCGAAATAGAGTGCGTACGCATCGTTCGCTTCCACCAGGTAGGCGGTTGAGAGATAGTCGCCGGAATGCGAGAGCTCAAAGGGGACAAATGTCATATTTGTGCCTTCGACAGGATAGATTTCACCCGGCTGCACACGAGTATATTGATATTTTTTCAATTGAAACCCAGGCCCTTCATTCCCAAAATTCGGCCAGATTTTCCAGTTGAACAGATGGTCGCGGATGTTATCAATAGTGGCGGGGAGGCCAATAATCGGTTTTGCGCTGTCATCGGGCGAATTAATCACCAGACCTGCGACATGATCAATATGGGCATGAGAAATCAGATAGGCTTTGAGCTTGTCCTGGAGCAGCCAGCCCTCAAACGTTAAACCGGAATCTTCCGGCAGCGTGAGATCGCCAAAGCTTCCGCGTTTGACGGCTTCTTTCAGGCCGGTGAGAAGCGTTCCGGCATCCAGAGCGATAAAATTACTGTCGCCTTCCGGCGCAAGTAAATAGGACGA
>Ga0256845_1002015_pt1 | contig 15338 bp, 11 predicted proteins | sample RiftiametaG_FD_189101 | JGI IMG/M metagenome (GOLD analysis project Ga0256845, IMG submission 189101) | Tube worm associated microbial communities from hydrothermal vent at the East Pacific Rise, Pacific Ocean - Riftia | ecosystem: Host-associated > Annelida > Integument > Unclassified ...
CAACGAAATTCTTACTGCACTGGTGGATGTGGCAGGAATAGATGCTGCGGTCTGCGTTGGCCGTGATGGTTTTGTTATCGACGCAGTTGCTGGCGCCGGAGCAGATGTTGATGCTATAGGTGCGATGGTTTCCACAGGTCTTGGTTCCGCCGAAAGCGTTGGTAAAGAGCTTGGTGTCGGTAGTCTTACGCAGTCAATGATGGAATACTCCAACGGCGTAATCGTAATGACCGCTATCGGTGAAGATGCCATTCTCGCTGTGGTTGCTGCTGTAAACTCCAGTCTTGGTAATGTGCGCCTTCAGGTTCGGAAAAGAAAAAAGGAACTCGAGCAGGTGCTTTAGCTCATTGTGTTTAAAAGCAGGCCCGGCTCACGCCGGGCCTGCTTTTTTCGTTACAGAAACTCTGAACTATTTGACCAGCATCAAACTAGTGGTGCTGCTGTTGTTTCCCTGTCTGAGATCAAGGAAGTACAGCCCGGAAGCAAGGTGTGAAAAATCTACATCCACACTGCGAAGACCGTTCAGGCTTCCCGTGAACGGTGTTGAAATCAGTCTTCCAGTAACATCGTAGAGGCACAGAACGGCATCTCCGTAACCACTCACTTTAACTTCTGCTGAAGCAGTGGTTACAGGGTTGCAGCAGACAACAGCTACAGGAACAGTGCTGCCCCCTTCAATGCCTTCGCCGATTCCATCAGGATAGTGGGTTCCGTATGCAGTTTTACGAGGCAGCGGGGCCGGAAGAACTGCATCGGGAGCGACATATTCAACCATCGGGTCTCCATACAGAACATACTGCTGAGATTCATCTGCTCCTGTTGAAACGCCGGGCGGTGTGTAGATGGTGGATATCCTGGCATTGCTGTAGGTGGCGGCCTCTCCCAGTGTGTAGTTCTCTGCGGTTACAAGATGTACCCACATGTTCCACCACCAGCCTGAGCCTGTGAAGGATACAGAACAGAGGCTTCCAAGTGAACCAATGGCACCGTGGTTAAGACCGACCTCGTTCATGGCTCCATTGGCCATATCACATGCATTGTATGCAATTATCACCGAGTGCATGTTCTCAAAGTCAGAGTCAAGATCACTCTCTGTGTAGCTGCCGCCTGCGGAACCGTCGAAAACTCTGCCGTCACTGTCGGGCCACCAAGGATTCTGGAACTGTATACTGTAATCGTCCTGAGCTATTCCATTATCTGTATCACGCACGGAAATTACAGTTCCTCCGCCGTGGCAAGAGAAGTAGAGAAAAGTGGAGCCATCAATAACATCCTGAACAAAACCGCAGAGAGCAACATCGGGCTGTGCAGGATGGGTACCTGTGCCTGCTGCAGATCCGCTGTGAAACGCTGTATCATAGTTCTCGCCGAGGAAGGTTGCATACTGTCCTGGGCATCCTCCCGTGTCGGGAGCATCATCTGTTGTCGGCCACATGGGGTCAAGACCAGGCTGTGACGGAGGCCATCCGGGGAAGTAGCTGTTGGCTTCTGTCCATCCCTCTTCCGGCCAGCCGAACATCTCGTTTACCACGAAATTGGAGTACCAGTTGTCGGCAAAGGTATAAGTATTCCAATACTGAACTTCGTAGGCATTCATGGCGATGGTAACATGGTCAGGTCTGGGGTTGGCATGAATTACCGCATCGTACAGAGCACCTCTGTTGATGGTTCCGATGTTGTCAAGCCATTCCAGCGGAAATCTGCCGGGAATGGCCCCGGCCCTGGTAACTTCTGAAGGATCTCCGGTAATTGACCTCTCAAAAGTTGCAGGAAACACGTTTTGATTCGAGAATGTCAGTACGTATTCAAGCTGATTGTCAATGGTTCCGCCGATGCCGTCGAGGAATGTAAAGAAGGCCGCTGCTATTGCTGCAGACCCGTTTGATTTTACCCCAACCACGGGCTTCTCCAGTTTGTAGAAATTATCCGGAATCAACTGCCTCAGCTCAGCAAGAGCATCGAAGCACAGCCTGTCTAAACTGTTGGGCAGCTTCAGCACATAACCGCCGTACCTTGCAGCAGCCAGTGCGGCTGGAAGAGCCTGCATCTCCTCTTTGTACACACAGGCAACAGCCCGGTTTGTCAGAGCAATTGTCGCAGGAAGAAGAACCGCTGCGCTGTCGAAAGCTGAAACTGTAATGGACATTGCAGCAAGAGAATCAGTTACCGATGACGATACGACTCCGGGGTAGTCGAACAGAAATACCTGCGACACACCCATTGAGGTCAAAGCCTCAGCTGTTTCAGAGCCGATTGTTAAGCCGTCTGTCCAGAGAAGGGGGCAGTTGTTGCCTGCTGCCCAGCCTGCTGCTGCAGCAGCACCGTTGATATAGGTCTGGTCGGTATCGGAGGTAACGCAAAGAACTGCCTTCGAAGTAGACGGCCATTCGGTGGTGGCAATTGCACATGCTATCTCTTCAGGTGTACCGGAATACAGTATTTCCTCAGTGTAGGGAACCATACCCTGAACAGTGGTCTTGAAAGAGCTGTTCACATCACCCACAAAGGTAACGCTGCCGCTCTCACCTGCATCATTAAGGTATGACACCCAGTCTTCAAGGGTGTAGTAGCCAGACTTGGAATCAGCCCCGTCCGTGATCAGAAGTGACCCATAGGCACTTCCGGTCTCCTGAAAATAGTAGGCTGGTATCGTTGCAAAAAAACTGTAAACCGTGGGCAGTGACCCCTGGTCTACATGAACAACGGCACAGCGCCCGAAGTAGTCTGCTGCTGATGCGGACAGCACCAGCACAGCCAGAGTTACAAGAACTAACTTCATCTCTCCTCCTGATAGAAACAATTACACCAGTGCGGGGTACCAGCGGGAAGTATAAGCATTTTACAGAATTTTGGAAAGAAGACGGGGAGCAGAAAACTGCTCCCCGATTCAGTCAGATACTATGAACCGCTATTTAACTACACTGACTCTGGAAGTTGCGGTGTTGCTTCCCTGCGAGAGGCGCATGAAGTACACACCTGCAGACATGGAATTTGTATCCCACGTAAACATGGATGAACCGTTAAGATTTCCGTTGAACGGTGTGTCCACCACACGGCCAGTTACATCGAAAACCTCAACAACAGCAGGTCCGCCAGTACCTGTAAGTGTTACAGATGCACTGCCGTATACAGGATTGGAGGCAGACACAGAAATTGGGGAGTCGATCACACTGGAAGTGAAATCCTCAATACTTGTCATGGGCCATGTTTTCATTCTAAGACTCGGATCACCGAAAAGAGTGTAACCCTCGAAGTAGTAATGTGTTCTTCCGCCACCGCTGTATGCGGTATACACTGCCATAAGACCCTGATTCAAGAAGCCCTTCGGCCAATAGGCATTGTCGCCTATGAACGAAGCATACTCGCCTTTTTCCTGGTAGTCATCTTCACCCCAGTATGTGTTTGGAACAGAACCCCAGAACCAAAGTCCGCCTCTGTTTGGTGTTCTTGTCCATCTTTCAGCCCAGCATGTTGAAGTACTGTATGCACCGGTGAGGCAGGCATGGCTAAGAACTCCCGGAAACATGGGTCCATTGTTAAGCTGGTTGAAATTACCAGCGCTGAAACTCATATCCACCCAGCTGGTTTTTGAACCGTGTCCGCTGAATGTAAGCATTGAGATACCCCCGTTAATAACGGGAACAGCGTTTGCGGCAGTACCACCCTGGGAAGGATACACTTTTGTGGAATTGTAAACTCTGGGGTCGAGGTAATTGGATATACAGTAGTTGTGTGTACCTTCGGAAACACTGGAGTTATCGCTCGAAGCAATAAACAGAGCATTCTGCACCCAAGTCTGAATACCACCGGTGTTCTCGTAATCGATGACCCTCTGGGCCATCGTTGCTACCTCTGCTGCAGTTGTTACACTAAACCTGCCCAGGAATACATCCGGAATCCATCCGCCATCATCGAGACAGGCGTAGTAAAGATCGGTAACATCGCTGTAGGTTGTTGCAGTTCCGCCTGGAAGAAACGCTGTGTCTCCCACAAGAAGAACGTATTCGGTTCCGGTATTAATAGCACCCTGAATGTATGTGCGAATTTCAGCGGCAGTTGACCCGGTGACAGAGAGATCAACCATTGTAACTGTAAATCCCAGAGCTTCCTTGTGGGCTACAAAGGCATCCATAGCTGTTGCTACAAAGTTGCTGTGACCAATAATAAGGTAAGGCGCAGGACCTGTGTCCATTCCGCTTTCGTAGGTTCCGTAGTTAACAACAGTACTGCTCAGAATGCTTTCGTATCCGGCACTTGCAAGGCGGGAAGCCTGCTCGTATGTGGCTGCAAGATCGCCGCCCTGGAACTCCAGTGTAACTCTGGCATCTGCAAGAAGAGTGTAATCACCCCGGGCAGGGTTCCACCTGAGAGGTGTAACTTCCACAAGGGCCAGGTTGCGCCCGCGCATGCCTCCTGCGTAAATAACTCTTACCCAGTTTTCGGGGTAAACCGAGCCATCACTGTAAACATCCGAATCAAAAGAAACCGTGAAGGATTCCCTTGGCTCGTTCTTCGACGCACTAAGAACGGCCGGAATAACAGCGTTGCCGTTGCCACTGATTGCTTCGACACGCGCCTCCGACACTGTTGCGTTAACCTCTGCTCCAACCGGAATTTCAATCCAGACTCTGTACACCGGAAGTCTGGGAAGTCCTGCTTCTTCAAGATTCTCTGCACCGTTCATGCTTACTGTGGTAAACTCTGTTCCCTGAAGAGTCTCAGAGCCGAATTCAGGCACTGCTGCACTGAGGTCGAATGTGATACTTGTTTCAGAAGATTCCACCTTTGTAAGCCCGACGGCAAAGGAAACACAGGCAAAAACTACGATCATAAGAAATGCTGTTTTCATCTTTCCTCCTGCTGGGTTTTACTTGTATATCATCAATGATGATACAAGGCAATTCAACGTATCTATATATGGCACTGGTTGGGTAAGATAACTTGTTCTTCCCTTCGGGTAAAGGAGGCAGAGATGGCTGTAATGACAAGAGGCGCAAAAAACACACGTATCAGTGAAAAAGGCTCGCGGGGAGTAAAAGAAGCCATCCTGGCCGGCCCGGCATCCGGAAGCAACAAATTCACAGTCCGCAGAATCACCCTTGAGCCTGGTGGCCGCACCGCAAGAAAAAGTTCCAGCCAGACTGAGGTTTACTTTGTATACAAGGGCAGAGTGGCCCTCAGCCACAGCGAAGACGAACTGGACATGCTTCTTCAGGGTGACAGTGCCGTTGTTCATCCAGATGAAATACATCACCTGCACAACACTGGAAATGCGAAATCCGTTGTTATAAAAGTAGCGTCACAGTAAGCAATATGAGATAATACCGTAAATATGCTTTTACCAATCCGCTTATGGAGGTTGCTTGAATGAGAGTTCGTCTGTTTGTAATCGTGCTGTTAATCCTGGCGGTATCGTCTTCCCTGGCAAAATCTCCTCCAAATACTGCCCCCCGGGGAATAGCTCTTGTTCTGGCAGGGGGTGGAGCAAGAGGTCTTGCCCATGTTGGTTTTTTGAAGGCACTTGAGGAGAACAATGTAAGAGTATCAGCCATTGCGGGAACGAGCATGGGTGCGCTTATGGCCGGGCTTTACGCCTGCGGTTACTCCGCAGAACAACTTGACAGCCTTACTTCAGGTATGGACTGGAATACACTTTTCAGCTCTACACCTGTACCCGACATGAGCCTCCTTCCAGACAGAATAAGAGGAAGGCAGGATCTTATCAGCCTCAATCTCAGAGGTCTCACGCCCACATTGCCTGGAAGTGCTGTTTCAAATATGAGGGTGGGCTTTCTTCTGTCGGGAATGACAGGGCCTGAACAGGTTCTGAAAGGCTTCTCATTCGACTCCCTCCGTATTCCTCTGAGAGTGGTTTCTTCAGATCTGGTCACAAGGGATCGTATAGTTTTCAGCCAGGGAGAGCTATACAGGTACCAGCTGGCAAGCATGGCTATTCCCGGCATATTCCCCCCGTTCCTCCACGACTCTCTTATGCTTGTAGACGGAGGCGTTTTTGACAACATGCCTGTTGATGTTGCCGAGAAGGCATGGCCGGATCTTCCTGTGCTGGCAGTGAACGTAGGAAGGGCCAACCCCACCGAGTTCCCGGATGCTCCGTCATTGCTTACAGTTTTCGGCCTCACATTCAACGCGTTGTCTACCAGGGTGAACGACTCCTACAGACGAGAGCCCACATGGCTGTTCACTCCGGATCTGCACAACTCTGCTGTGTGGAGCTTCGAGCTCACCGACTCTCTTGTGGCCTGGGGCTACAACCAGGGTATGACGTGGATTGCCGAGCACCCCGATCTTCCCAGAGGCGGCCCTGAACGCACAGGGTGGCATCCACCAGATTTCACTGTAAGAAATATCCTTTTCTCCGGTAACAGCACCGTTTCCATGCGAGCCATAGACAGATGGCTTCATCTGTCCCGGGGAGACACTCTTAACACACAGATCGCCATGAATGCTGCTGAGAATCTCTACGCTTCAGGGCTGTTCAGCATGATAAGAATGTCTCTGCTACCTGCAGGGAGCCCCGACAAGTGCGACATAGCATTCACTGTAACAGAAGATGACCCGGGTACTCTGGGGCTGGGACTTTCCTACAACAACGATTTCGGGCTGGATGCCCGTATCACTCTGGAACACAGAAACACATTCAACCGGGGCATAAAATCAATAGTAAACGCAGGAGGCGGCAGTAATTATGCATTTCTTGAGCTGAGTTCTTCAACCAACACTCTGCACACAAACAGATACTTTACCCTGTTTGGAAGCATCTACCAGATAAAAGGTTACGAACCTGACAGACAGGGTGTGAACCATCTAAGAATCTGGACTGATCATTCGGCTGGCCTCACAGTCAGAAGGTCTTTTTCATGGTATGGAATCATGGAGCTGGCCGCAGGGTGGAAGGCACGGTCGTACTCCAGAAACACAACAGGAACCCAGGCATTTCCGCTTCTTTCGGCGTCCTGCCTCACCGACACCAGGTCAAACCTCTCCATAAACTCTCCAGGCACCAGGTTTTTCCTCAGTGCCGGGTGGTGTCCCCGAAAAAACCGTTCCCATACTGTTGTAAAGTGGGACATTGAAAAGATATCCGAGCTTCCGGGCTCTTTTCTCTCAGGAGTTTCGACCTGGGGTTCTGTTCTGTGGGGAAACAACTACGACTGGGAAGAATCCAGACTTACTGCATCCAGAGGAATTCCAGGGTACCGCTGGAACTCCCTTCCAACAAGAGAAAGGGTTGCCGGCAGCCTGTTTGCATCAAGAAAAGTGCTTGGTCCCATGTTCCTCGAGGTTGAAGCCGCCGCAACCTATGACTTTGACTCAATGGAACACTACCGCAATGGAAGCATTCACCGTGGTGCAGGCCTGGCCTGCGGTGTGAACATTCCAGGGGGAACTGCAAGACTGGGCCCGGGCTGGGATGAAAACGGAAACACCAGATGGACTTTCTCATACGGCAGCGATTACTCTTTCGGGCCGGGAAGATAAAAAAAACAGGCGCACCTTCCGGCGCGCCTGTTTCCTGCTTTTATCTATTTAACAAGAACCGTTCGAAGACTAACGCGCTCGCCTCCAACAGTTCCGGAAATCAGGTATGCGCCGGAACTCAGCTCCGCCCCGGGTACGATCAGGTTGTGTGTTCCTGAAGACACAACTCCTGAAACAACTGTTCCAACTCTTCTGCCGGCAACATCGAACAACTCCAGGTTACATATTGCCAGACTGGGTAAAAACAGAGTTACACTGAAGGAATCCGTTGCAGGGTTAACAGCTGTCACCGAAAAGCCGGATGCAGCACCTCCGCTCTGCTCTGTCATGCCTGTTTCTTCGTTTAGAAACTCCATGTAGACAGCCATCAGCTCCTGTCTGGTGGTACTTCCCTCCTGAAATACGCTGAAGAACACCGAAGAAGTGATGGTTCTGTAATTATTGGAAGGACCTGTGTAGCAGCCCACCCTGATAAAACCGTCCTGACTCTTAAAAAGTGACGCGCCACCACTTTCTGTGAAATAATCTACATAGCCGTCCGGCTCGGTTTTGTATGGATAATTGAACTCCATACCGGAACACACAAGAGAGCCAGTTATAGTCTGCACGTTACCGGTCGCCGGGGCAACACCGTCCCCTGCGTACGTAAGCCCGGTGTAGCTCCATATATCGAAGGTTTTGTTGCCGTAGCCAATATCATTACCTTCAAAATAAACTGAACCGCCTGCATCCAGGTAAGTGATAAGTTTAGCTCGCTCCGCCGGAGCGATTAAATTGTCATCGCCTCAACAGGTGTATATGCCCATCATCATGAACACCGCATCGTAAGAGCTGAGATCCGAGGGAAGAGCTGTACCGGAATCAACTGTATTCCCAAGAGCCAGCAGGGTCTGCTCTACCCAGTACCCCGTATCTATAGAATCTCCTACAGCAGGATCGTAGATCAGATCTTCCTGATCGTAGTTAAAGATGTACACATTGCTGGCAAAGCAGATACCGGAAATTACCAGTAGCAATGGTATCAGAATTTTCATCGTGACCTCCAAACTTTAACACTGGAACAGCCCAGCCCACATGATATAACCCAGATGCTTCCAGGTTGCAAGGCTTTACAAGCTAACGGGTTCCCTAACTTCCCGCAATTTCCGGCCTTGGAGGATCATTCAACAGCACCAGAATTCTGTGTATCGGATACACGCTCCCCCGGAACTTTACAACTGCCTTGTCTGCATTCGACTGAGACACAGGTTCCTTTTTAACAAAGGGATCATAGAACCTCTCTTTAAGCAGGTCGCGCCATCCCTCTGCAGTGCTAACACTGTACTTCGCCCTCTTCTCCGCAGGAACCAACGGCCACAGCATATTGTTCCAGAAAAGCAGATAACGGGGATCTTCAAAAATCTCGTTCCAGGTAATACCCATGAAATCTGCCATAAATCTGTGACTGTTTCTGAGCTTTGCCAGGTTGTCATCTGTGGGACCAAATGCCTCTACAGCCTGAGCGCATCCAGGCAGCAGACCTAGAACCTCTATGAACTGGGCATCCCACACATGCTCTACATTGGAGAGCTCAGCCATCTTCGTTCCCTCAAATTCCAGTTCAGCAACTGTATTTACTTCTGAATAGGTTATCACTGCCTGCTTTTGCTGAAAATCAACAGTGGGAGAAAATACAGTCTCCGCCTGTTTAAGTGTTTGCTCTGCAGTGGCGATCAGCGGGCCTCTGGTCATTTCAAGCAGAACACCGTCTTCCACAAGAAGAGTGTTAAAATGAACTGCGTTCTCCGCCATCTCTTCAATCTCGAATATTCTGCTGTAGTAAACACCCTGGCTCTCGCGGGCAGCCGCATCCAGTGCATCAAAGGCCATGTGGTAGCCAGCGGCTACAACCGATGCCGAAGGCACTTCTAACACAGTTTCATCACCTGCCCCCGATGTCTGCTCTGCTGCCGGAAGAGGTGGTTCGGAAGCAAGAGCTCCCACAAGGGCACCGGCCTCTCCAAATTCAGGATCCATGGTGATGGCCGTGATATCGGCACCTTCTTCGGCCTTGGCGTAAAGGGAATCTATCAGCTGCTTTGCACGGTTCAGTTTTTCATTGTTTTCACCCAGGGAAGACGCATAGCTGTTTACCGAGTAAAGAAACCCGTCCAGCATCTGTTTTACGGTGCTATCCATGGCACACCTCCCTGAATATCTTCTCAAGAACGGGAAGCTGCGTATCGGTAAATACTATTCTGTCTCTGTATGGAGGGTACGAAACAATCTTCTCCCACGAAGCTTCAGGATCAGCTTCCAGCATCAATTTCCAGCCAGCGTCAGCGTTTGTACGAGACCTCTTCTCGTCTGCGGAACCAGCACCATCTGTGGCAAGCTGAAACACCGCGCTCATAACTGTTCCCAGGGCGGTTATAGCTTTGTTCTCATTGAAGCTCAACCTGGTTTCAGTTTCAAACCTCTCCAGCTTTGCGCTCAGTTCAACATGGTTCTCAGCTGACTCTATCAAAGCAAGACGAAGCCTGTCTTCTTCTGCCTTCTTCTGCTCTCCAAGCTTCTCAAAAACAAGAAGACGGTTTGTGTATCTGTCGGTGCTCTCCGCCTTTGCCGAGGAAACCATGTTGCCTGTTTCCTTAACTCTTTTTATAAACACTTCGGAAGACCCGGACTCCTCCAGCATGCCGAGGTAGTATTCACAATCTTTGATCTTTGCCCTGTTCAATTCGGGTTTCGTTCTGTACTTCTCCAGTTGAGCCGTGTAGTACCGCCTCTGCATCTCAAAGGAGTCAATCATGAAAACCACCTTTCCCCTGTTTGTTCTCTCCGTAGTGCACCTGTGCCTCCCGAAGCAGATTAACGCAATGGGTATTGAGGCACTCACTATGACGCAAAGCGTTAATTGCAAGCTCCCGGTGAAGATCCTTGCCAACGCGCAGCACAAATCTGCCGGAGTACTCCTTCCCGGCTGTCTCAGCGGGAAGAGGGTCTTCATCCTGCTTGTATATATCGAGCCACTCTTCTACCTCCTGGCAGAGTTCGCGGTAAACTTCAGCCTCATCGTTTCCATAAACACCACCGAGCATCAGCCCGGCACATGTTCCGACATAGCACTGTTCCTGTTCCGACCATTCTACAATTTTAAGATATCTGTCACTGGCTTTCATTCTGTCACCTCGCGAATTGTTTTTTCAACATCGCGCTCCTGGTATTTTTTCGCATCGTGCGAAAGGTTACCGCTCAGCGTTATCTTCATCCCCTCCGGGTGAGAGAAGTTTCGGTGACTGCCTTTGCCACCACGATTTATTAACCCGGCCTTCTTCAGATCGTCAATCAACTCTCTTATCTTCTTTTGCCATACTAACATAGTACTACGGTGATACTATAAGAGTCAAGAGGGCTGTACCTGATTTTCAAGTCGAAGCAGGACAAGCAACCCCTTGACTGAAGAGTTCAAGTTCAATCTAATTGATGGAAACACACCATCAACGAGGAGGGTAAATTGGCAACTCGCGAAGTCTGGAACAGCAAAACCGCCTTTGTCCTGGCTGCCATCGGTTCAGCCATAGGTCTCGGCAACATCTGGCGATTTCCCTACATAACTTATGAGAACGGCGGCGGGGCATTTCTCGTGGCCTATTTTGTCTGCCTTTTCATAGCTGGTATTCCCCTGCTTATGCTTGAATTCAGTATAGGGCACATGACGAAACAGGCGGCACCCGGCGCATTTGCAAAGCTCCGCCCAAAGATGCAGTGGTTCGGCTGGTTCGCAGTCGGCGTTGGTTTTGTGATTGTTACCTACTACGCCATTATCATGTCGTGGAGCGTTAACTACACCTGGGAGGCAGCCACCCTTGGCTGGCAACACGACATAGGGCAGTACGCAGATGTTGAATACGCTGTGGAGTCCACAGATCTCGACAACATGGCAGTTCTCACGCCTGTTCCCGACCGGCTTGTTGGAGACGCATTTACCGACCCTGTAGACGGCAATCAGTACACTGTACAGAGCAGCGGCACATTCCTGGTCGCCTGGGAGGGCAGCCTCTACGCCATGTCCAGCCTGGGCAACGCAGATACTTTCATGTCGTCACCGGGAGACTTCTTCTACAACGACTTCCTGGGTCTAACAAGCGAACCGTGGGACATGGGAACATTCAGGTGGCCCCTGCTCATCGGGTTTGTAATAACATGGGTATGGATTGTGGCTTCCGTGTGGAAAGGCACAAAAACAGTAAGCAAAGTTGTGTTCTACACTGTATTCATCCCATGGGGTCTTCTTATACTGTTCATAATCAGGGGAGTTACGCTTCCCGGCGCCGGCGCCGGTATCTCATACTACCTCACACCTGTGTGGAGCAAACTGCTCAGTGCAGACATCTGGCTTGCCGCAATATCACAGGTATTTTTCAGCCTCAGCGTGGGGTTTGCCATAATGATTGCCTACGGCAGCTTTTTACCTAAGAAAACCAACATAGCCGGTTTTGCCATGGTAATTGGAATAGCAGATGCCCTTACTGCTTTCTTTGGAGGTCTTGCAGTTTTCTCTGCGCTGGGGTATCAGGCTACAAAAATGGGTGTTCAAATAACCGAGGTTGTCCAGTCCGGCCCTGGCCTGGCTTTCGTGGCATACCCCCATATTATCAGCAACCTTCCAGGGGCACGAGTCTTTGGTGTACTGTTTTTTCTGATGCTTCTCACCCTTGCTGTTGACTCTGCTTTCAGCCTTCTGGAGGCAGCTACTGCTTCAGTTAAAGACAAATGGAAACTCTCCCACAAAAAAGCCAACCTCATTGTAGGTGGCCTGGGGTTCCTTTTCGGCCTTCCCATGCTTACCGGCGCAGGTCTCTACATTCTCGATATTGCCGACCACTTCATGAACAGCTTCGGGCTCACAATAGTTGTTCTGGTGGAAACCATTATGGTCGGCTGGGTGATCGGTGCTGAAAAGCAGAGGCAGTACATCACCGAAAACTCAAGCTTCCGGCTTGGGCAGTGGTGGAACATCTGTATCAGATGGCTTATTCCAATGGGAATAATCTGGATGCTGTTTACAGAAATTGCTGCCCGGAAAGTCCCCTATGGAAGTTTCGGTCTCCGCAGCCAAGAGTTCCTGTTCGGCTGGCTTATCATGCTTCTTCTTCCAATTGTAGCTGATGTTCTGGCCAATGCGAAAGGAAAGCAGTAACACAAAAAATACCTTAAATCGCACGGCATCCTTCCGAAAGGGTGCCGTGTTTTTCCTCAGTTGTTGACATCTTTCAATTTTGCCAGTATGTACTTTTTCAATCAGGTACGCTCTTGGCGCCATTCACTTTCCGCCCGGTGCTGCCCGCTATTTTCTTTGCATGGAGGTTTTCATGAAAGAAAACACAAAGTCGCAGGAACAACTGGAAATAGTAAAACTCCGGAAACAACTCGAAGATCAGTCTGCTCTTCTGGCAGATTACTCCCGCTTCAAAGACATTGTTGATACAGCCAGCCACGGCTGTGCAATCTTCGATATGGACGGCAGAATAGTTTACACAAACAAGTACTTCGCCAAGATTCACGGCTATACCCCTGAAGAACTCAAATCCGAAAAATTCTCGGTCTTCCACGCAAACAAACACTCAATGAAAATAGCAGATGTTATCAGAGCTGTTGAAGAAAATGGAGAATGCGGCGGCTACGAGATAATACACAAACGCAGGGACGGAACAGAGTTCACTGTACAGATGAATATAAAGGTAATAAACGATAATAACGGCAAACCACTGTTCGTTTCAGCCTACGGTATAAACATCGAAAACTGGAAGCTGAATCGGGAAGCAAATGCCCTGCACGTAAAGTTTCTGAAAAACCTCAATCACATCGATGAGGTGCTAAGGAAATCGGCAACTGCAGATCAGATGATGTCCGATGTTCTGCAGGTTGTTCTTGACCTTTTTCAGGCTGACAGGGCGTGGCTTCTGTTTCCGTGTGACCCGGAAGCCGAGCAGTGGAGTATTCCTGTGGAAATAGTCCGGCCCGAATACCCAGGCGCCAAAGTCACCGGGAAAAAACACCCCATGACTGTTGAAATGAAGAATAACTGCAGGAAGATGCTGGAGATGAACGATGTTGTCACCATCGATTCAAGAGACGGTATTCTCCCGGAAGACATAAACAGGCAGTTCTCCATTCTATCCCAGATTCTGGTTCCCCTTCATCCAAAAACAGGCAAACCCTGGATCTTCGGGCTGCATCAGTGCTCGCACTTCAGAGAGTGGACCACAGAAGAAAAGGATCTGTTCAGAGAGATAAGCCACCGTATTTCCGATTCGCTAAGCACCATGCTTCTTGTCCGCGATCTTCGCGAAAGTGAAGAGAAGTTCCGCTACCTGGCAGACACATCAATGGAAGCCATCTTCTTCGCCAGAAACGGAATATGCCTGGAAGCCAACGAGATGGCCGCTAAAATGTTCGGGTGGGAAAGCCCAGAGAGTTTTACTGGTAAATCGGGTTATGAAGTAATCGCACCCGAGAGCTGGGATATGGTCAGGCAGAACCTGCAGAACGAGGTTTCAGAGCCCTATGAAGCTGTGGGCCTGCGCAAAGACGGTTCAAGATTCCCGATTATTGTACATGCCAGATCAATGATGTACAAAAAGCAGTATGTCGTTCAGGCAATTTCCGTGATGGACATCAGTCGTCAGAGGGAAACCGAAACCCTTCTGCGCCAGTCAAGAAAACGGGCGGACAGCTACCTCAGTATTGCCAATGCCGTGTTTGTGGCACTTGACACAGAGGGCAAAGTAACCCTTGTAAACAAAAAAGCCTGTGACATTCTGGGAAGCGATGAACAGCATATTGTAGGGAAAAACTGGTTCAGCAACTTCCTTCCCGAATCGATCAGAGATCAGGTAAAGAAGGTCTTCCTTCAGCTTATAAACGGCAACCTGGAGCTGGTTGAATACTTTGAAAACCCAATTCTTGCAGGGGATGGATCCGAAAGGCTTATTGCGTGGCACAATGCCTTTATCACAGATTCCGAAGGCAAAGTAACCGGTCTGCTCTCTTCCGGACAAGACATTACCGTGTACAGAAAAGCGGCACAGGAGAGGCGTGATCTGGAAATGCAGATGCAGCATGCTCAGAAGCTGGAAAGCCTGGGAGTTCTAGCAGGCGGGATTGCCCATGATTTCAACAACATACTTATGGCCATTCTCGGCAACACCAACATTGCACTGATGGATCTCTCTCCCGAGAACCCGGTTTACAACAACATCAAAGCAGTGGAAACTGCTGCAAGGGGAGCCGCTAATCTGGCAAAACAGATGCTGGCTTATTCGGGGAAAGGCAAGTTTCTGATTGAAGCGGTTAACCTGAATGATGCTGTAGATGAAATGACCCGAATACTTGATGTCTCCATTTCCAAGAACACTGAAGTAAAATACCAATACGCCCCCGACCTTCCTCTGATTGAGGCTGATGCCACACAGATCAAACAGGTGATAATGAACCTGGTAACAAACGCATCCGATGCGGTAGACAATTCCCCTGGAACTATTTCAATCACAACAGGAGCTATGTACTGCGACGACAGCTACCTTGCAAGCACTTACATAAGCGAAGCCCTTGATTCAGGACTGTATGTTTTTCTGGAAGTCTCCGATACTGGTTGCGGTATGGACAGGGAAACTCTGAAAAAACTGTTCGACCCGTTTTACTCCACCAAGTTCACCGGGCGGGGACTTGGGTTATCTGCTGTTCTTGGAATAATCAGAGGGCACAAAGGCGCAATAAAAGTATACAGCGAGCCGGGCACCGGCACTTCAATCAAAGTGCTGTTTCCTGTAAACGATCTTGAGCAGAAGCTG
>Ga0256845_1002016_pt1 | contig 15334 bp, 13 predicted proteins | sample RiftiametaG_FD_189101 | JGI IMG/M metagenome (GOLD analysis project Ga0256845, IMG submission 189101) | Tube worm associated microbial communities from hydrothermal vent at the East Pacific Rise, Pacific Ocean - Riftia | ecosystem: Host-associated > Annelida > Integument > Unclassified ...
CGGTGGTGTTTTAAGAAGAAATAATAGAAAATTACGTATTAAAGCATTACCAATAAACTTACCTGATTCTATTGATATAGATATTTCTCCTTTAAAAATTGGAGATAAAGTAGCTGTTGGTGATTTACTGAATGAAAAATACAATTTCTTACATTCTGATAATACAGTAGTTTGTCAAATTAAAACGGCAAGAACTGTAGTTGAAGAAGAAGAAGAGGAAGAAGAAATTGAAGGAGAAGAAGGAACAACTGAGGGCGGAACTGATGCGCCAGCAGCAGCAGCTGAAGAGTCAAAAGAATAGAACAATTCTTAATTTAATATTAAAAGCATCCTGTATTATTCAGGATGCTTTTTTATTTTTACAAAAACTAATACTTTTATGTGTAAATTTTTAATCAATTTATTTAAGAAAAAAAAGCAGATAGAAGAACAAGATTTTATGAAGAAATTTTTAATTGTGGGGTTAGGGAATATAGGTGAAAAATATGCTGACACACGTCATAATATAGGGTTCAAAATTTTAGATCATTTCGCAAGTAAAGAAGAACTTACCTTTGAAACTCAGAAGTTAGGCGATATAACCACTTATAAATTTAAAGGAAGAACTTTTATGTTTTTGAAACCAAGTACTTATATGAATTTAAGTGGTAAAGCTGTATTGTACTGGTTAACTAAAGAAAAAATTCCGTTAGAAAATTTATTAGTAATTACAGACGATTTAAACTTACCATTTGGTAGTATAAGGCTTAAAATTAAAGGAAGTGATGGTGGGCATAATGGATTAAAAGACATTCAAGATAAACTAAATACTACAAAATATAACCGATTTAGGTTTGGTATAAGTGATGTGTTTAGTAAAGGAAGACAAATAGATTATGTTTTAGGAGAATGGACTGATGATGAAAATAAAAAGCTTAAAGAGCGATTAGATAAATCTTTAGAACTTATAAAATCGTTTGCATTAGCAGGAATAAATAATACAATGAATACCTATAACGGAAAATAAAAAAGAGAAGCTAATAGCTTCTCTTTTTTATTTATTATTCTACAATTATTTTTTTGGTGGATTTTCGTTGTCCATCACTTACATTTAAAATATACATTCCAGATTGCACATTATTTAGGTTTATTTTTTCATTAAAATCACCAGTATCTTTATATTTATTTTTATAAATAACTCTACCTCTTAAATCATAAACTTCTACATTGATGTTACTTGTTAAAGTGTTATTTAATTTAATAGTAAACTCACCTTTATTTGGGTTTGGAAAGACTACGAAGTTTTTAAAACCAAATTCTTCAACGCTTAAAGGAGTTAAAATAGTTTCACAAACTTCAATATACCAATCATTTAATACTCCAGTATCACCAGCTACATCATCTAAAATTGCTATGCCCCAATTTCCAGTACTATTTAAGCTATCAAAAATACTTAAAAGAGCAGATGGAGCAAAAGTTCCAGTTACTAGTAATGGTGGTGGAGGTGAATTTGTAGTACAGTCTATAGATGGGCTTCCGTCTTCAAAAATTATATTTAAGCCATCTTCATTATTGCAGTTGTTATTCCAAACATTTGTAGTTGTTATTCCATTTGGATGTTGAATTTGTATTGTTAAATCGCTAATCCAACTATGAGTAACATCAACATTTACCTTTATATATTTTATGGTTTTAGAATCGGGAATATTAATAGTATTAACTAAAGGTGACCCAGTATTATCTGGGATTGATTCGTTTAAGTTGCTTAAAGATGCATATTGTGTGCATACAGTAGTAGCTGTGTAGCCAATAGCAAAATCTTGTATATTTATCGCAAAATACTGATTTTCTGTAGGTTCAATTAAAATTCTACAATAAGCTGCCATTAAATTAGGGACAGTTATATCTTGTGTTCCATCATTAAGGACATCGTTAGCTAATTGAATAGGGAAAGTTGCACCACCATCAATAGATAACCAAATATCAACATTATCTGAACCGCTTAAAGCTGTGGTATTATTAACGTTCCAATTAATAGTTTCAGTAGAGTTCTGAACCCAACTAATTCCTGTTGTATTTTGAGTTATAATTTCAAAAGGACCATAAGTAGCATCAAAAGAAATTTGCATATCATTATGAGCATTATTAGCACCTCCTGCTCTATTATCTCTTATAGTTAATCTAAAATCTGCAGTTCTAGTATTAGTTGGAATTTTTTCCCAGACATTTCCATTAACACCATTATTTACCAAACTTTGTAATTCTGGAAAGGTTCTAGTTGGGTTTGTTGTAGGAAGATATGATCTAAATAATATTGAGTTGGGATCTACTGAAGTTGGATTAGGGTATGTAGTACTCGCATTATTTTCATTGTACTGTTCCCAGCAATAGGTTATTGTATCTCCATCTACATCACCACCAGTGCCATTAAGTTTAAAAGCTGTGCCAATAGGTAAAGTAATATTACCATTTGCACTTACTGTTGGTGTTGTATTTGTTATTGTTGTATTTGTAGAACAAGTTCCGGTATTTTTAACATAAGTTGTTATTTGGTCTATGGAAACGGCGTGAAAATAGGCATCACTATGTTGCTGTACATCTGTATTCCCAGTAGTTCCAGCATAACCCATTATAGTGGATCCACTACCTGGTTCCATTTGAACGTCTTTACCTTCATTGCCATCGTGCGTCCAGGTATGATTTGCTCCAAATTGGTGTCCCATTTCATGAGCAACAAAATCAAGAGCAAAATTAATTCCATCTGGAACTGTATTAGTAGTAAAACCTGAACCTTTATGATTAATATTTACAGAACCACCATCATTACATACACAACCAACACACGCTGCACTACCATTATTACCAATACCACCCATTAAATGACCAATATCATAATTTGCTTCTCCTATATTTGTATCAAGCTCTGAAGCAAGATCATTAGAGTAATTATTATCTACAGCAGCATAAGGGTCAGTTGCGGGATTTAAAAACACAACATTATCATTTGTTGCAATTAACTGCATACTTACATTAAAATCATTCTCAAAAACGGCGTTTACATTATTTAATGTTGCAACTATAGCAGCATTTACAAGAGGTAATGTTCCGCCATGATATACAGAATATTCCCCTGTTACAGACATTGCTAATTTATAAACTCTTTTTATGCTATCATCTGCATCTCTATTTATTATAGAAGAGTTTTTAATTGCACTAGACATATTTGTTTGTACAGTTCCACATTTAAAACCCTTTGTATTACTATTATCAGATTTGTTGAATACTATAACTTTGTTTAAATCTGTAGGATGAGGTTCGAAAAGTATGACTTTGTTTCTTCCTAAAATAATAGCGGTTAATCCTTTATACGGTGAAATGCTAAAACGTAAATATGCTGAAGGCGTATCTATTCCATGACCAATGTAGGAGCGAATTTCAGGATATCTTGCTTGAAGATCTGGATGCATTACTGAAGCCTCTGTAATACTGTATTTTTCTAAAACACCATCTAAATTTGGAAATTCAATAATTAACGATGATTTTCCTTTTAAGGATTCTCTTTTAGGAGCAGAAATTAATGTGTTTTTTAAATCATTTTGGTTAATAGCATAAACACTAAATTTTGTTGGAATTTCTTTTTTAGTATTATTAGATTTTTTTTTACTTGGAATGTTATTACTTTTTATTTTTGTGAAATAATGTTTTTGCCCATAGCTTGAAAAGGCTAATAAAAATATGGCTATTGAAAAAACATAATGTAGTTTTGTTTTCATAAAGAAATATTTAGGGCAATTTTATTTAATACTGTTAACAAATTTAACTTTTTTATTTGAAATGAACAATATGGGAGATTGAATGGGGAAAACAAAAAACAAAAAATCATATATTTCAGCAGAACCTACTATTGTTACAATAGGCACTTTTGATGGTGTTCATATTGGTCACCAAAAAATTATTAAACAATTAGTAGATATAGGAAAAAAAGAAGAATTAAAATCGGTTATTCTTACATTTTTCCCCCATCCTCGTATGGTATTGCAAAAAGATTCAAATATAAAATTGATTCATACTATTGATGAGCGTAGTAGCATTTTAAATAATTTAGGTTTAGATTATTTACTAATCAAAAAATTCACAAAAGCATTTTCTAGACTTTCTGCTGAAGATTTTGTAAAACAAATTTTAGTTGACAAACTAAATGCAAAAAAAATTATTATTGGTTATGACCATAGGTTTGGTAGGAATCGAAATGCCAGTATTGAAGAGTTAAAAGCTTTTGGGAAGGTTTATAATTTTGAAGTTGAAGAAATTTCAGTTCAAGATATTGATGATGTTTCAGTAAGTTCAACTAAAATAAGAAGTGCTTTAAATGAAGGCGATATTACTAAAGCAAATACATTTTTAGGACACCCGTTTATGATTACAGGAACGGTTGTAAAAGGTAAAGGTTTGGGAAGACAATTAAATTTCCCAACGGCGAATATTTATATAGAAGAAACCTATAAACTGATTCCTAAACAAGGCTCTTATATTGTTAGTTCAATTATTGATGGTAACAAAATATATGGTATGATGAATATTGGTGTTAATCCAACAGTTGATGGAGAAAAAGAAAGTATTGAAGTCCATTTTTTTAATTTTAATAAAGATATTTATAACAAAAAAATTCAAATTGATTTATTAAAACGAATTCGAGACGAACAAAAATTCGAATCGGTTGATGCTTTAAAAAAGCAATTAGCAAAAGATCAAGAAATGGCTCTTAAATTTATTGCCACTCAAAATGCTTAAGACATGGCTATTTAAACATATCGATAATTCTTCATTAGTAATTTTTCGAATTATTTTCGGCCTTTTTTGTTTTTTAGAATCTGTTGGTGCTATTTTTACAGGTTGGGTAAATCGTACTTTAATAACTCCAAATTTTACTTTTTCATTTATAAATTTCGAATGGTTACAACCGCTTCCAGGAAACGGCATGTATATTTATTATGCTGTTATGGGTGTTTTTGGGCTACTAATTATGGTAGGTTATAAATACAGATTTAGTATAATTGGGTTTGCCCTTATGTGGTCTGCTACGTATTTTATGCAAAAATCGTCGTATAACAATCATTATTATTTGTTGATGCTGTTAAGTGGTATTATGGTTTTTATGCCTGCAAACAAATATGCTTCTTTTGATGTTAAATTCGACTCAGGTATTAAAAGCATTTCTATGCCACAATGGTGTAAATGGATTTTTGTTTTGCAGCTTTTTATTATGTATACGTATGCCTCGGTAGCAAAACTATATCCAGATTGGCTAAATACTAGTTTCATAGAAATTCTTTTAAAAACCAAAAAAGATTATATTATAGTTGGCGAATTGCTTCAACAAAAATGGATGCATTATGCTTTAACTTATGGAGGTATTTTGTTTGATGGTTTAATAATTCCGTTGTTATTATTTAAACCCACCAGAAAATATGCTTTTTTTGCATCTATATTCTTTCATTTATTTAATTCATTTGTTTTTCAAATAGGAATTTTTCCGTATTTATCATTAGCATTTACGTTGTTCTTTTTTGAACCAAAAACCATTCAAAAAATATTTTTAAAGAAGAAGGTTTTTTATGAATCTGAGGAAGTTATAATTCCAAAATATAAAACAACTTTAATCACATTGTTTTCAATATATTTTTTAATCCAAATAGGATTGCCATTACGTCATCATGTAATAAAAGATGATGTGCTTTGGACAGAAGAAGGTCACAGACTTTCGTGGCGAATGATGCTTAGAGCAAAAAGCGGAGTAGTAACATATCGTGTAGAAAATAAGGAAACAGGCAAAAGTCTTATAATTAATTTAGATGATTATTTAACCAGAAAACAAAAACGTTCAGCTAGTTCTAAACCAGATATTATTTGGCAATTTGCTCAACATTTAAAAAGACAATATAAAAACGCAGGACAAGACATTTCGGTGTATGTTAATTGTAAAATTAGCGTAAATGGAAAGCCTTATAAACAACTTATAAATCCAAAAGTAGATTTAGCAAATGTTGATTGGAATGCCTTAAAACATAGCGATTGGATTTTACCTTCAAATGAAGATTAAGTTACTAAACTATTTACGTAAATTTGTCGCTTAAATTCTTAACTCATGTTACAAGTCCCTTTTATTAAAGAGAACAAAAAACTGGTAATTGAACGATTAGCAAAACGAAATATTGATGCTTCAAAAATGATTGATGAAGTAATTTCTTTTGATGAAGATAGAAAACGTATTCAAACAGAATTAGATAATACGTTAGCAGAATCGAATAGTTTATCTAAAGAAATAGGGAATTTGTATAAATCGGGCGAAGCCCAAAAAGCAAATTTTTTAAAAGAAAAAACAAGTCAGTTAAAAGAAAAATCTAAAGAACTTAGTGATTCACTTAATGCAAAAGTTGAGGCATTAAATCAGTTACTTTATAAAATACCAAATGTACCTCATGAGTCAGTTCCAAATGGGAATTCAGATGAAGATAATGAAGAGATTTTTAGAGAAGGCGACATTCCTGTTTTACATGATGAAGCAATTCCACATTGGGAATTAGCTAAGAAATACGACATTATAGATTTTGAACTTGGTAATAAAATTACGGGTGCAGGATTTCCAGTTTACAAGGGCAAAGGTGCCAGATTACAACGTGCATTAATAGCTTACTTTTTAGATAAAAATGTTGCGGCGGGTTATACCGAATATCAACTTCCACATTTAGTTAATGAAGCCTCAGGTTTTGGAACAGGGCAATTGCCAGATAAAGAGGGGCAAATGTATCATGTAACTGGAGATAATTTATATTTAATACCAACGGCAGAAGTTCCTGGGACAAATATTTTTAGAGATGTTGTTTTAAATGAAAACGATTTGCCACAAACCATTACAGCTTACACACCATGTTTTCGTCGTGAAGCTGGAAGTTATGGTGCGCATGTAAGAGGATTAAATAGATTACATCAATTTGATAAAGTTGAAATATTACGAGTAGAGCATCCAAGTAAATCTTATGAAGCTTTAGATGGCATGGTAAATCATGTGAAAAGTATTCTACAAGAATTAAAATTACCATACAGAATTTTAAGACTTTGTGGTGGTGATTTAGGATTCACATCGGTATTAACTTATGATTTTGAAGTGTTTTCTACAGCTCAAGATAGATGGCTAGAAATATCTTCAATATCAAATTTTGAAACTTTTCAAGCGAATCGTTTAAAACTACGTTTTAAAAATAGCGATGGTAAAAACGAATTAGCACATACACTTAATGGAAGCTCTTTAGCATTACCAAGAGTACTTGCAGGAATTTTAGAAAACTACCAAACAAAAGATGGTATTGTAATTCCTGAAGTTTTACAATCTTATACAGGATTTAGTATTATCGATTAGCAAGTCAAAAATTATTTAAAATATGAGAATAAAATCCTAGATATTTGTAATATTTTATTTTTTTAATCGATTAAGTGTAAATTAATCATGCTGTTTAACGATTAATTTTCAATTCCTTTTGTGTTTAAAGATTTATTGTAGAAGTTAGCCAGACCAAACCTAATTAACCTACTTAACCATGAAAAATCTTAAACGCATTATCCTACTAATAGCATTAGTTCTTGTAGCTAGTAAGGTTTTATCTTCAGATTTCGATATTACAAAATCTGAAGATAAAACTACAGCAATTGTGAGTAAATAGGGATTTATTTCATTTTTAAGACTGTCCCCAATCTAGTAATAATATTGTTTTTGAATTAGCGTAAGTTAATAGGACTTTATATTTTGGTTGGTAATGCCCGAATTTTTATTCGGGCATTTTTTATAAAAATATTTGCAATATCTGTATAACACATTTGTTATATTTACAATATGAGAGTTTTATTTATCTTATTCTTATTTATAAGCACAGGTATGTTTTCGCAAGAAGACGCATTTGCTAAGGAATATTTTAAAACTGGCGATTTTGAAAAAGCATTGCACGAATATAAAAAGCTATATGCAAAACATCCATCAAACATAAATTATATAAATCGACTTGTTAGCACGCATCAACAATTAGAACAATATACTGAAGCAGAAACTTTTCTTTTAAAATTAATTAATCGAATAAAATACCCCGCATTTTTAGTAGAAATTGGTTATAATTATCAATTAAAAAACGATTTAGAAAACGCCATTATTTATTATAATAAAGCACTTGCCAGTTTAGATGATAATGCAAATCATTCCTTTTCGGTAGCTAGAAATTTTCAAAATCATTCACTTTTAAAAGAAGCTATTTCAACTTACGAAAAAGCAATGAGGCTTAAACCACAATTAAATTTTAATCTGCAATTAGCTCAGATTTACGGAGAACAAGGAAACATTGAAAAAATGTTTACGAGTTATATAGATTTTGCCGAAACTAATCCAATTTCATTAAATAATATTAAACGCGCTATTAATAATTTTATAAGTGAAAACAGTACGAATGAAAACAATATTTTATTTCGAAAAATTTTACTTAAAAAAACGCAAATAGAACCAAATTTACTTTGGAATGAAATGTTGAGTTGGCTATTTATTCAGCAAAAAGATTTTAAAAAAGCATTTATTCAAGAAAAAGCAATTTTTAATAGACAGCCAGAAAGTTTAGATAAAATTGAAGAATTAGCACTTATTTCGGCAAGTGAAAATAATAATGAAGTCGCTAAAGAAATTTTTTCATTTTTAATAGAAACAGCACAAGATTTAGAAACAAAACTTAGCGCGCATTATAATTTGCTACAGTTAGAAACTAAAGAAAGTTCAGAATCTAATTACAACAACATTAGTGCTAAGTATTTAGAGTTATTTGAAGAATTTGGGAGCTTTTCACAAACCTTAAAATTGCAGATTTCGTACGCTCATTTTTTAGCATTCTATGAAGACGAAACTAAGAAAGCAACATTGTTTTTAGAGAAAACCTTAAAACTGCCATTAACCGAATTTCAAAAAGCACAGGTAAAATTAGAATTGGGAGATATTTTGGTGCTGCAAGAAAAATTCAATCAAGCATTAATATATTACACCCAAATACAACGTAATTTAAAAAACAGCACCATTTCGCAAGAAGCGCGTTATAAAGTTGCACAAACAAGTTATTATAAAGGTGATTTTAAATGGGCAGAATCACAACTTAAAATTTTAAAAGCATCAACATCTCAACTTATTGCCAATGATGCTCTATATTTAAAACTGTTAATTTCAGATAATAAATATGAAGATTCATTACAAACGGCTTTAAAGTTATATTCAAAAGCTGATTTATTAGCCTTTCAAAATAAAGATGATGAAGCTATTAGTTTATTGAGTAAAATATTAGAAAATCATAAAACAGAACCTATAATTGCGCAGGCATTATATAAGCAAGCACAATTATTTGAAGATAAATTTCAACTTGAAAAAGCACAAGTAAATTACGAATTAATTATTGCCAATTATAGAGAAGGTATTTTGGTTGATGATGCTTATTATAAGTTGGCAGAAATTTATGTAAAGCAAAATCTACCTGAAAAAGCAAAAAACTTATATGAGCAAATTATTTTTAATCATGCTGATAGTATTTATTTTGTTGAAGCACGAAAAAAATACAGAGCCTTACGTGGTGATGCTATAAATTAGTTTGTCATTCCTGCGAAGGCAGGAATTCATTATTTTAGAAAATTATGATTATAGCTGAAACAGAAAGACTTATTATTTCAAAGTTAACAAAAAAAGACGCTCCATTTTTTTTAGAATTAACAAACACACCAAAATGGATAAAATATATTAGAGATAGAAATCTTAAAACTGTAAAAGATGCTGAGCAATATTTAAAAAATAGAATATTTAAAAGCTATGCAACTTTTGGGTTCGGTTTTTATAAATTACAATTCAAGGCAGAAAACCTTAAAACTATAGGCATTTGTGGACTAGTAAAACGCGAAGAATTGGAAGATGTAGATTTCGGGTTTGGTTTACTCCCAGAATATGAGGGTAAAGGTTTTGGATATGAATCTTCTATAGCTATTTTGGAACTTGCTAAAACTAAATTCAAGCTAAAAAATATTGCGGCAATAACAAATTCGGATAATAAGAATTCTATTAAACTATTAGAAAAATTAGGGTTAATTTTTGAAAAAAGAATAAATCCTTTTGAAGAAGACAAAGAACTATTGTTATTTGCAAAAAAAATAAACTAATGATAATTTATAACGTTACCGCTAATATTGACGACAGTATTCACGACCAATGGTTAAAGTGGATAAAAGAACATATTCCACAAGTGTTAGCCACAGGAAAGTTTGAAAAAGCAACGCTAACCAAAGTTTTGGTAGAAGAAGAAATGGGCGGACATACATATTCGGTGCAATACAGGTCGTATTCACGTGAAGCTTTAGATGCTTACTATAAAGAAGATGCTGAAAAACTAAAAGCAGAAGGCTTAAAACTTTTTGCTGATAAAATGTTAGCTTTTAGAACCGAACTTCAAATAGTTGATGAATATTCTGTAACTTTCAAATAACAAAAAACATTTGTGGATAATCGACATCAAGTAAAAGCAAAAAAATATTTAGGTCAGCATTTTTTAAAAGATGAAACCATTGCAGAAAAAATAGCAGATTCGTTATCGTTCTCTGGATACAAACACGTGTTAGAAATTGGTCCAGGAATGGGTGTTTTAACTAAATATTTGCTTAAAAAAAACATTACAACACACGCTATTGAGATTGATTCAGAATCGGTAGACTATCTTAAAAATGAATACTTAAATCTTGCAGATAGAATTATAGAACAAGATTTTTTAAAGTACGACTTAACTCAAGTTTTTAATGAAGAGCAATTTGCAATTATAGGCAATTTCCCATATAATATTTCAACCCAAATAGTTTTTAAAACTTTGGAAATGAGAGGTCAAATACCTGAATTTTCAGGTATGTTTCAAAAAGAAGTAGCACAACGTATTTGCTCTAAAGAAGGCTCTAAAGTGTATGGAATACTTTCGGTTTTAGTACAGGCATTTTACGATGCAGAATATTTGTTTACAGTACCTCCAACGGTTTTTAGTCCGCCACCAAAAATAGATTCTGGAGTATTAAAATTAACCAGAAAAGAAAATTATACACTTTCCTGCGATGAAAAATTATTTTTCAAAGTAGTAAAACAAGCCTTTCAACAACGCCGAAAAACACTTCGTAATAGTTTAAAAACCTTCAATCTTTCAGATAATTTAAAAGCAAATAGTATATTTGGCAAACGTCCAGAACAATTAAATGTAAATTCGTTTATAGAACTCACACAATTAATTGAAAACGACAGTAATTAAGTGTCACTTCGAGTGATTTCAAAATGTATTTTGAAATAGTATCGAGAAGTCTTTAAATTGAATGCAAGAAGAAAAAGATAACATACAATTTCAACTCACAGATGCACTTATAGAGCAAGTAGAATTTTTTGTCGAAACTAAAAAAGACAAAGAATTACAAACACTTTTAGAAGAATTTCACTTTGCAGATATTGCCGAAATTTTAGATGAATTAAATCTTGAAGACTCGGTATATGTTATAAAACTGTTAGATTCTGAAACCACTTCAGATATCTTAATGGAACTCGATGAAAACAATCGAGAAAAAGTATTAAAAAATCTTTCTACGAAAGAGATTGCCGAAGAAGTTGAAGAATTAGATACCGATGATGCTGCCGATATTATTGCAGAATTACCAGAAGAGCGACAAGAACATGTAATTGCGCAAATTGAAGATGAAGAACACGCTGCCGATATACAAGAACTTTTAACTTACGATGAAGATACTGCTGGTGGGCTTATGGCAAAAGAACTTGTAAAAGTTTATGAAACTTGGACAGTAGCTGGATGTCTTCGCAGAATAAGAAGTCAAGCAGAAGAAGTAACAAGAGTACATTCCATTTACGTAGTAGATAAGCAAGAAAAACTAATAGGAAGACTCTCTTTAAAAGATTTAATAGTCGCAAAAAGCGATCAGAATATAGCAGATATTTACATTTCTAATGTCGATTCTGTTACAACAGAAGAAGATGTAGAAGACGTTGCAAAAGTGATGCAAAAATATGATTTGGAAGCCATTCCTGTGGTAGACGAAAACAAAAGACTTTTAGGCAGAATTACCATCGATGATATTGTAGATGTCATCAAAGAAGAAGCCGATAAAGATTATCAATTAGCAGCGGGTATTACACAAGATGTAGAAGCCGATGATAGTATTCTAGAACTTACCAGAGCACGATTACCATGGCTGTTTTTAGGGCTTATTGGTGGGGTGGGAGCCTTTATAATTATGGAGGGTTTCGAAAAAGTTCTTGACGATGGTTACACCATTTTATTCTTATTTACACCGTTAATTGCGGCAATGGCAGGTAATGTAGGCGTGCAATCTAGCGCCATAATTGTACAAGGTTTAGCAAACGACGATGTAAAAGGAAGTATTAATAATCGCCTAATAAAAGAAATGCTTTTAGCCGCATTAAACGGCATTATATTAGCAGTGTTTTTATTCCTTTTTGTTTGGCTCTGGAACAAAGAAATCGATTTAGCATTAGCAATTTCAGTATCGCTGGTCGCAGTCATAATTGTTGCAGGTTTAATAGGCACATTTGTACCACTATTTCTCGAAAAACGCGGTATTGACCCAGCCATTGCAACAGGACCATTTATAACCACAAGTAACGATATTTTAGGAATCCTAATTTACTTCTGGATAGCTAAAATGATTTTAGGAATATAGTTTTGGGCGTTCCCTTTCAGGTCGCGCTTTCCGTTTCAATATTTTGCAAAAAAGCAAAAGGATTTTCACTACAATCGCTAACGCAAAAGGTCGTAAATTTACCTTATGAATTCCATTAATATAAAAGATAAGTTTTCAAAATTCACAAAAAACTGGCATCCACATCAAATCGCTGTGGTCGATGATATGCAAGTTATTCTAGCAAAACTAAAAGGCGAGTTTGTATGGCATAAACATGAAGATGAAGACGAACTATTTCAAGTAATAAAAGGCACATTATATATGCAATTTCGAGATAGAACAGAAGTGGTTAACGAAGGCGAAATAATAGTTGTACCAAAAGGGGTAGAACACAATCCAAAAACAAAAGATGGAGAAGAAGTACACGTTTTACTGTTCGAAAAACTAAAAACAGCACACACAGGAAACATACACCACGAAAAAACACAAACACATTACCCGAAAATTTAAAACATATGCCAGGTCGAGCGCAATTGAAATCTAAATTAAACTAAAATGAAAATCCTTCACCTCGATACAAATCATCCATTACTAATAAATCAACTAAACGATTTAGGTTTAACAAACCATGAAGATTACACATCTTCAAAAAAAGAAATAGAAGCTAAAATCCATAATTACGATGGCTTTATTATTCGCAGTCGTTTTTCAATCGATAAATTATTTTTAGACAAAGCAACCAACCTAAAATTTATAGGTCGTGTTGGAGCAGGATTAGAAAATATAGATTGTGATTATGCCGAAAAAAAAGGTATTACATTAATAGCAGCACCAGAAGGAAATTGTAATGCCGTTGGCGAACACACATTAGGAATGTTACTATCTTTATTCAACAAATTCAACAAAGCAGATGCTGAAGTTCGTTCTGGAAAATGGTTACGTGAAGATAATCGTGGTTTAGAACTCGATGGAAAAACCGTTGGTTTAATCGGTTACGGAAACATGGGAAAAGCCTTTGCAAAAAAACTACAAGGTTTCGATGTTGAGGTTTTGTGTTATGATATTAAAGACAATATTGGTGATAAAAATTGCTCACAAGTATCACTTAAAGAATTACAAGAAAAAGCAGATGTGTTGAGTTTGCACGCGCCAGAAACACCATCTACAATCAATATGATTAATCAATCTTTCATTAATCAATTTAAAAAATCATTTTGGTTAATTAATACAGCACGAGGCAAAAGTGTCGTGACAAAAGCTTTAGTTTCAGCATTAAAATCTGGTAAAATTTTAGGAGCAGGATTAGATGTTTTAGAATACGAAAAATCATCTTTTGAAAATCTTTTTTCTACTAATATGCCAGAAGCATTACAATATTTAATTGAAGTAGAAAACGTTTTACTAACACCTCACGTTGCAGGTTGGACTATTGAAAGTAAAGAAAAACTAGCACAAATTATTGTAGATAAAATTAAAGCGAAATTTTGTTAATATTGTTGAGGCAAGGTTTTTTATATAGTGTTGCGTATGAATACTTCGCTATCGCTACGTTTTCATACGCAACGTCTCCGGGCTTCGCCCTGTTACTATGACTTTCTACGCTGCGCTGCGAACTCATAGCAACAATGGCTATAAAACGATTCATAGCCCGGAGACGTTGGCAACAATAAAAAATCAACTAAGAAAATAGTTTGAACTAAAATTTTAGTTATATTTGTTTTCTTTTCTAAAAAAACACAATGAAAACAAACTTAAATACGAAACTATTATTGGTTCTAATCTTGATTGGATTTATTGGTTGCAAAGAAATTAAACAAGACAAATCTGACCCAATTATTGTAAATAAAGTCCTCAATTCAGAATACTCCATTAATTTCAATAAACAAAACTTAGATAGCATATACCCTAAATTACTGAATCCTAAAACGTTTGACTTTGAAAAAGATAGTGTTACGGTTGACAAAATAAGAACATACCAAAATGCAATAACTGACATTTTCTCATCGGACAAAATAAAATGGAATAATACAGACTCAACAATTAATATATTGACCAGAGTTTACTTTGATAACTCGGGAAATATCGAATATTTCACATTTAAAGTTACGAACCCTAATATCCCGTTGACTGCGACTAAAAAATTGAATGAACTCTTAGAAAAGAACCTAACAAAAATACAATCAGGTGTTAAACACAATACGAAATATCAGATTTGTTCAAACTATAAAATTAAAAATATAAATTAAAAAATACTGTTGCCAACGTCTCCGGGCTATGAATCGTTTTATATTTTGAAATATACGAAGTATTTTAAAATATAAAATGTTTTATAGCCATTGTTGCTATGAGTTCGGAGCGCAGCGTAGAAAGTCATAGTAACAGGGCGAAGCCCGGAGACGTTGCGTATGAAAACGTAGCGATAGCGAAGTATTCATACGCAACACGGTATATAGTTCATTGCTCCTACTTGCCGACCCGTGAAATCCTGCGGATTTAACTCAGACTCGTTCCTATTTGCTAACTTAGTGCCAAAACCACGCAACGAAACCATATACATTTCGTTAGGTAGAATAACCACAAGGGCACGCAAACGAAACATTAAATTTTTTAGGCT
>Ga0256845_1002017_pt1 | contig 15330 bp, 14 predicted proteins | sample RiftiametaG_FD_189101 | JGI IMG/M metagenome (GOLD analysis project Ga0256845, IMG submission 189101) | Tube worm associated microbial communities from hydrothermal vent at the East Pacific Rise, Pacific Ocean - Riftia | ecosystem: Host-associated > Annelida > Integument > Unclassified ...
ATAAAATATAATCATGGCAGATACATATATTATTTCGTTATAAAACAACAATGTCATATTGTCTTTCAGGGTATAAGATCGGGTAAAGTGAGGCTTGGATATGCTTTTGCAGCGCATCTGTTTCAAGCGAAACCCTAAGATGCAAAAGCATATCCAAGCCTCACTTCTTCCTTTTATTTTTCTATAATAACCAAAAAGACAAAATTGTATGTGAATATTTTGACTATATTACACTTGTTAATCTTTAAAATAATTTTTGACCGAGAATTGCTGAGGGCATCTCTTTTTAATATTTCTTGAATATGATATTGTTACCCCATGCAAAATTGTTTAAAATATATAATTATTTGTTTGATTTGTCTCTTATTTTTCCCTGTGTCTGTGCTTGGATTTGAGCGTTACAACAGAGTTGTCAAATATGATTCCTATTTTAAAAAATATACAAAACATTGTTTTGGACCATCCTTTGACTGGAGATATTTTAAATCCCAGGCAATTGCAGAATCAAATCTTAAATCTGATGCAAAATCACATGTGGGTGCAAAGGGTATTATGCAAATAATGCCAAAAACCTTTGAAGAAATCAAATATAAAAATCCTTCCATAAAAGGCAATTCCCACCAGGCAAAATGGAATATTGCCGCAGGTATTTATTATGACAGAACTATATGGAAATTGTGGAAGGCAAAACGACCTTTTGCTGACAAAATTGCTTTTATGTTTGGTTCATATAATGCTGGAAAAGGGAATATTCTCAAAGCTCAAAAACTTGCAAATAAAGTTGGTTTTGACCCTAATAAATGGACATCCATTGAGCAAACCCTTGATAAAGTTACAGGGAAACATAGCAGAGAAACCATTGGATATGTGAATAAAATCAATAAAGTTAAAAGAATATTAAAATAAAAGAATATTAAAATAAAGGAGTATTAAAATAATGGAATCCGGGATAATAATAGCGAATTTTTTATACGCAGTTTTTGGTGTAATCATTACTCTTGGTTTTATGCTGTTAGGGTTTAAATTATTTGATAAAGTGACCCCTTTTGATACATCAAAACAATTGGCTGATAATAATATAGCCGTTGGAATAGTCATAGGCTCGATATTTATAGGTCTTGGTATTGCAGTGGGGCTGGTGATGGGTATGGGTTTAAACTGATTTAATGATTTCCCTGAATAAACAAACCAACTTTTTTAAGGGATTTTTTAGCTTTTGGAAGGTATCTTGCAAAATATTGAAAAACATGGAACATATTTTCCCATACTTCAATGGTTGTTTTTACACCTGCATTTTCAGCTTTTTGTGCTAAAATCAAAGAATCATCAAGCAGGACTTCATTTTTACCAACATGGATAAGTATGGGGCAAAGACCTGTCATATCATGATTAATGGGTGATATATAAGGATCACTAACCAAGTGATTATTGGCATAAAGCTTAGCTGTCTGATCAAGCATTTTTTTGTCCAGCATTGGATCAACATCTTGTTTTTCTTTTATTGATTTGTTTTTATTTTCAAGATCAACCCAGGGAGAAAGAAACACAGCTGCACAGGGCATGGGCAATTTGTTTTCTTTAATTTTTGCAATAAGCGCGAGGGTAAGTCCACCGCCTGCAGAATCACCTGCCAGGGCAATCTGTCTTTGTTCAGGGTTATTATTTAGAAGCCATTCATAGGAATTTAAAGCATCTTCCAGCCCTGCCGGGAAAGGGTGCTCAGGGGCAAGTCTGTAATCAATTAATAGCACCATAGCTTTTGAGTACTTTGCTATTCTTGAGCCTAAATCTCTATGGGAATTGATTGATCCTGCAATATATCCTCCACCATGGAGAAATAGTATAATTGTATTGGAAGATATATCTTTCGGAATAATTTTTTCAGCCTTAATTTGATTAATTCTAATGGGTTGGAATTTAATATCTTTATCAGGTTTAAATGCTTTTGCACTGACTTCAAGAAGTGACCTGTAACGCTTAATACCAACCTGATCAAAGGTTGGCATTGATTTTAAATGTCTAAGTATTGATGATAACACCCGTGAATTCATGACCTGTTTTTAATATATTTATTTAAAAAATACAAATAATCTTTGTATTTTTTTTATGCCTGTCATTTTTCTTATATCATGTTTTAATAAAGGTGAAAGAGAAATCAATGTTAAGGATAATAACAGGATTATCACATTGGAATTATAAATATCTCTGGTATGGTTTATGAGATCAAGATGACTTCCGATTAATGTATATATCAAAACAAGCGGTATTGATCCTAAAAATGTCGTTATAATAAAAATATGATCTTTTATATTAGCTAAACCACAACCTATTGTGATAACCGGAGCAGGGAACAATGGCGACAGCCGTAGAAAGAATAAGGTTAAAATAATATTCTGGTCTTTGGTTTTAAAAATTTTAAGATTTGAGTATTTATTGTGGAATTTTTGTGTGGAAGAACGAGAAATCAAAAAAAGTAAATATGATCCGAAACTGATTGCTATGGTGGCAAACAGGGCACCTGTTAGGGGACCGAAAAGGTAACCTGCAAAAAGGTTCATTATTACGTTAAAGGGCAGGGAAAACGTAATAAGTGTAGAATAAATTATTAAAAAAATCATGAAGAATAAAATCAAATGTGTATGTTTAAAGGCAGTGAATTGATCTTTATATTCTAGAAAAACATCTGATGAAAAATTATTGATAAGGCAATGATAAATAAGTACAGAAATCGGAATAAGATAAATAATCAATATAATAGTTTTTTTATTAATCTTTTTCATGGGAATTAACCTGCCTGTTTATTTTATAAATCAGCTTATTATTTTTTATTTATATATGATGACAAATACTCCATTAAATTTTGGGGCAATAAATTGATATTGATATTTTTTACTTTTTTGTTAGCCATAAAATTGTAACGATGATGTGTATTCCAGAATAATACAGATTTTTTATTTAATATCCCTTTGTTTGCATAGTCTATAAGTGTGGTAAATGATTTGCCTGTAAAAGTATGGTCTAAAATCAACCCGGTTGTTTTTTTGACCCTTTTAATTATAGCTTGTGTTTTACCTGAGGGGATGCCGTAGGCAGGCTCCCATGCAAGGTTATCATAGAGAAAATTTTTCTTTAGTATATGTTCGGCATTTAGCTTATTCCATATTGTACCCGGCAGATCAAAGAATTTGACAAGTTCAATGGTCTTTTTAAGGAGTTGTTCAGCATTCTGCACTAAAAACGGTTTGGATGGATTCCCAAAGACCAATGCTCGTTTCCACATTGATTTATCCTGGGAAGTGGTGCCTACAATTTTTGTTTTCCAACCCAGTAAAAAACATCCCAGCACTAATCCCATACATGTTCCGCCTGAGCCAAGAGCTGTAAAAATATAATCAGGAGGTTTGTTTAATGGACAATTGCCTTGCCTTATCTGGTCATTTAGCTCAAAAGCAGCATTGATATGGGCAAGGGTTGTTAACGGGTTGGATCCTCCAGGCTCGTAATATGCAAGATCATCATCCGGGGAAAAATATTCGCGGGCTCTATTGGTAAGAATCCCAGTTCCTATTTCCAGATCATTGTCAAGAAAGCGAATCCTTGCTCCCAATGCAAGAAGGTATTTAAGTTTTTTTTCTATTAAGGGGTGAAATTTCTGGGGGTAAAGATTGACCAGAATTTCCGGGTTTTCCCCATTAAAGCATTTGCCTATATCGCTGCAGGATGAGGTCAGTGCAGTATATATACAATGGTTACTTGCAAGACTGCCAAAAGTGATGATTTTTTTTGCCCTTGTTTGTAAACAAAAAGGAAAGGCAAATTCGTATTTACGTGCTTTATTACCAAACAAGGCTATTTCACTGCTGCCTTCGTCTTTAATATATATAGGGAATGGATATGCATGATCTGTAAATTTTCCTTTAAGCTTATATACAGGAGTTGTTTTTTTAAAAAGGGGTATCCATGGAATAAAAAAACGCTGGGGATTGGTTTTCATGGAGAACAAGCTGTCGTAAATTAAGGCTTTATTATTGATTTGATTGGTAATTTTTTGAAAATCTTTATGATAGATATTAATTATTTGAACTTTTGCCTTATTTTTGCTGGAATAATCAAGCTCAGGAAAATATTTTGTCAAGGGAAGTCCATCTGATACCGAACCCTGGTATATGGGCAGATCTCCTGGATGGATAGTGTTTTGTTCTGATACTTTTAAAGGATAAAAATTGTCATTTGCCTTGAGATTATTTTCTAAAGTAAGAAAATCAATATTATTCTTCAGTGAATTTTTTAGTACCTGATGAATTTCATCTCTGAACAAAAATGTACCTGCTCCAAGCATTCCTGCTGAGAGTGCACTGAGTTTAAGAAATTTGCGTTTTGAAATGCAATTTTGCATATATGAGAATCTCCATTAGCGATAAAAATAAAATACTCTAAGTAATGTAAAAAGGCAAGCATGAATTTTAATTGGCATAAATTTTTTATTGATGTATAAAAGAGTATGCCAGAAAAGATATTTATTACAGATTTTGACGGGACCCTTTTAAAAGACGATAAAACGATTGCCCATGAAGATATTGATGCGTTAAAACAACTTAAAAATTATGGAATAATAACTTGTATTGCCACAGGCAGATCTATATATTCCTTTGATAAAATTTTAAAAGGCTTTAATTATGAATTTAATTTCCCTTTGGATTATTTAATTTTTTCAACAGGAGCTGGAATTATGAATTTCCAATCCCGCGAAATTTTATGTAATTATTATCTTAACGAATCAGATATCGTTTTTATTAGTGATTATTTTGAGAAACTTCAACTTGATTATATGGTTCATAAACCAATACCTGAAACCCATTGTTTTGTTTATAGATCACACGGAACAGAAAATCCTGATTTTTTCAGGAGAATAGATTTATATAAAAAATATGCTTTATTGTTAAATAAAAATGAAATGTTAAAAGGTTTTGGTAAATCAACACAAATTTTGTCAATTATCCCTCAAAAATTAAATAATTCCATGTCTGATATAATAAAAAAAATTCGCAGAGATCTTGCGCAATTCAGTGTTGTTCCTGCAACATCACCTCTTGATAATAAATCATTGTGGATTGAAGTTTTTAATAAAAAAGTTTCAAAGAGCAAGGCTGCATCATTCCTTGTAAAAAAGCTTGAAGTTAAAAAGGAAAATTTATTTGCCATTGGAAATGATTATAATGATATGGATTTGCTCCAATGGTCAGGCAAAGGATATATTGTTGAAAATGCTATAGAAGAGCTTAAAGGATTTTTTGACATGGTCCCTTCCAATAATAATTGCGGTGTCAGTGCTGCCATTGGAAAATGTATAAACCACTAATGAATTTAATTTCTGAATTGAGAAATATTTATATTAAGACGTTTTATTATTTTTTGGATGGATGCCCTTTCAAGCCCACTGATACGAGAGGTCTTAGAAATATTACCCTTTGTCTGTCTCAATATCCTTATGATATAATCCCGGGAAAATGTATCCATAACTTCTTTTTTAGCATCTCTATATAAAACAGGAGATTTTAACCTTGAAACCCAGGATTGATCTATATTTCCCTCTACCTGATTGATCAAGGCAAGATCAATGGGATTTCCATTTGAGAAAACTGCCAGGCGACGGACATAATTGAGCAATTCTCTGACGTTTCCCGGCCATGTCTGCCTTGAGAGAAACCCTAAAGCAAGAAGGTCAATGTCCATGGGTTCAATTTGCATCTCCTGACAGGTTTGTATAATAAATTTTTTAACCAGCATGGGTATATCTTCTTTTCTTTCTCGTAATGGCGGGACATTGACAGAAAGCACATTCAGCCGATAATACAAATCCTGTCTAAAGCTGCCCTCACAAATTTTTTGTTCCAGATCCTGGTTTGTCAAGGCAATGATTCTCACGTCTGTAACTTTGGAATGGCTGCTGCCTACCGGCTTAACAGTTTTGTCTTGTAAGAATTTCAATAATTTTACCTGGATGCCAGGGCTTATATCACCAATCTCGTCCAGAATTAATGTTCCTTTATCAGCTGACAGGAAAAAGCCCTCGCGATTTCTTTCAGCTCCGGTAAAAGCTCCTTTAACATGCCCGAACAACTCGCTTTCCAGTAGTTGTTCGGGGATTGCAGGGCAATTTAATACATGGCATGAGGACTGGCTTCGCTTAGATAGATTATGAATGGCTTTTGCAATATGTTCTTTTCCGCTTCCGGATTCACCGGTGATTAACACTGTATAATCTGTGACAGCAATGGCTGAAATTTTTTCCCCCAGTTGCTTCATTACTAAGCTTTCCCAGTTAAGGGGTTGATCAGAATTGAGTTCATGAATTATATTGTGTAATCGTTTGTTTTCTCTAGCCAGGGAATAATGTGCAATTGCCTTTTCCACCTTATGGTATAGCGGCTCTTTTTCAACAGGTTTTGTAAAAAAATCCCATGCTCCGTTTTTAAGAGCAGTCACTGCATTTTCAACGGTTCCATAACCGGTAATCATAATTACACAGAGAATAGGATTAAGAGAGATTCCCTTTATCAGCAAATCATACCCTGAGATTTCGGGCATCCTTAAATCCGACAGCATAACTCCGATTTCATTTTTTTTTAAAATATCAATGGCTTTTTGACCTGAATCTGCTCCAATGATATTTATAGTATTAAATTTTTTTTTTAGAGTTCTGATAATACCTTTTAAAAAATCTTTGTCATCATCAACAACTAATAATGAAAATTGTTTCATTTTATTTTGCTCCCGGCATTATTTGCAATGGGAAAAGATATATAAAATCGCGTGGTCTCATCACTTTTCACATCAATCTCTCCGCCAAGTTCATTAACAAATCCATAAACAACACACAGACCTAAGCCTGTTCCTTTGCCCACATCTTTTGTTGTATAAAAAGGGTCAAATATCTGGGGAATTACATCCTCTGGAATTCCTATGCCATTATCTTCCACGCATAATTCCACCATTGCTGCATGCTCTTGTAAACGTGTATGGATTGTAATAATCCCTTCCATGTTCTGGAGGGCATCAAAGGCATTTAACCATAGATTTGTTAAAATTTGTTCAAGTATTGCTGCATCACATTTAATATCAGGCAGGTTTGCCCGGGTTTTTAAAGAAATCTGGATATTTTTTGATGCCCCCTGGGCTTTAAATATTTCAAGAATATCAATAACAACTTTATTAATATTACATCGACCGGAAATAATTTCTTTGGGTCGGGAAAGGTTGAGCAGATCCTGTATCACCTTTTGCACTGCTTTTGTATGTTTTGAAATAACACCAAGATCATTGATAATATCAAGGTCTTTAACAGCATCTTTTACAAGATCAGTATAGCATTGTATAACACCCAATGGGTTGTTTATTTCATGGGCAATTCCGGCTGCAAGCTTCCCAATGGCGCTTAAGCGCTCGGTCTGCTGCATTTGTTCAACCATTTGTTTTTCAAGAGTGATTTCCCTTGCATAAACAACAATTTTTAATGGTTGCTGGGATTGTTTTGGTAAAGGGTATAATTCAATGGAAAAATATTTATTTTCCAGGGTTTTGATCTCTTCTCTGATGAGATTCCTTTGTTGAATTACTTGATCAAGTATATTGCAGGAAAAATCAGGTCGGGTTCCCCGGCAAAGAAAGGCTCTGAGTTTTTCTGCCTGAACTTTGCGTGTGGTTTTACCGAGTATTTTGCGGCTCCCTTTATTTGCAATAATAATATGGCAATCTTTATCAATAAGCAGCAGGGGATCTGAAATGCCTTCAAAAATAGATTGAAGCATATCGTTCTGAAGCCGAATATTGGAAAAGGCTTGAATGTTTTCCAATAAAATGCCCATTTGCATTCCCATTGCAAGAAGCACGTCAGAATCAAGGGTCTGATCTTGAGGGAATTTGATCCATGAGATACACAATATGCCCCAATGGCTTTCAGGGGAATTAACAGGAATATATAATTTATTTTTTTTAAAAATAATCTTGTTGCTCCATAAAATTTTTTTGATATCCTCTTCTAACACAATGGGTTGAGGATCAGGTTTCCATGTATAAAATTTGTCTGAAACAACAGTGCAGTGATAAATAACCTGATGTGCACAGAATCGCTTTCCCACTTCTTTTAGAACGTTGGTAATCAGTTGAAGGATATTTTGGGATTCGGAAAATCCTGAAAGCAGGCTTACAAAAAGGTGGACATCAGATAAATGGCGTTTTGATTCATCTTTTAATTTGTTTGTCCGCTCTTTTACTTTATCCTCAAGATTTGTGGCATAATCTTCCAGTTTGTCCCTGGCATCGGACAGACAGCCAGCCAATTCATCCACGCCTTCGACTAGACCTTCTATTTCATCTTTTTGTCCCAGTTTGTCAATAATACTCTGCTCTTGCGCTCCGGAAAATCTGGTTCTGAAAATGTGGGTGAGCTCATGGAGGTTTTTCATTACAAGATGATCGAAAAATAGGCTTATCAGACCTGCAAACAATGTGATTCCCAGGAGATATAAACCAAGATAATTCAAGGTTGCATTCATTACCGGAGCTCTGATCAAATCAACTGGAAAACCTGCAACCACTACCCCTCCAACCTGACCCGGAATGTAGTGGAATCCATGTTGATCCCCATATATCTTGATCAGTTCTTTGGGAGCATCCTCAGGATTACCATGGCATTGCATACATGATTTTGTAAATGTTACAGGTCTTGCCACCAGATGATATTTTTTTCCTTTTACATAGGTATTATCTTCCCAGGTTTTAATCTCTTTATTCTGGTCAAACATTTGAATCAGTCTTGATTCAAATTCATCAGGACTTGACTCAGGGTTCCGAGGCCGCATGGAAACACGTCGATAATGGTATCCTGATGTGTCTTCCATGTTAAGCTGAGCCATGATTTCTCTGGAAATATATGATGAGGACATTGCCTTGAGAACAAATCTGCCTTTGGGAAGAGTGTTGAACATTTCAGGTCTCAGTTGATTTTTCACATAGTCTTGAATGGCATTGGACATTGCAAGTACAAGTTGGGATCTCTGACTGATTTCAGATTTTAATATGGAATTAAAATGGAAATATATAATGACAGTAATGCAAAGCCCGAGACCTAAAGCAAACATTACAAGTCCTATAATAAATTTAAGCCGTAAATTTAAGCCACCCATATATATTGTCAGCCTTTTATTTTTAGATTATATGCTACAATAGAGGTTCTTATGGAAAAAAACAAGCTTATATGTTACAGGTGTAGCCTTTTGTATAGGTAGTGTAAACTTAAGTTATCAGTTTTTGTTTGTCAAAATTATAATTTAATTCCTCTTTCTTGCAGAACATTAAGTGAAAGACCATTGTTTTCAAGCAATTTTACGATTTTATGCCGTGGCATAATATTAGATATAAATAGCAGACCAATCAGCAGCAGGAAAAAGATACTGCTTACTCTATCCCCACCTTGAAAGGTTGAAAAGGCGAGGGGAATGAAGAGTACACCCAAATACAACATCCTTTCATAGGCGGTTTTTAAAAGAATCTTTAGATCTTTTAAATCTTTGTTTGATAATTCTGGCAAAAGGTCATTCCCAATAGAGGCAACACCCTTGCGCCGTTTTTGAAAAAAATAGATAAAGGAGCATCCAACTGCAAAATAGAATAAAGCAATCAAATTTATTGGATTCATATATAATAACCAATTTAAAAAATTTGTCTCAACCCGTGAAAAATTTCGGGTTGAGACAAAAAAATTATTAGTTTATAACAGCGCCTGCCATGTTTGGAATCTGCATTCCATGATGGAACAGGTAAGCTACGATGATGGCTACGGGAATAATAAAGAAAAATAATGAAATAAAGTACACCCATACCATTTTTCCAAATTGAGCCTCGGCAAGTTTTTTGAAATCAGTAATAATACCAAGACTCATAAAGGTCAACATGAAAAAGAGTTTTCTCATACCTTTTTCTACGGCAATGGCTCCGACTTTGGCATTTTTAAGTATGGCAAGACCATCTGGTGTTGTGCCGGATTGACCCGGTCCGAAAAAGATACCAAGGTAAATCCACCAGGCAGCAAAATAACCCAGGACAAATTTTGGAAAACGGAACCAGACTTCAGAAAACGGAACTCGATCCCCTTCATGTTTTTCGATTTTATAAACCCAGAACAGGGCAAGAATAAATGCCCAGAGTCCTATAAACATATCAATCCAGATTTTTGTCATTACTGCGCTGGTTGTGATGACACCAGGCATCCATACTATTTTCCCATTGGATTCCTGCTCAACCTTGGCTCGCATGAATTCGTCAAGGAGCTCGCCTGCTGCTGCGTCTGCACCATCTGTTTTTACTGCCATACCCATGGCAGAACCTGCAACAATGGGATCACCTGTTCCCGGCCAGAAATGGGTGAAAAATCCTGGCAGAACAACCAGTTCAATTACTGCATAGACTACAACCAAAGCAGAAACCATGATGGAGACTACAGGGCGGGCACGAACAGCACCGCCTGTTGCAACTGCTGCGGAAACACCACATATTGAAATGGCTGAGCCGAGAACAGCAGCAGTCTTGCGGGGAAGTTTAAAGATCAATCTGGAAATTGTATAAACACCGGGCCAGAAAATCAGGTAAGCCACAATTGTGGCAGCAGCACCTGCTGTAAAAAGTTCAAATGTAAGATGAGCCATCTGCTGACCGATTTCTGCTCCATGGGCGCCTAATTTTGAGCCGGTCAGAACAGCTTTAATGGGTAGATACCCAACTTTCACACCAAGAAAAACAATAGCTGTTTTAATATACCATTCTGGTTTGGCAGCTTCACTTAGATAATGTGCCAGAGGTTTAAAAAAATTACCAATTATCAGACCTACAATAAGGGCTAAAATAAAAGATGCTCCACCACCCAGGGAAAGTGTAAAAGTGCCCAGGGGGAAATGACTTTTTTTCAAGTCCACTGCAGATGCAGCAAAAAAAGCATTATGACCCAGGAACCAGACAAGATAGGTAAGGAAAAATATAATTGTCCAGCCAATTAAAAATTTTTTAACATTCCATTTCTGGAAATATGCACCAATGGTAGTGGCAATAGTAAAGACAATATAGGTTACAAAAATAGAACCAATAGGACCAAGTGCTTTATAGAACCCTTTGGCTGTTAAGCTATATTTACCTCCAAGTGCATAAAAAGCTTTGTCCATGGTAACAATTTTTTTAGCAACAGCGCCATCAGGCAGGCTTGCCACCCAGATTTTCGGATATGAAATCCAGCCTACAAGATCAATACCAGATAGTGTTAGAAGACCTAGGGCAAAAAAGGCAAGTCCAAGCCATACTGCCCACCAGTCTTCGGTGGTCGCCATTCCCGAATACCAGGATCTTTGTGTTTTTACCATATATATTCTCCTTTATGACTGATACTGGAGTGGTAGCTCCAGAATGCGGTTAAAATAGTGATTCATATAGGGGCGTATCCACATGGGGATAACATTATTATTAAAACTCATAAAAATGTTTATGGAATTGCGGTTTTGCAATTCTTTTTCCATGGCCTGTTCTAATTTTTTGTCAAGACTTTCAAGGGATGAAGCTGAAAGTTTTATGGTTTCATTGGAAACAATCCAGTTTTTTCCATCATGATCCAGGATCATTTCCACCATTTTCTTTTTTTTCTTTTTTTTGAATATAGAAAACAATGACATGGGAATCCCCCTTAGTGAAATACAGATGTAGGCACAATGGCAAGACCAATAACCAGGGCAATGAGGGCACAGATCAGTGAGCCTATTACAAGTTTGGTTTCAATGGGCTCCCAGGGTTCTGCTCCTTCAAGGACACTGCTTGTATCAAGTTCATCACCTGATAATGATCCAAATGTTTTATGGGTATTTTCATCAGACATATTTACCTCCTAAATTAAAATTAAATAGATTAATCAAAAAAAAATCCCTAACCGGTTTAATAATATAGCAAAAGAGGTGCCATTATTGTATTTATCATAACCAGTTGATATTTAATGATAATTTTATTTGGAAGTCAGGATAGATGTATCCTTGAGTTTTCATGTAAAAGTTTTATAAGGATTGTTATGGAGAATCAATTATATTATATTTTTGAAATATTATAATTCCTTTATCAATTGAACCATGTCTTTAACAGCTTGATCCATGCCTGTCATAACAGCTCTTGATATAATACTATGTCCTATACTGAATTCATTTAATTCAACTAATCCTTTAAATGCTTTAATGGTGTTGTAACAGATACCATGACCCGCGTTTACTAAAAGTTTAAGCTTATATCCAATTTTAACAGCATCAACAATGCGTGAAAATTCAGCAGCTTTTTTTTGTGGGGAATCAGCATCACAAAAAGCCCCTGTATGAATTTCAATCATATCTGCATTAATCCTGTGAGCTAATTTGATCTGATCAAAGTCAGGATCAATAAAGATGCAGACATCAATATCATTATTTTTCAGTGTTGCAACAGCATTTTTTATATTGTCTTGATGGCTGATAATGTCAAGTCCACCTTCAGTTGTAAGCTCTTCTCTTGTTTCCGGTACTAAGGTGACCACATCTGGCTTAATATCAAGGGCAATGCCTAACATTTCAGGAGTTGCAGCCATTTCAAGTATAAGTTTAGTTTTTACAATCTGCCTTAATAATTTTACATCCCTTTCCTGGATATGACGTCGGTCTCCTCTTAAATGGACAACAATTCCGTCAGCTCCGGCAGTTTCAGCTGCAATGGCAGCAGCTACAGGTTCAGGGTATTTTGCTCCCCGAGCTTCTCTTAAGGTTGCAACATGATCAACATTCACTGCAAGATATGCCATTATATAGTCTCCTTTAAATTATAATCTGTTAAAAAGCATTAAGATTTTTATCATCCTCAATTATTTTTAAAAGTTCTAAGCTTTTTTGTTCCATTTTTAAAAATTCTTCTTCTCCTTTTGTATGATCATAACCAATCAGATGGAGGATCCCATGAACAAGGAGTTGAGATATCCTTTGGTTTAAGGTGATTTTTCCATCGAGTGCTTCTTTTAAAGCTGTTTCAATGGAGATTACAATATCCCCCAAAAGATTTATTTCAGGAGAAATGATTTGAGTATCTGTACTATCATTGATATTTTCAAGCATGGGAAAAGAAAGTACATTTGTTGGTTTCCTGAGTCCTCGGAATGTTTTGTTCAGTTCGGTAATCTCAGCGTTATCAGTGAAAACAATGGAAATTTCATGGTCGTCATATCCCAAGGCGTTTAAGATCAGTGCTATCTTTTTGCTGATTTTGACCTTTTGCAGGTTTTTCAGATTTTGGTTGTTGCTTATCAATATCTTTTGATTTTCCATTTTTCTTATTTTTAATTTCCTTTGTCTTTTCAGGGTATTCGATTCTGCTGTGATATATGCCTGTTATAATTGTGTTAAAATGTTTTGCTATTTCATGTAAGTCTTTTAGGGTAAGCTCGCATTCGTCAAGTTGTCCATCGGCAAATATACTATTTATAAGATCTTTTACTTTACCTTGTATCCTCGCAGGCGTGGGGCGTTCCAAAGTCCTTGTGGCAGCTTCGACAACATCGGCTAACATTACAATCCCGGCTTCCCTTGTCTGAGGTTTTGGACCTGGATATCTGAAATTGGCTTCATCAATCTGTTCTTCACCTTTCTGGCTTTCCTGCTGTTTGTTATAAAAATATTTAATTAATGTGGTGCCATGGTGTTGTTTAATCGTATCAACTATCTCAATGCTTAATTTGTTTTCTTCGGCCAGTTCCACACCTTTTTTAACATGTTTAATAAGGATAAGTGCAGACATACTTGGAGATATTTTGTCATGCCTGTTTTTCCCGTTTGTCTGGTTTTCAATAAAATACTGGGGCTGACCTAATTTACCTATATCATGATAGTATGCGCAGACCTTTGTTTTTAGGCTACTGGCTCCTATGGCAGATGCTGCAGCTTCAGCAAGAGTTGCTACAATAACACTATGGTTATAAGTGCCGGGAGCTTCTATCATAAGTCTTTTTAAAATAGGTTGATCAAGATTGGCAAATTCCAATAGTTTGATTTCTGTTGTGTAGCCAAAAAACATTTCTATTAACGGAGTTAACCCCGCACTGATAATTCCTGCAACTATGCCTCCTGAAAAAGCAAGAGCAATTTCTTTTATAATAGTTATTATATGGGGCTGTTCAGTGGAATATACACTGATTGCAAAGATTATAAATATATTAAAAACTCCGAGCTTAAAGCCTCCTATTATAAAATCTTTTCTTTCTTTACATTCTTTTATCCAGAAAGCACCGACAATGCCGGAAAAAAAGAAGAAAATAAAAACCTGCAAACTGCTTGAAAAAAGTAAAGCTGTCAGGATAGAAAGGGCAATGGCAAAAAACAATGCAATTTCAAACCCCAGGAAAAAACATATTGTCATTGCTCCTGCCGGAAGCGGAATACCCATGAATATCGGTACAGAAGACATGCTTGTGGATAGCCCTTTACTTGCTGAACTGGCTGCCGGCACAGAAAAGTTTGCCATGGGGATTGAAAGCTTTGCCATTAAAAGGAAAATTACAAGTATAAAAGCAATAAATGCCATATTTTTATTATGATTTTTTTTAAGTTCTGTATGATCTTTCAGAAAAAGAATATAGAGGACAATGAGACATAAAAAGGTAACAAGAGCTGTTCCCGTGCTTTTTAAAAACAGGTTGCTATCTTTTATCTGATTTTGAAGGGCATTAAGTTTTATTAATTTTAATTTGGTGACTATTTCTCCCTCTCTTAAGATCATTTCACCTGCTTTTATTTTGTATAATATGGGTTTGATTTCAGAGATAGCCTTTTCAATGCGTAGTTTTGTTTCGTTTTTATTTACGGTAATATTGGGACGAATAAGGAGTTGACAGACATCTACAATACAATTGTTAAGGTTATAATTGATATTCCGTAAAAGAGGGTCTCCAATAATTCGGACCATTGTTTCTGCTTGTTCTATGCCATAATAGGCTTTAAGTTTTGTAACAAGTTCCTCTTGAGATGAGCCAATGGTTTTAAGAATTATGCCTTTATCTTTTTCTTTTAAAAGAAGGTTTTTGTTTGCTACAACTCCGGTTTTGAGTATTTTGGATATAATGATAATAATTTTGTTTGCAATATCCTGGGAGAATTTATTCTTATACAGGACCTTAAAAGCACCATTGCTGATTTTTATCCCAAGTGTTTCCTCAAAATTTTTTTTCTTTCTTAGAATTGTTTCAAATGAGGGGGGTGACGTTTCAGGATTATTTGTATTCCTGTTTAAAAT
>Ga0256845_1002018_pt1 | contig 15323 bp, 11 predicted proteins | sample RiftiametaG_FD_189101 | JGI IMG/M metagenome (GOLD analysis project Ga0256845, IMG submission 189101) | Tube worm associated microbial communities from hydrothermal vent at the East Pacific Rise, Pacific Ocean - Riftia | ecosystem: Host-associated > Annelida > Integument > Unclassified ...
GAACTGAGCCCGCTCCTCGCCACCGTACCGTACCCCGCCCTGACCGCATCCGTTATCGTTATCGTTGTTTCTTTCATGATCGTATCGCCTTTCTCTCTAGCTGCGCTTTGTTTGTAGCGCTTTGTTAATGATTCGTTGATTCGTTGATACTTCTTCGTCGCGATACCTGTATAGAGTCGACGGCTCAGGGCTTGGCAGTGGGTGCACAGCAAGAGCTTGAGGTTTGGCATAGGGCTCCATCGTCCGCACAGCACTCGCGAGCGAAGACTTCGAAGGTCGCCTGCATAACGCTATAATCAGCACGACAGATAAGCGTGGTGCCTTGTCGCTCTTGCTGCACCAGGCCCACGCGTATCAACCTGTGCAGGTGATGGCTGAGCGTCGACGCGGGGATCTCGAGTCGAGATTTGACCTCAGAAACTGGCAGGCCACCTTGCCCCGCCCGCACCAGGAGGCGGTAGATACCGAGCCGTGTCTCGTTACCGAGTGCGGCCATTCGCTCTGCGATGGACTTCATCGGCGACAACAATAGGACCGTCCTCCAACCAGTGCAACCATATTTCCAGAATTATCGAAATTAAATCAAAAACACCGTTCTTACGCCTTCAGAAGCAAAAAAAGTCACCTACCAAAACAAATTCGCGCTCACACTCTCCGACGCCCGCCCCCCACAAGGCCTCCCAACCAACTCTCCGCCCCCCGCACGCCGACTCCCTTCTCACCGGAAGGCCTCCCGACCAACTCTCCGCCCTCCGCCCGCCGACTCCCTTCTCACCCGAAGGCTTCCCGACCAACTCTCCGCCCCCCGCACGCCGACTCCCTTTCAATTGTGTGGAGGACGTGCTGCTGGGACGGGCGAGGAGGGCCCCGCGAGTGAGTCTAGGACGTGCATCGGCCCCTTTAGGGGTCGACGCGCGTTCCGACCTGTCTGAGAGAGTGGGGCCCTTCTTGCCCGGCCACCGCAACGGCCTCCGCCTCTCCACTCCCTTCCCAGACTACACCCAAAAACCCCCTTACCCCAAGCACCACAGCCCTAGCCTTCCAACCTACGCAACACCCAGCAGCGCCTTAACCTTAGACTGAACAAGCGCCAGCTCATCACGCCGATTCCCCACATAAGCCAGCAGCTTAAGATCCTCGATCCCCACCGCCCCTCCATGCTCAAGAAACGCCTGTGTACGGATCAGCTTATAAAGCTTAACCACCTTCCGGTCCGACACAAACACCTTATCTTCGGTCTCGAGCGCCCGAACGATCCGCCGCATCTCGGCAAACACAGGCCGCGGAAACCACCGAGCGCGATCACCTCCTGGTTCATTCGACAGTCCAAACGTCAGGTCCATAAACCGACCAAATTTCAAAAAGTCATCGATCGAAGCGCTCCCACGGGCCCAGGGGCGTTGCCCGCTCGCTTTGTAGGCTTCGTTTTGGATACCTGCGTCGACCAGCTCTGCGAAATATCGGTCTTTTACCGGCAGCGTCTCGACTTTGATGACAAAGCGATCGGCCATCGCTTCGAGTTCGCTTTGATCGGGGATATCGTTGGTCGCGGCAAAGAGCATCAGCAGTTTCACCGGAGTCGGCTGGCCGTCCTGATAAAATTTTCTCTCATTGAGGATTGTCAGCAGGGTATTCAGGATCGCCGAGTTTGACTTAAATACCTCATCCAAAAAGGCCACACGGCACTCGGGCAGCATGCCCTTTGTCCGCCGCACGTAGCGGCCCTCTTTGAGCAGGGAGATATCGATAGGACCCAGGATCTCTGAGGGCTCGGTAAATTTAGTGAGCATGTACTCGAAGTAGTCGCCCGCATCCAGCCCTAGGCTCTGGGTGAACTTCACCACCAGATCGCTTTTAGCCGTACCTGGAGGCCCGACCAGCAGCAGCGGCTCTTGGCTGACAGCACAGAGCATCGCCAGATCGATCTGCTCATCGCGGGCGATGAAGTACTCTTTGAGGTCGCGACGGTGCTGGAGGATGCGCCCGCGGATATCGTCAATTTCGAGTTCGAGTTGGTCTAGTGTCCACATACGACGCTCCTCTCCGCGAAGGTCCCGCGGTGAAATTCACGTGATTTACATACGAAGCGACCGTCCGCGGCACTCCGGCGACAAACTAGTGTGTACACAATACGCTCCAGTTCGCGAAGATCCGGCGGCGAAGCGCATGTTCCTCGAGATCGAGGAAACCTTGCACGCGATCCGAGTGGCGGGTCTGTGCATCGGCCAGCGAGTCGACGACCGCCTCGATGATCCTGATCTTGTGGGTCTCGTAATAGCGGCTGGTCGTAAAGGTATCGCGGAAGACCTCGATCTCCTCGATAAAGCGACGACAACGCTCGATTCGGGCGACATTGGGCCAGTGGCGCAGGGCCCCGGCAACGGCGATGCCGGCCTCGCAGCGGTGCACGTAATCAAATGAACCGTCGAAGATTTGCTCGATCAGACGGTCGAGCATCAAGCCCGCTGCCCGCTCCTCGCCGAGCTGCACCAGGCCGCTGGCGATCGTTGACAGCAGCTCGATGCTGGCCGACGACGTGTAGGCCTTAACTCCCGAAAGTGCCTGCAAAAGGCCCCGAGCGGGCTCTAATCCGCCGAATCGCCGTAGCGCGACGATGCCACCACGGACCGCCGCAACCAGCTGCGCGACCGAGCCGAGCTTTGGATCCTCGGCAACATCGACCAGGCGCTCTAGCAGGCGACCCAGGGCCGCATCGTCCCCCAAGTTGGCGACCGCCCGGATGCAAGCGCCGATCGCCTCCGCACGATGACCGAGAATCGTGATGTCTCCCAGGCGCGGCTCGGCAACCGCGACGACCTCGGAGATCAACGCCTCTGAACCGCTGGCGAGTGCTCGCTGCAGGCAGACATCGACCGCCTGGGCGACGACGTAATCGAAGTTCGTGCTCTCTTGGGCCATCTCTCGCCGCAGATGATCACTGAGTTCTGCGATCTCGAAATCCTCCGGCAGGCTGTAGGGCGGGTTCACGGAGGAGCTCTGCGGATCGCCCGTGAGCCGCAACCATAGGGAGCGCCGCTGCAGCCAGATCACCACCTTGCGATACCTGTCGCGAGCGACCGACTCGATCTGCTTGCCGGCCTCTGCGTCCCACGACGCATCGCTGCCGCCCGAGGCCTCGTGTGCCAGCCTCGCCATGTAGAGCCGAAAGAGCGCCCTGTTCGGGACTTCGTGCACATCGATCTCGCGGTCGATCGGAGCGATGATCTGCATCGCGCTCGCGCGGGCACCCAGGCGAGCAAAACCGACACCGAAGATCAGGCGGACATAGTTGACCTGCGCGTCGAGCTCGGGCAGGCCCTGCTCCTCGACAACCCGCCACAGCTCCTCTAGGGCCATCAGCTGGCCCTGGCGCAGACGATCGCTGCTCCGCGCCTCCTCCATGTCGCCCTCGCCCTCGTCGTCGTCGAGCGTCAACGCGTAACGGACAAATCTCGGCAGGTCGTGCAGCTCGGAGAGACCGCGCTCGTTGAGGCCGCCGAGCAGCACTTCTTTGGCACGGGTGAGACCCAGTCGATCGCCCGCGTGATGATGCCAGGCCGCGAGCACCGACCAGGCGAGACGCCGCGACACCGGCAGCCGCGGATCGCTGAAAAGCGGCACGGCGAGCTGCATCACCTCGTCGGAGGGCGGCTCACCGGCAGCCAAGCGCTCGATCACCAAGACCGCCAACGCCGAGAGTTCTGCGGGTGTTCGTCGATCGGCCACTAAAAGCTCTAGGATGAGCTCTGGACCCCGTCTCCGGTGGACAAGGCTGAGGTGTGCTCGGCAGAGTGTTCGCGCCAATGCGAGGTCGTAGGGCGGCCCTGCGTGGAAGAGCGCGATCTCTAAACAGACAACACCCTCGTCCGCTTCATCGAGTTCGATCTTGAGGAGCCCGAGGCGCTGCCAGGGCTCGGGATCATCGATACCACCGACTGCGAGCGAGCGCTCGAGGTCGCGGGCCTCCGCCCTCAGGAGGCGCAAGCGAGCGCCCTCGTCGGCCTCGATCAGGGCCTCTTCGACCTCTGGCGTATCGGCGGCGATCGGCACCGGAACCCGCTTCTTTTTGGCCTTGCGCTCACGCGGTGGCGGCGGTTTTGGAGCACGATGCTTGACCTCCGGCCACTCGATACTCACCTCGGGCCACTCAAAGACCGAGCGCTCGAGCAGCTGGTCCAGGGCGAGCCTGCGATCGGTGGCGACGTAGTCGATCCAACGCGACAGCGGCACCTCATCGAGCTCGGGCACGCGGATGACTTGGAGACCGTCGCTATCCTCGGTGACGAGCACCAGGTGAGCACTGTCGAGATCGAGTAAGCGGCGCAGATCGTCGCGGCGCAGCATCGGCAGCAGTCGGCGATCGCTCGGAAGGTAGAGATTGTCGGCGCCCGCAACCCGCGAAAATCCACCCACACCGAGAGTCTCGGAGATGCGGGCTGCTAGCGGTAAGATCCCGGGCCGCACCCGCTCGCGCAGGAGGTAGCGCGCCTCCGATCCGTCGACGAGACGCGCGACTGTCAGGCGGCTGAGTTCGTCGCCGGTCGCCGCTTCGATCAGTGGCTCGAGACCGAGAAACTCGTCGGGATCGAGCAACCACAGCTCCGGGTCGACGAGGGGGCCGCGGGCCAGGCGGATCCGAATCGCGAAGCGGAGTTCGCTTGTCGTCGCTCTCAGCGTTTGCACACCCGCATCGAGCTCGGGCAGGAGCGCGTCGTAGATGCTGCGCGTGCGCCACTGTGCCGACCCTCGCAGCCACTCGCCGCCCGCGTCGACCAGCGCAACCTGACCCGCCCGCTTGAGTTCGGCCACGGCCCCCGCAGCCAGCGGATGGGCAAAACTCCAGGCGACCCAGAGCGGGCTCTTGGCCTCGCGGGCGAAGACGCTGATGTCGGGATTGACGAGCGATGAATCGCGATCGCCATGCCCGTCGCGAGCCCGCATCAGGAGGTAGACCGGCGGCGCTGAGACCTTCACTGCAAAGCGAGAGCTGCCGTCTTCGAGTTCGAATTCGCAGACCTGGGCGTCGCCGCGACCGAGCAGCAGCAAGCGCTCCAAAAGCAGCCGAGGCTCCTGCGAGTCCGCGCGCATGACAAAGAGCGCCTCGTCGACCTGCGGCTCACCAGGTATGCGCAGGGGTCTTAAAACCTCCAGGAGGCTCGGCGCATCGAGACGCAGCGGCGCCTGCCAACTCTCTTCGCGAAAGCCCTCGCCGAGCGGCAGGATCCGGAGTTCATCGTCGCCATAACCCCAGCCGACCATGTCGAGGCCGCGCTCAACGAGGGCGAGTGCACCCTCGAGATCGAGCTCGGGATGGCACACGAGCGAGGCCTCGCTCTGGCGCGCCGACCAGCAGAGCCAGGCACCCTTCGCGATCGACGGATAGATCTCGACGAGGATCGCGAGAGCGGCGATGTCGGTCGGCGATGCACGCAGGCGAAGACCGATTCGCAAGGCTCACGCACCCCCGATGGCGAGTACCGTGAGCATCGCCCCGAGCACACCGACGAGTGCGCTGGGCACCGGGCTCATGCCCAGACTGGTGCCCAGATTCATACCCAAAGTCGTACCAAACCACAGCACAGGGGCGAGCAACGGCAATGCGAGAACCATGGTCAGCCCCGGTTGCGCTCCGCGGCCTTCTCCCGACCGCGGATGACCTCGGTTTCGGCGACCTCTTCGACCTCAGCGTGCTCGCGACCCGCAGCGGTCCGCCGCACGATCACCCGGTCGACACTCGCCGCCCCGATGACCTCGTCCAAGGGTCGCCCGAGCAGCTCCTCGGCGAGTGCTCGATGATCACGCTCGTGCTCATGTGGCAGCGCGTCGTCCTCGGATTCGAAGTGAATAATGACCTCGCGCTCACCGGTTTTAGGGTTGTGTCGCAAACGGATCGTGACCTCAGCCATCGCGGCTCTCCTTCGCTTGTTGCGGCGCCTCTTTGCCCCCGCTTAGCACACCCGTGAGGTCTGCTCGTTCGAGCACCTTGCGCTCTAAAAGGGTTTCGGCGAGGACCTCGAGAAGCGGCCTGTGCTTGTACAGCAATCGCTCGGCACGCTCGCGCTCAGCCACGAGCAGGCCTGCGATATCGGCATCGATCGCCGCCCGCCGATGCTCCGAGACCGGCTCGCCCGAGCGCCCCTCGTCGATCACCACACGCACGCCGCTGCCCTCGCCCATGCCGTACTCCTCGACCATTGCCCGGGCGATCCGGTTGGCCTGCTGGAGATCCGTGTGGGCACCGATCGAGACCTCGCCAAAAACCATCAGCTCGCTGCAATAACCGCCGAGGCCGACGCAGATGTCGGCTCGCATATCCGCCGCTGTAATCGCGTAAGGCCGAGCGCGGGCGGCCCGGAGCACATAGCCGAGGGCGCCCTCCATATCGGCGGCAATCGAGATCCGCTCGGGCGGCGTCGCCCCCTCGATAAGCGAAGCCAAGAGCGCGTGACCGGCCTCGTGAAAGGCGACCACCCGCTCCTCCGCCGGCGACAGCACCACCGGCGCCCGACTCTTACGTTGCAGCGCCCGGTCGATATCTTCGCGTGAAAATTGGCCGACGCCAGTACGCAGCGCCTGCCGCTTGAGGGCGCGGCAGACTGCGTAGATATGATCGCCAGTGAAGGGCAAACCGCGACTGCGATCGGCAAGTCCATCTGTCCGCCGGACCAGGTGTTCGATCAGCACTTTGCCGAGATCGAGACCGAGTTTGCGATCGTAGATTTCGGCTATCTGCCGTCGATCATCGGCCGTCGGTGCCGGGATTTCGATCAAAAACTCAAAGCGCCCTGGCCGGAGCAGGGCGCCGTCGAGGCTCTCTAAAAAATTGGTGGTGCCGACGACAAAAACGGTCTCGGAGCCGCGAAAGCCGTCCATCTCGGTCAGCAGTTGGTTGACCATCGAATGCTCGACACCGGAGCCCTCGTAGGTGCCGCGGGCGTGGGCAAAGGCATCGATCTCATCAAAGACGATCACCGAAGGCGCAGCCTTGCGGGCCCGGCGAAACACCCGGCGCAGGTTCTCTTCGCTCTCGCCCACCCACTTTGACTTGAGCTCAGGACCGGAGACGATGATCACGGTGGCATCCATGGCGGTCGCCATCGCCTTGGCGAAATACGTCTTGCCGGTGCCCGGCGGCCCATGAAAGATCACGCCGCGGGGCAGCAGGTTCTCGAGCAGTTGGATCTCGCCGCCAGAGCCCAGCGCCTCGCGGCGGTCGAGCAGATCCAGCAACTCCTCGCGGAGGCGACGCTTGACCTCCCCGTAACCACCGATGTCCGCCTCCAGGTCGACGTTTGGCAGCTCAAAGTCGTCGGCGACGGTCTGCCGCCTCAGCTCACGGTAGACCGCAGCCGCCTGCGGACGCCCCGGCAAGGCCTCGCGGCGAAGGCTCAGTTCACCGAGCAGACGCCGCAACCTCACCGGATTTAGCCCCGAAACATACTTGTAGAGCGCGAAGGCGTCGAAGGTATCGCTGTCGATCGCCTTGGCTTCGCGCTGGGTGACGACACGCTCCAGCACCTCGCGCTCGATGCCGATGATCTCGCGGCGCACGGCAAAAACACCCTCGATCACTTTGGGCAGCGGAAAACTCGGATCGCAAAAACCGAGCAGCACCGCCTCGGGATTCTCGTAGAGCAGCGGGATCGCCTCGCGGGCCTCCATCGTCAGGCTGGTGTGTGTCGTCGTCAGCACGTCCAGGTGCAGGAGGACGATGATCGTTCGACCGACAGCGCCGCGAATCGCCTCTGTCAGCTGCGCGAGCATGCGACCTAGATTGGAACGACCGTCCTCTTCTTCGCCCCGCGGACGACCGTCGATCAGGACGATCTTGGGCGTCTTCGACCTGCTCAGGCCGGCGCCGCGACGCAGGCGACCGCGCAGTGCCAGGTAGAGATAAAGCGAGAGTTCTTTGTCGCAGCGCGCGAGCACGCTGATTCCCTGGCGCAGGCGCTCTTCGATGAAGGTGACATCGGCGGCGCAGGCGAGTTCGACAGCATCCTCGACCCGCAGATCGATGGGCAAGCTAGAAATCGGTCGCGTACGCTGCACAGATACCCCTTAGCTGACCGCTAGACTTTTACCTTGATCGTCATCTCGAGTTCGCCGTCTTCGCCGACCCCTGAGATGATGCTCTCGATCTCCCCCATCGACGCCGCCTTGCGCTGCAAAGCCTCGATGTAGACCTTTTGCAGAGCCCCCTGGATCCGCTCACGGATCTCGGCTTCGGCGCTGATGATCTGACGGGCGACCTCGCGGCTGAGTTCGCGCTCGGCCCCCTCGCTCGCCCGCCCTAGCTGCTCGCGAAGTTCGCCCTCTTGTTGGCTGCGCACCGCAACCTTGCGCTGGGCGCTGGAGCTGGCTCGAACCTTGCGGCCCTCGGCGTCGAGCTCGACCTCGACACCGCCGACCGTCGTCCGCATCGCCCCGTCCTCGCAACGCTGCCAACCGGCGGCCGCGAGCTGCTCACGCAGGATCGCCACCATGTCGCCCTCGGGCAGGATGTCGAGCATGCCGACGTCCATCGCGATCGCGTCGCTGCTCTCGACGGTTTTCGACGCGTTGTGCCAGACAGGTTGTGGCCAGCGAATTCGGTATCCTCGGCTCATTCGTGGTCCTCGCGGGGGGCTAGGGGCTATCCTAGCCGATGGGTAAGAGTTCCGGCGAGCGCCATCAGCAGGGCTCTGCGGGCGGCGAGCGGTTCGCAGCGGACAAGCAGGAGCTGCGCTTCTTCGTAGCGCGGATCGCCGTAGGATTCGCCAACCAGATGAGCACGCGCCTCTAAAATGTGCACGCCGAGGTCAACGATCTCGGCGTAGGCTCGGTGCAGCGCATCGCGCTCGGCGAGGCTCGCGAACTCTCGGACGCTACCGAGGGAGCCGGCGACGAGCGCAGGGTCCCCCGCCCAAAGACCGCCCTCGTCGGTCAAGCGCAGCAAGAGCGCGACCATCGGCCCGACGAGATCCAGTCGCCCAGCATCATCGAGCGCCTGCAGGTAAGCCGCGAAGACCTGGGCGATCGCCCGCGCTCGAGCGATTCGCTCGGCCACTGTGAAGGCCCGCGGGAGCGCCCGAATCCGGGCGACCCAGGCGTCGACAAAAAGATGCCCCGAGCACTCGAGAAGACGCACATTTTCCGGCGCGAACAGAAGCGAAAGCTGGGCCTCGACGGAGGTCGTTCCCTCCCCAGTGTGCATCTCCAGGGCCATCAACGTGGCCAACGGCGAACCCATCGCCAGCCGCCGACGGAGGTCGTCGCGGATCTCGGCAGGCATCGGCACGCGCTCCAGATGGCGAACCGCGAGCGCGTAAAACATCCAGTCGCCGGTGCCAGTACCGGAGATCTTGACGACCCGTCGGATCTGTCGCCGCGCCTGCCAATTCGAGCGCCCACCCTCCTCGACCTGGGCACTGCGGGCGAGGTTTCTAAGGCGCACGCTGAGCTCCGTCCACAGCCCGTAAGAGGCGACGGTAAAGCGCAGATCAAGCGCCTGCAGCAGTTCGCGATCCCAGATGCGACCGTCGACGCGACGCCCCTTACGGAGCACGCTTTGATTTGCACGGCCGCCCTCGACCAACGTCCTGAGCACGCTGATGGCGATCCGACGGGCCCCTACTTGGACCAGTTCGGGGCGCGGTCGACCGAGGGGTGCACCCGCGGAGATCCGCAAAGCGCGGCCGCGACAGAGGAGATCGAGCACCTCCAGCGCGTGCCCCTCTTCGACGCTCACCGACAGGCTCATGACCGCCGCGAGACTACCAGCTCACCCGCAACCCTGACCACGCGCGACCTCGCGTGACGCGATCGCCCGAAAAATTACGGTGCTTCGTCGCTGCGACCTATTCGAGTACTCGCGCCGAGAACAGGCCAGCCGTTGATCGTCAGCTCGCCGCCGCGAAGGCGGAGTTCGACGTGCTGGGGCCCGTGAAGTCGGGCATCTTCGGGACGGTAGCGGTCGCTGAGAAAATACAGCCCCTGGTTACTAGAGCCGATGTAGCGCCGCTCATCACTGCGCCTGGCGACCTCAAAGCGGCCGTCAACGAGCAGATCGGTCGCGGCCAGGAGCCGAGCGACCGCCGGCTGCCGCCGCGCCCGGAGTTCGGCAAGCGTATAGCCAGAGAACACCATGACCGAAAGACCCGCATCGCGAACCCCCTCGGCGACCAGGGCCAGCGCTGTGGCCTGACTAAAGGGCTCACCGCCGAGCAAGGAAATGCCCTCGACCTCGGCGGCGAGCGCCTCGGCGATCAGGACCTCAGGCTCGCGAAGCTCGGCCTCGACGAAGGGCAACATCTCAGGGTTGCAACAGCCCGGGCAGCGCAGTGGACAGCCCTGCACCCAGATCGCGTAGCGGCGACCGGGCCCCTCGGCTTCGGTCGCAGCTACGACCATCGCGACATTTACACGGATGCTGGAGCCCGCGAGCGTGTCGCCTTGCCCATCTCCCATGCGACCCAAGCTACCACGATCGACGGACTGCACAGTTGCGCTTGAGCGGTCCCATTTCTCTTATGGCCGCGAAAGCGTCTTTAGGGTCGGCGACTGGGCCTCGGCGCGCTCGCTCCAAAGGGCCCCCACGAGCCCCTTGTAGCGGGCGGTCTCGGCGGAGAGTTCGGCATCGCCGGCCATGTACGCGCGCACCCGGGTGGCGCCGCCATTGTACGCAGCTGCAACCAACTCGACCGATTCGGGACTGAGTTCGCCATCCTCCTGCGCAAAATCTTTGATCAACTCGGCGAGGTGATACGCACCGAGGTCGAGGTTGTAGGCGACATCGTCAAGGCGCTCTACGTTGTGGTTTGAGAGCCCACGACGGGCCGCGATGTTCTCCGCCGTCGCCGGCATCAGCTGCATCAGACCGCGAGCGCCGTGGGAAGAACGAGCGCTCGGATCTCCGCCCGACTCCAACAGCGTGACGATCGCGACCAGCTCTGGATCGACCCCGTGACGCGCCGCAGCTCTGCGGATCTCTGGGGCCAGCGATGAAAAGCGCTCTGGCAACCAGGCGATCGAGAGTTGCTCGCGATCCCCTTTGTCCTCGGCGATCGCGACCGCCACAGGCATCGCTGCAGCGTCGACGCTCTCGTCTACTTGGTGCCGCCGGGCGGCTTCGACTTCGGCATCAAGTTCTTGATCACCCTTTGCCAGCGCATGCTCGCCATCAAAACACGCAGGTGCGACGACGACCGCAAGCGCGACCGAGAGCCCCAGGGTCAACACTGGCATAAGCAGGTTTGGCGAGCGCCTCGCAGGCGTAGAACCAGCGACGGACTTGGCGGACTTAGAGCTATCGATGAGTCGATGAACGCGTGACATGAGTTCTCCTCCGGTGGCCGACTGGCCGAGCTTAGGTGTGGGTGGGGTCGTATATTCGCCGCGCAACGCCTCGAGATCCGTGAGCGCCAGGGCGTAGCGAAGCGCATCTCCGGTGTGGGCGACGACACCGTCATCGCAGCAATGCTCGCGCTCCTGCCGGGCCCGGCGAGACAACCACCAAATCGCGGGATGAAAAAAGAGCAACGCCTCGGTCAGCGCGAGCGCGAGGCCCATCAAATAATCGTGCCGACGCACGTGCACGAGTTCGTGCAAAAGCGCCGCCTCAACGCTCGCCAGTGGTAGGCGATGGACCAAGCCGAGGGGCAAGAGAATGAGTGGCCGCAGGACACCGAGCACCAGCGGCGAATCCACCCGCGACGATTCCGCAAGAGCGACCGGCATGCGCATGCCCAGCTGCCCGCGGAGGCGATCGAGCATCGCCGACCAACGACCCCCGAGTTCGCAGCTTTGACGCCGCAGCCGAGCTAGCGCAGCGATGCCCACGAGGGTGCGCGCGGTCATCAGCGAGGCGCCGATGCTCCAGAGCAAGAGCAGCATCGCGAGCTGACGATCAAAGCCCGCAGCAGCCACCCCGACGAGCGCAGCAGAGCCCAGAGGAGAACCACCGCCAAGCGAGGCATCGAGCAGCCCAGCCCCACTCGCAGCGGCACTCGCAGCGGCGGAGACGAGCAGCATGTAGGTGATGCCAACCGCCGCCAGCGAAGCCAGCGCTCCGCCAAAGTAGAGCGCATAGCGGAACTCGGCCCGACGCAGATTACGGGTGAGCAGCGCGACCACTAACGCGATCACCAGGCCCTGCCAAAGGCTGTGGATCAGCGTCCAGGCGAGGGCGACCAGAGCCGGTGCGAGCGTCATTCGCCGGTCCCCTCTTCGCGGCGATCGATAAGCTCGCCGAGCATCGATCGCAGGGCACTCAGTTCCTCTTTAGAAGCTGGCTTTGAGGACAGCGCGCGGACGACGAGATCCGCCGCTGATCCATCAAACACTCGATCGATCAGATCACCGACCAGGCGCTCTTCGACACCCTCGCGATCGACGAGCGGCCGGTAGATGTGACTGCGCTGACTCTCATCACGGGCAGCCAACCCCTTTTGGGCCATGATCTGCATCAGCTTGAGAACCGTCGTGTAGCCAGTGCCGCGCCGGTCCGCGAGCGCACCGTGCACCTCGCGCACCGTGCAGGGCCCGCGCTCCCAGAGCACCCGCAGGATCTCGGTCTCAGCTTCGGTCGGTCGACGACGCTCACTCATCACGGGGGAGTTGTACGAAGCCATTCGTATTAAGTCAACGAAATGCTTCGTACTTCAAACATACAAGCTAAAAATGCCGTAGAACATCGTTTCTTGACCAATTTCGACCGTATCTGAATCGACGGAAACGCGTACGTGAGTGTCCAGGCAAACCTGGCAGAGCGAGCCGACAGCGCGAGTCCAGAGAAGAAAACGAGCCGAGCAACGCAGACTTTTTAAAGAAAAAGACTCTCCCGATCCGGACTAATTTTTACCGAGCGCGGTCTGCTCTTGAAGCCAGCGCTCCTCTTGCTCGGCGGCGATCTTTCGCGACTGACGGAGCACACGCAGCAGATCGGCGGCGTCCTCCGCGAGCACGAGCAACAGGTCATCGGCCTGGATCAGGATCTCGAAATCCGGGTTCACGAGCACTCGCTGGCTGTCGTCGATGCCCTCGCCGCCGCCGCGGTAGAGACCGATCGGCAGCACGCCTGCACGCCCCTCCAGGGAGTAAATCGTCCGCCGGGCGACGATCCACGGGCGACCCACGAGCCACGACGGCGGCGTCGCGGAATAGACCTCTGCGTTGTCATCGCGAAACGAAACGATGCCGGTGAAAAAATCGGCGAAGAGCGGCTCGCTCGCGGCGTGCACCAGCCAGGTAAAGGTGAGCTGGCGAGCGTTGATGGCGTGCAACCAACCGCGGAATGGGGCGAAGAGTGCCTCGGGATCATCCTCGGAGGTCTCGACCAAGGTCTTTGGCAAACCGCGCTCCGCGGGACCGCTCAGATGCCGGCCAGCGAGCGCCGGACGGCCCGCGGTCTGGGATGTGCGGCGCGCCCCCCCCTGCCCCGTACTCTGTGCCGCCTGGTGCACCGCCCGGGCGATCCGAAGCGGATGAAAGACATCCCCGCCGACCTTCTCGCTCTCGAGGATGATCACCCGTGCCGCCCGGTGCAGACGCAGGGGAATCAGCGTCTCGGGGATCTCTGGGTTCTCCTGGTGAATGGTCAGCGCCTTGACCTTCGCGAGCTGCAGGCGGACTCGGCTCGGCAGGGCTTCGGGCACCATCACGTGGATCGACTGGTGCCGTGCCGGCCCCGGCGAGCGCAACAGACGGATGAGCTGCAGCATGTCCTCGCGAAAGTTGAGGATGACGATGTGATCGCGACGACGCTGAAAGAGACGCGTCTGATCGCGGGCGAAGATATTGGTCAAGGCCGCCGTAAACCACGCCAACGCGCCGAGCCCCATAATCGTCGCCATTGCCCCGACAAAACGGGCACTCGGCGTTTTCAGGGTCTCGGTGCTGAAGTTACCGGTGGCAAAGGTATTCATCTCCCAAAACGACTCGTCGAGAGTCCGCAAGCGGGCGTTTGAGTCGTGTTCGATCAACCAGACGACCAACGTCGCCGCCATCACGATCAGCGCGAAGCCAGCGAAGGGCACCAGCGGGTTTGAGAGGTGCCCCTCAAACCCAGCGCTCAGCGGATCGCGAAGATAACCCCGACGGCGGAGGTAACGGCGGAGGAAAAAACCACCGACCAGGACAAAGAGCAAGAGAGCACCGCCCTGCCCCACCGACCACCAAACCCGGCTGCGCTCACGCTCAAAGGCGACCTGGTGCAGCGGAATCGGCTCTTTTTCGGCGAATCCGCCGGCCCGCGGCTTGATCTTTAACTCGCTGGTTTTGGCGACGTGCTCGGCCGCGTCGAGCAGCGCGCCGATGCTGCGATCGTCGAGCGCCCCATGGCCGACATCGCGATCGAAGGTGACGGTCAGCAACACGGTGCTCACGCAGATCGTCGGCACCGCGTACTCGAGACCCTCGTAGGTCTCGGGCTCGACCTGGCAGATTCGGTAGTAGGGATAGCCGTCGATCAGGCGGTTCAGCACGTCTTCGGGCAACGGGTTGATGCTCGCCAGACCCGATGCAACGACGTCGGCGATGTCATCGTCCCCGCGCTCGGTGGTCCGCAACATCACCAGTAGCTCCTGCCGACGGAGCGCCGCGTAGGCATCGCGCGAACCCCCAGAGAAGAGGTTGAGGCGCTCGACCGTGTCACCGGCCGCGCCGACGATCACCTTGGCGGTCTCAAAGGAGCCCGAGCCGTCCTTGCCCAAGTAGATCGGCGCGTCACCGATCTGGCTGAAGTTGTCGATCCGCACCGGACGACGCACGAGCATGTGCACCGCACCGTCGGTGAGCGCAGTGATCAGATGCAGGTGTGCACCCCGGGCCATGTCCGCCGAGATCCTGCACATCCAACCACCGAAGGCGTCACCTTCGTGCCCGCTGTGCTCGCCACTCGAGGCGCTGACGCTCGCCTTGAAGGCCTCGGCGGCAACATCGTACTGGACCAGAGCAACGTCGAGTTCGCCGCGGAGCAGGCGCTTGATGTTGTCGCAGCTGCCCTTGGTATTGCGGATGTCGAGACGAATGCGATCGCCCGTCTCCTCTAATCCGCCGGCGAGTACCCGGGCTAAGCGGGTGAAGCCGCCTTTTTTTGAACCTGCCCCAAAGCGCAGAATGGGCGCCGAGTAGTCGGTACCTTTGACCTCCTGCGCAGGGGCGCCATCGGCCGGCGAGGCCTCTGCAAGCACCGGCGCGAACAGAAGTACCGATGTCGCCAAGACAAGCGCAGCGGCCCGACCGTTGACCTGGAATTCGCTCATCGACGCTCCGAGATCGCGAGCAAAGAGGTCGCTTTGTCGAGGGCAAAGCGCGGCCCGGGGTTGACTCGCATGATCGGCGCACCA
>Ga0256845_1002019_pt1 | contig 15315 bp, 7 predicted proteins | sample RiftiametaG_FD_189101 | JGI IMG/M metagenome (GOLD analysis project Ga0256845, IMG submission 189101) | Tube worm associated microbial communities from hydrothermal vent at the East Pacific Rise, Pacific Ocean - Riftia | ecosystem: Host-associated > Annelida > Integument > Unclassified ...
GTCAGCTAAAGTGGGTTGTTTTTGTATTTTCATATACAAATATAACAACTATAATGCTGATAATTAAATGATTACACAATTAAAACAAACCAATTTATAAATAATTTACCGTGCAACGGTCTTAATAGATGTAAGGGAAGTAGTAATAATTTTCATAAGCAGCTATTTTAAGTTTAGTTAAAACATAAACTTATATTATTACTTACTTAGAAAGAAGGAAAACTACTTATGAAGCCATAAAATTGTGCAATTTTATGGTGAAAGCACCTAAAAATGGGGTTTTCGGAGGTTTTTGAAAGTGCGGTTTGGTGAAAAACTATGCGTTTATTGTTTTCTTTTTTACTTCATTTAAGTAAAAAGAAGGGGTAACTCCGGTAAATTTTTTAAATGCTTTATTAAATGTTGGCTGAGATTTAAAACCAACTTCTTGAGAAATATGTTCAATTGTTAGGTGGAAAAAATTGGGGTCAGAAAGTACCTCCCAAGATTTTTTTATGCGATATTCGTTAACAAAATCTAAAAACCCTGAGGGGTTTAATTCTTTTATTACAATGGTTAGATAATTACGGTTGGTATCCAATTGTTTTGCAAGTGAATTAACTGTTAAAGAATCATCTTTAAAAACTTCATTATTAAAAGCTTCATTTAATTTATCTACTAATAGTTGTTTTTGAGTTTCAGAAATATCTACTTTATTGGGGGAAGGTGTTTTAATAGGTTTTAGTTCTATTTTAAGGGGATGTGTTTTTTGATTTTCTAACATTTCTAAATTGGTTTGTACCAATTGTATGTTTTTCTGTCTGATGGTAATATAGTAGTAAAAAATAACAGCCATTATTGTAAAACTAAAAAGGAGTATTAAAAATAACATACTCACTTTGTTTTCTTGTTTAGTGATTTTTAACTCAGCAACTTCTTTTTCTTTAAGGAGGAGTTGATTTTCTTGTTCTTGGTATTTGATTTCATTCTCAATTTTAACATCAATTAATGCCTGATTATGTTCTCGTACATTTATGGAGTCTATAAATTTTCTCTCTAATTCAAAGTAAAAGATTGCTTTGCTGTAGTTGTTGTTTTCTTTGTTTAAAGCGGCAAATAAACGGTATAACTCTTTCGTTTGCCTTAAAGTCATTCTCTCTTTTAATAACAACAACTCTTCTAATAAAACTTCAAGTTTATTAAATTTCTTTAGAGCAAAATAATTATCACTCAAATTAAGTTTTAATGCAATCTCTCTAGAAATATAATCATATTTCATTTTTTTTTCTTCGGGAATGTTGTTAAGAGCAACTAGCCCTGAATCTATCGTTTCAATAGATTTAGCATGCATTTTTTGCTTGTAATAAACAGATGATAGATTGCTGTATATCCGAATTACACTTCGGTAATTTTTAATGGATTTAGCAATTTTTAAAGATTCGTTGTTGTATTGATAACACATTTCGTAATCTTTCCGAACGCCTGCAATTAAAGCAAGATTCATTAAAGCAAAAGACTCTACATTAACATGATTGGTGTTTCTAGCTCCAGATAAGGCTTTTAGATTATGGATTTCTGCCCTGTTATAATCACCAGAACGTTCATAAATTCCTCCTAAAAGTAAATTGCTATAAGCAATAGATGTATCATTGTTATGTTCTTCAAAAATTTCTAGCGCAGCCAAAGCATTTTCTAAAGCAAAAGTGTAATGAGAATTGTAATAATGCTCAATACCAAGTAGCCGGAGTGTTTCAGCCTTTTCAACCCCTTCTTGATGCTGGATTTCAAGGGTTAAACTATCTATTCTTTCTTTGTTCTCTTGAGCAAAGACCATTGTTGAAAGCCTTAACAAAAAGATAAAGAGGAAAAGTGTTTTATTTATTGAGTGCATTAAAAAGTAGTAAAGCCCCTAAATTACATAAAGTTTAAATTTTACCACAATGTTTTACCTTTTACTGTTAAAATTCTAAATGTTATATAGCAGACAAACCGCCAATTATATTCAACCTTTTTATGGTTTTAATCTTAGCTTTACACTTTAGCATTTTAATGGAACTTATCCTCATTATAATATACGGTTTAGCGCTATCCTTTATTTTTTTGTACAGTCTCGTGCAAATTAATTTGGTTATCAATTATCTCCAAAAAGAAAAAACAATCCCTACAAAAGAAGTAAAAGAAGCTGACTTACCTTTTGTAACCATCCAACTACCATTATACAATGAGTTATATGTTGTAGAGCGTTTAATTGATTCTATCACTAGTTTTGACTACCCTAAAGATAAATTTGAGATACAAATATTAGATGATTCTACTGATGAAACAGTGGCAATTGTTGCTAAAAAAGTTAGTGAATACCAAGCAAAAGGATTTCAAATTTATCAGCACCAAAGAACAAATAGAACTGGCTTTAAAGCTGGTGCTTTAGTGGAAGGAACAAAAATTGCCAAAGGAGAATTTATAGCCATTTTTGATGCTGATTTTTTACCTAAACCTGAATTTTTAAAACAAACCATTCCTTATTTCGAGGATGAAAAAATTGGAGTAGTTCAAACGAGGTGGGAGCACATTAACAAAAACTATTCGATGCTTACTCGTGTTCAAGCATTTGGGTTAGATGCACATTTTACAATTGAGCAAACAGGAAGAAACACAAAAAATCACTTTATTAATTTTAATGGAACTGCAGGTGTTTGGAGAAAATCATGTATTGCAGATGCTGGAGGCTGGCAAGCAGACACCTTAACCGAAGATTTAGATTTGAGTTATCGTGCTCAATTAAAAGGATGGAAATTTAAATATTTAGAAGAGTTAGGTTCTCCTGCAGAATTACCTGCGGCAATGAATGCGCTAAAAACACAACAATTTAGATGGACTAAAGGGGCTGCAGAATGTACCCGTAAAAATTTAGCACGTGTCCTTAAAAATAAAGAAGTTCCTTTTAAAACTAAGCTGCATGCGCTATTTCATTTAATGAATAGCTCTATTTTTATTTGCATTATTCTACTTTCTGTTTTAAGTATTCCAATGTTAATTATCAAAAACAATTTTATAGAATATGCCATTCTGTTTAAAATAGGGAGCTTTTTTATTCTGAGTGTTATCTTTTTAAGCATCTTTTATTTTGTATCGCTTGCTAAAGATTATGATAACAAACTGAAAGCATTTGTGCATTTCATCTTCTTATTTCCCTTCTTTTTAACGGTTTCTATGGGTTTGTCGTTGCACAATGCCATTGCAGTTATAGAAGGTTATATGGGTAAAAAATCTCCATTTATAAGAACGCCTAAGTTCAATATTACCGGCAATAAAGATGCTTGGAAAAGCAATCAGTACTTGGTAAGTAGCATTAGTTTACTAACGGTGTTCGAATTTCTTTTTGCTTTATATTTTGCCTTTGGAATTTACAAAGCCTTTATTTATGATGACTATGTAATGTTACCATTTCATATTATGTTGTTTTTAGGATTTGGATATGTGAGTTTTTATTCGCTATTTCACAGTTGGAAATCAACTAAATAAAATGTCCCCAATAAAATATATATTAGCAATAGCGTTAGCAGCAATTTATGTGTGCCTTGGATACTATTTAGATCGTTCAAATTTTACGCACCTAATTATTCTTTTTGGAGCTGCCTTTGCAATTTATTTCTTTTTAATTTTTACTACTCAAGATAAAAAAGAATCGGAAATTTTACTCTGGATATCAATGGGCTTTCGAGTAATTTTTATTGTTGCTATCCCTTTTTTATCAGATGATTTTTACCGTTTTATTTGGGATGGAAAATTATTTATTAATGGTTACAACCCTTATCTTTTTATCCCCTCAGAAATTGTAAATACCGATATGGCAAAAACTGCTGGGTTAACACAAGAGTTGTATCAAGGTTTAAATTCACCTAACTATTACTCTGTTTATCCTCCAATTAATCAACTACTATTTTCTTTAGGAGGCTTCTTTTCTAAATTTGGTTTACTCGCAGGTGTTATCGCTTTGCGTGTTCCTATTATTATTGCTGAATTTTTCCTCATCAAATACATTAAAAAACTATTAGAAGCATTAAAACTATCTGATCACAATGTGCTTTGGTATGCGTTAAACCCGTTGGTAATTGTCGAGTTATCGGGCAACTTGCATTACGAAGGTTTGATGATGTTGTGTATTGTTGTTGCCATTTATTGGTTAATTCAAAATAAATGGGGTGGAGCAGCAGTTTGGTGGGCTATGGCCATTAGCATTAAACTAATCCCTGTATTATTTTTACCGGTATTATTAAAGCGCTTAGGTATTGTTAAAAGCTTTTGGTTTTATTTAATAACTGCTATTGCTTTGTTGCTAACCTTTTTGCCCTTTTTAGATGAACAACTCATACATCACATCAGTTCAAGCATAGACTTGTATTTTAGAACCTTTGAGTTTAATGCGAGTATTTATTATGTTGTTAGGTGGTTTGGCTTTAAAAATGTTGGATATAACATTATCCAAACTGCAGGCCCAATATTATCTGTTATCACCTTTGTGTTGGTGTTATTTCTGTATTTCTATAAGAATAATTCGTGGCAGGATACCATAAAGAAAATGTTATTTGCTTACACCATTTACCTTTTAATGGCATCAATAGTACATCCTTGGTATGTTATTAACCTTGTTGTTTTGTGTGTTTTTGTTCCCAAATATAAGTATGCTATTTTATGGTCTGCGCTTATTGTTTTAAGCTACTCGGCTTATCAAACTGCCGCGTATCAAGAAAACTTTCTGTTTATAGCAATCGAATATATCTTAGTAATAGGATGGTTGGTATTTGAATTGTGGAAATCTAAAAGATTAGCTTAGTTATTTCTAAACGTACCTTCATAATCTTCACTTGTGGTTTTAAATGCTGTACGTCTATTTTTTTGATGACAATCACAATCATCTTTTCCTGTATTTCCACAGTCTTCATACTTAGAGCAATCATCTAAAGGTTCCGTTTCTCCTTTACCTTCAGAAGTTAATCTATCTTTATTAATACCATGAGCTACTAAATAATTAACAACAGATGCGGCTCTACGATTTGATAATTTTAAATTATAATCATCATCACCTCGCGAATCGGAATGAGAAAGTATTTCGATAGTTAAATTGTCATTAAGATTTAAAAAGTCAACTAATTTATCGAGTATTTCTTTCGATTGCGGACGTAATTTTGCGTCATCATAATCATATTCAATATCTGGTATTTCAACTTCACCTTTCGGTATTAGAGATAAAAAGAAGTCTTGGGTTAATGTTTTAGATTCTGTAATACTACGAGTATCAACAGATGCTGCATCAGCAAAATAACCTTTCTTTTTTGCTTTCATAAACACTTCTGCATTTTGACTTAATTCAGTTGAGTAAAAACCGGTACTATCTGTTGTTATATTAAAAGGCTCAAAACTCGATCTGATATCTTTAAAAACAACTGTTGCTTCAGGGATAGGTTCTGTTGTTTCAACATCATAAACAAACCCTTCAATAGATATTTTTATTGGGGCATTTTCTACTTGATAAATATTATAACAGTGTCCACTTTCACAAGATTTTCTATCACTTGATAAAAATCCTGTTTTAAATAATTCATCCCAAACCATATAAGCATCATCTTTACTAGAATTAATTGGAGCGCCCATATTTATTGCTAATCCATAAGTTTCATAATCTTGATTGTATTCACTTTTAAAAATATCTAAACCACCCATTGATGCATGCCCATTAGAGCTAAAAAAGAGGGTAGAAGATTGCTGGTGAAAAAATGGTGAAACCTCATCTGATGAGGTATTAATTTCATCTCCTAAGTTTACAGCATTTCCTATTGAATTTCCTCTTTTGTCAATATCTATTTTCCATTCCTCCTTTGCCTCCAGGTCTATTACTCGAAAAATATAAGACACTTCCATCCATTGTTACAAAAGGATTAACACTTTTGTAGCCTGCCACATTAATTGTTGAATCTAATTTATAAGATTCAAAAAATTTCAATTCAATCATTCGTGCTAAATAGATACTTTTATCCTCTCTATTTTCATCACTCCATTTGGTGTAAAAAAGTACATTATTATTATTAAAAACTCCCGAAGCATCATGTAAAGATGAATTTAAAGGTCTACCAAAATTAACAGGTTCAGACCATTCATTATCGATACTCATTTGACTCCAATACAAATCACAAAGGTATTTAGAATCTTGTTTTTCTCTATCTAAAAGGACACCACCTTTTCTTGCACTAGTAAACATAATTTTATTACCACCCCAAAACATTGTGGCAAAAGAGGATGTTCCTTTATTAAAGGTATTAGTATCTGCTAAAGTCACTACTTTTTCTTTTTTTATACTGTTATCACTAAGCGCAAAGTAACATCCTTGTATATGCTTTTTTGATATTTTTACTAGAGAATCTTTTTTGTCTTCTGCCTGAATATAATCTTCAAAATAAGCCATAGCAGTATCATATTTTTCCACATTCATTAATGATAATGCATAATAATATTTATCTTCAGGGTATTCTTTTATGTTAATTGTTTTAACAAAATGATTACTAGCATGGCTATAATCAAATGTTAAAAAGTAACACATTCCAATTTGGTGATTTAAATAATCACCAATAGAAACTTCTGTTACACTGTCAATGTTGTTCGTTTGAGATTCTTTTAACTTTTGATTTGTATTTTCAATTTGATAAGGGATAATACTTTTTGTTAAACCTAAAGAATCATCTTGGGCTTTTTTATAAAACTTTAATGCTGAAGCATAGTCACTTTCGTGGTAATAGTTATCTGCTTCATACAACCAAACTTGTTTAGATTGCCCAAAAAAGTATAGTGGAAATAAAATTAAACTTAAAAGAAAAATTTTTTTCATATTGTACAGCTAGTTATACTATAATCTTGGACAGATTTTAGCATTTTTATTCTTTTTATTATTCTTTATATAAGTTATTGCAATTTCAAATGCTCCTCTTCCTGTAGATGCTGAGTTTAATGATGAACTATTAATATCATATGCAATTTTAGCTGTGATACTATTTTTCTTGGCTCCAACCGAAATAATAAAAGCATCTTCATTTCTATAAACAAAACCACCTAAAAGGTGAAGATCTGACCCTTTTAAATAATAACCTATATCTACTGCATAAGTTTGTTCATTAAAATTACCTTGATTCATTAATAAAATTTTTGGTAACACATAAAATAATTCTGTAAGGTTAACTCTTGAGCCAAGGTGTAAATAATAACGGTTTTCAGTACTGTTGTCTTGGTTTAAAAATGTTTCGTTAGATTTTATAAGGTTAAACACAGATAGCCCGATAAATGGATTTAAAAAGCTTTGTTGCTTTGCATGGTAGTATAATACACCTGCATTTAAAGCCGGTAAATAAAATTTTTCTGCATTAAAATTTTCACCATTATTAGACCCTTCATTAAATCCTCCTCCATTTTGTGTAGTATACTGATTGTCAAATGTGTGTAGTTGATGTTCTAAATACTTTTGAGTAACACCACCCTGAACTCCAAGTGATATATTATGATGTTTATTAACATCTATTGGCACAGAATAAGAGGCAGAAACTAATCCTTGTAGTACATTATAATTTCCTATTCCTGCTGAAAGGTTGGTGATTTGAGCTCCAAATCCCCATTTTTTGTGTGATTTATCAAAACTAATTAATGAAGTGTTGTAAGGTTTAAAATTTACAGATTTCCATTGTGTTCTATACTGTGCGTGTAATCTCCAACTACCTTCAAATAAACCTGTCATTGCAGGATTTAAAAATAATGGTGCTGCATCATACATTGATAAATGCACATCTTGAGCTTTACCTTTGGATAAAGAGCCTAGAATAATTAATATGAATACTATTTTTTTTATCATTGTTTATCGTATCAACGTTACGTCTCCTGATTTTTTTATAATTTCTCCGCCTACTATTTCAATTTCAAAAGTCCAAGTATAAACTCCTAAAGGAGAGTCGTTTCCTTTGTAAGTCCCATCCCAACCAATAAGAGCATCATTTGTTTGAAAAATTAATTCACCCCAATTGTTGTAGATAGAAAAAATAACAGCGTTAAAAGGACCTCCTCTAACTCTAAAAACATCATTCTCACCATCTCCATTTGGAGTAAATGCTGTTGGTAATACAGGCGGTAAAACAACCTCTAAATGCTGTAAAGCAGTATCTTTACATCCGTTAATATCTTCTATTGTCAACACCACAATATAGGTACCACCATCTGCATAATTATTTGATGTATTTTGAAAGTTATCTAATGTACCATCCCCAAAATCCCATAACCAATCTGTAACGGGATTACCTGTAGATTGATCTGTAAAATTAACATCTTCTAGTGCTAATGCAGGGTTTGGATTAATATTAAATGCTGCTTTTGCTCTAGCTAAAACTGTTATTGTTTTTGTAATAGAATCGGTACACCCTAATGCTGAAGTTACTTGGAAAGTAACATTTTGTACACCAGGAGTAGCATAAGAAAAAACAGCTGATGGTGAAGCAACAGTTGTAGTTGAATTAAAAGTATAAATCCAATTCGTTAAAGAACCTGAAGTGATAAAAGAGTTGTCAAAAAACTCGGTTGGGTTAGATTCGCATGGTGTAGAGTTTGTGAAATCAACAATTGGTAAAGGGTTGATAATAGCTGTTAATTCTACGGTATCTAAACAACCACTTGTTGACCCTACTATTAATTCAACCGTTATAGTTCCATTTGTATTGTATATATGGTTTGGGTTTTGAGTTGTAGAAGAGTTAAAATCTCCAAAATCCCATGCCCATGAATTAATTGTTCCGACATTAGTTGTGGATAAATCTGTAAATACAGTTGGGCTATTTTGACAAGAATTTGTTGATGAAAAGTTGGCTACAGGCGTAGATGTAAAAGTTATTGTTAAAGTATCTTTGTCAGGGATGCATCCAAAAGAACCACTAGAACTTAAAATTAAATCAACACTACCATTAGTAATATCTAAATTTGAAGGAGCATAGAATGTCGTCAATAAATTATTGTTGGGTGTAAACATTCCTGTTCCTGTTGACGCCCAACTACTAGATTGAGTTACTCCAGTGATTACACCATTTAATTGTACCAATTCATTATCACAAAACGAAACATCTGCACCTGCTGAGACAGTAGGAGGATTTATAAAATAAATACGGATAGAATCTTGTTCTGAGGAGCAAATTACTATGTCAGTTGTTAAAATAACATCAACAAATCCATTAGCTACATCAATAGGGCTGACATTATATATTGTATTTAAAGATGATGGTGTGTTTATGCTTCCTGAGCCTAATACATCCCACGTTGTGGAAAACCCTGCAGAAACATTTCCATTTAATGTTATTGTACTAATGTTAGAGCAGATAGAATCTGAAGTTGTAATTTCAACGGTTGGTTTATCTAAAATGGTAATTTTTATACTGTCCTTTACGGCTATACAATTTCCATTATTAGTACTTGTAAGTATAAACCAAATTGTTCCTGTAGCAGTATCAGCACTTGTAATTTCGTAGGCAGTATTTAATGAATCTGCAGAGGGGTTAAATATTCCTGAACCTGTTGTAGTCCAAGACCCTGTATTTGTTGGGCCAAATACATTTCCTGATAACGTTAAACTATCATCACTTGAACAAATTGATTGATCAACTCCTGGGTTTAATGTTGGTGAAGGAGTAAAATAAACTATTAATGTATCTTGATCATTTGGACAAGAGTTTACACTACCTAACGAAGTTAAAAACAATAATAAACTATCTCCTGCGATATCAGCTGGCGATGGTGTGTAAGTAGTGTTTAAGTTTGATGGGTTGCTAAATGCTCCTCCATTTCCTCCTGTCCATTCACTTCCGGTAGCAAAAGCTAGTGTTCCGGAAAGGTTAATTAATGCGGCATTATTTCTACATAAAGTAATGTTATTACCGATAGTTACTTCGGGTGAAGGAGCAAAATTTATTGTTAATGTATCCATAACAGGATCACAGTTTCCTGTCGATTCTAAAATAAAAGTTAAAGATCCTTGTGTTAAGTCACCTGCAGATGGAATATATGTAGTGTTTAGTGTAGTTGCATTATTTAATGTGCCAGTTCCATTGGTAATTGTCCAAATACCGGTAGTAGCACCACCAGTTATCGTTCCCTCTAAATTTATGTTAGGAGAACTAGAGCATAGAATTGTATCTTTTCCGGCATCTATTATTACCTTTCTATTAAAAGATGAAAGATAATGATATAAAACACCTCCTGTTGCGCCTCCATTAAAAATTCCTAATGAAAATAAATCAGAAGAATTGGTTAAAAGATTTGATGACCCTGTAGGGATATCTGTTAAATTAAATTGTACCTGAGCTCCTAACCATTGTCCTGCAGTTCCTGGAACGACATTAAAAAGAGTAGGGTTAATTATTGTTGTATTACCGTTTAATGTAAAATTACCTTCAGCTCCTGCCGGACATAGTATATTTAAGTAAAAACTTTTATCAGTTTCTCTGGAGAAACTAACTTGATCTGAACCAGAACAATTTATTGGAGGCAAAATAGCCTCACCTAGCTCACACCCAACACCAGACATATGATATACATATACAGCTTTATCTGATACAACAGATGTTAATGCATCAGTAATACTAAACTGAAATGTTTCACCTTGGTTGATAATAGCTGTTGAAACACCTGATCCACCATCAATAGATATAGAGGTGAAGTTTTTGGTTCCAACTATAAAAATTGACTCGTTTGAACCTGCATTTAAAAACCCTTTATTTACAATATATTCTGTACCTATCACATCTGTTGGTACTATCTGATCCCCCATTAAGTCATAACATCCCCCACCACCTGCAGGGTTAACAGAATCATCGGAAACAGTTACAGATATTGGCTTATTAGCGACAACAATGGTTCCTGACATATTGCTTCCGGGAACGCTTGATAATTGAGTGATATTTTGACCTGTATAAACATTTCCTTTAAGCGGTAAGCTAACAGCAAAGGTGACATTTGCGGGATGACCAATTATATCACACCTTGGTGTAATGTAAATGGTTGTGTTATCCTCTGTGGCAACAACATTAAATTGTTGATATGGTTGTGTTATAAAACCATCTCCATTCCTATCGGTTGTTAATGTTTTACTATTCCAAAGTGTTTGAAAAGGTAACACAAACTCTATTCCAATACCATTAGTTCCTTTTAAAGAGTAAGTTTCTGGATTGTTAGATGCAGGTCCCCTTGTAACTACATCATATACTACTACTATTGGGAAATCGGAAGTGATGTGAAAGCCCGTTCTTAGTAATTGATTTGCTGGTTTACTTTCTAATGAATCCATCATAAAATCCACATATTTCGAGAATAATGAATTTGGTGGAATTGTAAATGTTGTATCATAAGAAGATGCAGGTTGCTGTATCCTTACTGTTGTTAGATTGTTGAAGGTTGACAAACGAAATGCTATAGGATCTCTGTCATCATGATCTGGTGTAACCCAAGGGGCTGCAAACCAAAAATTAGTGTCAATTTGCGCAACTAATTTAGTTGAGCATAAAAGCACAACGCTTAAAACGACTAATATTTTAGAAAAACTCTTCATATTATTTTTGTTCTAATTTTTTTTTCAGTTCATCCATTATACTGTTGTTCAATTTTTCATCTTCCTCTTTATAAGAAGGTTTCTTATGCGTAAGAATGTATGAAATAGAGATTTCATGAGAACCTGAATGATAACTTCTTATGTCTGATAATGATAAATCATAGGCATAACCAAGACTTAATCTTTCTTTCATTAAGTAACCTAATCCTATACCTATGTTCTTGCTATTATTGTAGCTAACTCCTAACCAATAAGCGTTGTTATAAGTTGTTTTTATGGCTGTAGTTAAGTTTACTGGAGCTGCCTTAACATATTGAACCATTATGCTTGGTTCGATTTCAATTTTTTGTTTTTCAAGATTAAATTTATAACCTCCAATTACATTATAATTTTTTTCTAATCGTTGGTTGTATGATGCTATAGTTGAATTATCTATAAATAAATGGTTAATAGCACCCATAATATAATACTTTTCGCTATATAAATTGAAACCCCAATTAAAATCTATACCGTTTTCAGTTAATACATTTCCGTTAAAAACAACATCATTGATATCGGCTAATTTAGTGTTATATAGTTTTACTCTGCTTTGGATATACCCTGTTTGTACTCCTAACCCAAGCTTTAGTTTTTCATTAAGCTTTATATGATACGCATATGTTAATAAAATGCTCAGGTTACTGGTTAAACCAATGTTGTCAGAAATAACAGAAACGCCATAACCCATTTTTCCTTCATTTTTATACGAACCAGAAATATTCCCCATTATTGTTTTTGGCGCACCATCAAACCCAACCCATTGATTTCTGTAGGAGAAACTGGCTATACTTACTGATTTACTTCCTGCTATAGCAGGATTAAAATAATAATCATTTAAAAAATAGTTTGTATACAAGGATTGTTGCTGTCCAAATAATGATGAACAACCTATAGTAAATAATATGATAAGGATATAATTTCTCATCTATTTGGCATTTTTTAGTACTAAAATGGTTCCTTTAAAAATTGGGTTTTCAGAGTTGTCATTTAAGTTAATAACATAAAAGTAAGTTCCGTCAGCAACCAAGTTCCCTTCAAATGTTCCATCCCAAGGGATTTCGTAACCATCAGAATGAAACAAAGTTTGTCCCCATCTATTAAAAATATCAACAGTAATAGATGAATTTGTAAATTTCAAAAAATCCAGTTTCCAAACATCATTATTACCATCTCCATTCGGAGAAATTGCATTAGGTATTAACGAACTAATTTCTTCTGTAACGGTATTTATAGTAATAGTTGCTGTTATGCTGTCTGTACATCCAAAATTACTAGTAACTACTTGTGTAATGTCATAAGTTCCGTTAGAAAAATATGTGTTACTAGGGTTTTGATCGAATGAAGTGTTTCCATCGCCTAAATCCCATTCATAGCTTATTGCATTTGCAGATGTATCTATAAAGTTAAAGGTAGCACCTATATTTAACCCATTATTTGTGTTAAAGCTAAATCCTGCAATTGGTCTTGGTGGAATAACTATTGTTTGTAAAATTGTATCATAACAATTATTAACTGTACCAACAATATGGTTAACATTATAGTTACCTATAGTAGTAAATAATTGAGTAGGGTTTTCTTGATTTGAGTTTCCTGCTGTTCCAAAATCATAAAACCAAAAATTTAAAGGGTCATTTGATGTCGATTGGTCTGTAAAATCTAATATAATTTGGTTTGTACTACAGTCTGATGTGTAAGAATAATCTGCGTTAGGCAACTCATATACCTCTATTGTTTTGGTAATAGTATCAGAACAACCAACATCTGTGTTTATAATTAATTTAACATTATAAGTGTTTGCTGTTGTGTAGGTATGATTTACGTTTTGGGTGGTTGCAGTAGTTAGGTCTCCTAAATCCCAATTCCATCCATTTATTGAACCAAAACCAGGTAAAGAGAAATCTGTTAAATCAATAGCCTCTCCAAAGCATTTATTTGTAAAATTAAAATTTGCAAAAGGAGGAGAAACAACATTAATTTGAACAAAATCTGTTGCTGCCAAGCATGTTAAATTGTTGGTAGAGGTAAGTGTTAGTGATATAATTCCTGCACTAATTTCCGCAGCGCTAGGAGTGTAAGTAGCACTCAAATCAGTACTATCAATGCTGTAAGAGCCTGTTCCACCTGACCAATAGCCTGAAGTTGTAGGCCCTGTAATTATTCCATTTAATTGCACCGCAGTATTATTAGCACATGCGATTAGGTTTAAGCCTGCATTTACAGTTGGTTTAGGTGTGAAAATAATGAATAAACTATCTTTATCCGCAAAACACATTCCATTATTTGTTGATTCTAAATGTAATAAAATTACACCATTAACAACATCTAAAGGGCTTGGTTGATAAGCTGTATTTAAAGTTAGGTTGTCTGGTATAAACAAACCATTTCCTTGTGTAGTCCATTTTCCAGTAGATGTAGCACCTGTAACATTTCCGTTTAAATTTACTAAACTATTATTCTCACATACAAAAATAGTGTCTACTCCAGCATTAACAGTTGGCGCTGGTGTAATAAAAATTTTCATAGTATCAGTTACTATATTACATAAACTAAAATTTGTGGCTGTTAATACTATTGTTACTCCTCCATTTGTTGTGTCGCTAATACTAGGAATATAAACAGCATTTAAGGTAGTGTCATTTGGAGTAAAACTTCCAGATCCGCTTGTTGTCCAAATCCCTGATGTAGCACCACCGAAGATATCTCCATTTAGTTGAACTGCAGCATTATTTGCACATACTGTTTGATTTGCATTCGCATTTACAAATGGAGAGTGTGTTATATAAAGCTCCAAGGTATCTTTTAGAGGTGTACACTTTCCTGTTGTTGATAAAATAATATTAACGGGGCTAATAGCCGTGTCTAAAACATTAACAATGTATTGGTTTGACAAGGTGTCGTTTCCGAATAAAAAGGATCCAAAACCATCACTTGACCATAAACCTGTAACATCTCCACCTCCTACAATTCCCGAAAGATTTAAAACGGTATTAGCACAAACAGTATCTGTATTTCCTGCATCAATAAAAGGGTAAGAGGTGTATTCTGATAAATAAGCATATCCACTTCCGTTTGTATTTGCTCCATTTATAATTCCCATTCCAAAAACATCTCCAGTATTAACTAATTGATTAAATGAATTAATAGCAACAGTTGATGTGGGCAGGTATACATTAGCTGCTTTATATTCACCATTTGTACCAGGAACATTTTGAAATAAAGATGCTGTAATGATTGTATTGCTCCCGTTTAATTCAAAATTTCCTTCAAAGCCTGTTTTTACAAATAATAATAAGTTTAAAGAGTCTGAAGTTGCTCGTGAGAAATTAGTAGTATAAGTTCCTGCACAAAATAAACTAGGGACTTGGGCCCCACTTAGGCTACACCCGTTTCCTGAAGCATGCCAAATATAAATAGGTTTACTACTATGAATATATGTAACAGGATCTGTTAAATCATAAGCATAAGTCTCGCTCCAATTTATTAATGTACTTGTTGTTGAACTACCTTCGATAGTAAGAGTTGTTGCATTTTCTGTAGATAAAATAAATATCTTTTCAGAGGAAGACCCACTTCTATTTATAATGTAGTCTGTTCCAATATAAGCTGTAGGAGTAAGTTGGTCTCCCATAGAACTGCTGCAGCTTAGGTTTGACAGCGCGCCACTAAAAACAGTAATA
>Ga0256845_1002020_pt1 | contig 15315 bp, 27 predicted proteins | sample RiftiametaG_FD_189101 | JGI IMG/M metagenome (GOLD analysis project Ga0256845, IMG submission 189101) | Tube worm associated microbial communities from hydrothermal vent at the East Pacific Rise, Pacific Ocean - Riftia | ecosystem: Host-associated > Annelida > Integument > Unclassified ...
CCCGATGCCTCCGCGCGCGCCACTGCCTTTTCCCAGAATTCCCTACTACGAATCGTTCGTTTCATGCCCCCGAGGGTGCACTATGGATTTCTACTCGCCAGAGGTCCGCCGTCAGACGGTTACAGCGCAACTCACAAAAGAACGCGTACATCCAGCCGACCACGCGCCTACGGGAAAACTACGCTTTCGAGAAAACTACGCTTTCGGGAAAACTACGCTTTCGGGAAAACTACGCTTTCGGGAAAACTACGCTTTCGGGAAAACTACGCTTTCGGGAAAACTACAGCAAAAAAGAGCTTTTCAGCCGAAGCCAAAAAACTCTTTCTACTTGAGCGAAACAACGCCCACTCTATTGCGACGACGCCCCCCGAGAGAGGCGCTCTTCTGAACCGCGATCAGCTCTCCGAAGAAGCTTCAACAGTCCCAGAAGCATCTGCAGCCACGGCGTTCTGCTGAGGAGCCTCTTCGCCGCCTACAAGCTCAATCATCGAAATGGGAGCATTGTCCCCGCGACGATTGCCGATCTTGATGATGCGAGTGTATCCACCAGCACGATTCTTGTAACGAGCAGCAAGCTCTACAAAGACCTTCTCGATGAGATCGATCTTCTTAGCCTCGTCAACATTGTTATCGATCACCAAGAAACGCTGAAGAAATTTTCCAACCTCTTTTTGCGCAGCTTGACGACGAGCCCGATCAGCAATGCTCAACTTATCGTGAGGAGTAAACGCAATGTCCCCAAGGCGACGTGCCTTGGTGATAACGCGTTCAGCTACCCGACGCAGCTCTTTAGCCTTGGCGTCAGTTGTCTCAATACGCTCGTGAGCAATGAGATTAGCGGTGAGCGACCGGAGCATTGCCCGACGGTGACTCGAATTGCGGCTAAATTGCCGACCTGAATTCTTATGTCGCATAATGGTATGTCCTACCTAAATAAGGCGTGTGCCTAGATAATCAAAAACGAGAGAGCGTCGCTCAAGCGCCGCCTTGTTGGGCCTTCCAGCGCTCCAACATGCCAGTCCAATTCTCGAGCTTCATGCCGAGAGAAAGACCCATGGTGTTCAAAATTTCTTTGATTTCCTTCAAAGACTTTCGACCAAAGTTTTTGGTCTTGAGCATATCTTGCTCACTGCGCTGCACCAACTCTCCAATGAGCTGAATATTGGCGTTTTGCAGACAATTAGCTGAACGTACCGAGAGTTCAAGCTCGTCAACCGAACGGAAAAGATGCTCGTTGAGAGGTGTATCTTCCGTACCGGGAGGGGCATAGGCCGTATCCTCGGTCTCCTCAAAGTTGATCCAGATAGAGAGCTGCTCTTTGAGGATCTTCGCGGCGAAGGCGACAGCGTCAGCGGGTTTTACGCTCCCGTCGGTGAAAACCTCAATGACGAGTTTATCGTAATCAGTAACCTGACCTACACGAGCATTTTGTACCGTGTAGTTCACCTTGCGAACTGGCGCAAAAAGAGCATCGATAGGTACGGTGCCAATCGGCATCGTGGGGCTCTTGTTTTTATCAGAAGGAACGTACCCGCGACCCACGCCAACCGTGAGTTCCATCGCTAGTGGTCCCTTTTTGTCCAAAGTCGCGATCACATGATCGGGATTGAGAACAGTGAGACCGTCCACCAACTTGATGTCACCAGCCGTAACCAGGCCGGGACCCTCTTTGTCGAGACGCACAGTGTAGGTACGAGGAGCTTCAGCCTTGAAGACCACCTCTTTGAGATTCAAAATGATGTCAGTGACATCCTCGACCACATCAGGGATCGTAGTGAACTCATGAAGAGCACCGTCCATGCGCACTGCGGTAATGGCGGCACCCTGCAAGGACGCGAGCAATACGCGACGCAGCGAGTTACCAATGGTGACACCAAAGCCCCGCTCCAGGGGCTCACAAATGAAGCGACCGTAAAAGTCCGTTGAAGACTCGGGATCGATCTGGATGCTCTTAGGACGGATGAGATCTCGCCAATTTCGGCTTGTCATTTGACTGACCATATTTGTAGCTTTCCTTTCGTGGCCTCTCGGGGAGAACCTTGGGGTTCGCGCGACTATCCCAAACTGGGTGAGAACCAGCTCCCTACCTCAGCTCCGCAGCCTGCCCGCGCGGAGTCATACGACTCCTTATTTCACTCTTGTTTTAGGACCAAGCGTCCGAAAATTGCAACTCGGCACCATCTGAATCTTCCCCCGAAGCGGAAAACAGACGATGCCAAGTAGAAGCGGCGAACTGACTCGATGCCCTGGCACGCTCTCCGAAGAGAGCATGTAATCCAGGACTCTGAGCACTGCATCACCGCAGAGCACGAACCTATCGAGAATAGTACTCGACGACGTACTGTTCTTTGATAGCCGGCTCGTTGAGTTCGTCGCGCAATGGCATCGATTTAACGACTCCAGAGAAGTTCTCGCGATCTACCTCTAGCCAACCGGGAGAGGGACGCCCCTCAGCCGATGCCAAAGCAGCAGCAACATAAGCGATCTTGCGGCTCTTCTCGCGAACCTCGATCTTATCCCCAGGGCTCACAGTGTAGCTGGGGATATTGAGGCGCTTGCCGTTGACAAGAATATGGTTGTGACGCAGGAGCTGGCGCGCCTGGCGACGGCTCACACCGAGGCCCAAACGATGAACGACGTTGTCAAGACGACGCTCGATCAGACCAATCATCTCTTCGCCAGTGGGTCCACGTAAATGGGACGCACTCACGTAGTAAGCAGCAAACTGCTTCTCTAGGAGGCCGTAGATACGACGCATCTTCTGCTTCTCACGAAGACGAAGACCATACTCCGAGAGCTTAATTCGGCCCTGGCCATGCTGACCGGGGGGATAGGGACGCCGTGATACAGAGCATTTCTCTGTAAAACAACGATCACCTTTGAGGTAAAGCTTGCCACCTTCGCGGCGGCAAAGCTTGCAAACTGGTCCGAGATAACGTGCCATCTTGTAATTCTTTCTAAGAGCCTGAGCTGCTTACTTCACACACGACGACGCTTGGGCGCGCGACAACCGTTGTGGGGAATGGGGGTAACGTCACGAATCACTGTGACACGGAAACCAACCTGCTGCAGAGCACGCACTGCGCTCTCACGACCAGAACCGGGTCCCTTGACGAATACGGCAATATTCTTCATGCCGTGATCCATGGCCTTGCGACCAGCCTCTTCGGCAGCAAGCTGAGCGGCAAAAGGAGTACTCTTACGAGAACCCTTGAAACCACGTGAGCCAGCACTTGCCCAAGAGATAGCGTTACCTTTTACATCAGTAATTGTAACGAGAGTGTTGTTGAACGTGGACTGAATGTGCGCAATGCCGGAGAAGATATTCTTCTTGACGGGCTTACGCGTCCTTTTAGAAGTTGCCATAACTTATGATTCCTTACGCTTACTTACGACGCGCAACGCCCTTACGTGGGCCCTTGCGCGTACGCGCGTTGGTAGAAGTACGCTGACCATTGCAGGGCAACCCCTTGCGATGACGGAGTCCACGGTAACTACCGAGGTCCATGAGACGTTTGATGCTCTGCTGAACTAGGCGACGAGCGTCACCTTCCACTTTGTATCCACCTTCGATGGTGTCACGAAGTGACTTCACATCAGAGTCGCTCAGGTCATCGACCTTCTTGTCGACGGGGATACCAGCTTCTTCACAGATCTTCAGCGCGGTCGTACGACCAACACCATAGATATAAGGGAGAGCATAAACAATTTGTTTACGCCGGGGGAGATCGATTCCTGCAATTCGTGCCATAATCTATAATCCTAGAGTCTCGTGCCTTAACCCTGGCGCTGCTTATGGCGCGGGTTGTCGCAGATAACCCGTACGACACCCTGTCGGCGGATTACCTTACACTTCTCACAAATCTTCTTGACGCTGGGTCGCACCTTCATGGGTCTTTTCCGTGTTCTCTTGGGAGGGGGGTCTTGTGGGGGTTCAGTCGGCTACTTGTGTAATTTGACCCCGATGAGGGTCATTCTGAGAGAGTCGAATTGACACCTCGTCGTCGACGAGGATCCGAACAATGGCATGGCGTAGAGAACTCGCAACATTTGCAGTTACGATTCGACCATCTTCGAGACGTACTCGATACAGGCCTTTCGGACGAATCTCAATGACTCCTCCTTGAACATCCTCGCTTTCCATTGTTCTTCTTTGTCTTTCCGCTTCTCCTTAGTGGGTCTCGCCCTATGGCCGCTACCCGAAATCTTTTTTTGTCAGCTCAAACTCTCAAGGCGTGGTGCCGGAGACTCCGAGACTGCCAAGCATTCTCTTGCTGACTTCTGGTAGCTTCCCTACCCCATCGATTCGCCGGAGCAAACCTTTAGCTTCATAATAGGGCAAGAGTGCAGAGGTCATTGCGTCATATTGATCAAGACGCGCTAGTACAGTTTCCTCTTGATCGTCGATCCGGTGGTCCAGATCAGCGTCAGCGGGAGGGGGATTATATTTGAGGTGATAGATCTGTCCAGTGCGTTTGTCAGTTCGACGCAAAGTAGCCCGCTCAAGTAGGAGGTCACGCGAAACATCAATCTGAATCACTGCGTCCAAAGGAGTACTTTTTGCCTCCAAAAGCTCGCCGAGAGCCTCTGCCTGAGGAACGGTTCGTGGAAAACCATCCAAAATAAAACCTTTTTGAGCATCATCTTGAGCGAGACGCTCTTCGACAAGTCCAATAACAACGGAATCTGGAACTAACTTCCCAGCATTCATATAAGTCTCGGCTTCTTTGCCGAGCGTTGTTCCAGCAGCGCGAGCTGCACGCAACATATCGCCTGTGGAAATTTGCGGTACGCTCAATTCAGCCGTTAACACAGCTGCCTGAGTACCTTTACCGCTCGCCGGCGCACCTACTAATACAAGTCGCATAGTCAATCTCCAGTTAGGCGGGACGCCTACCGCTTAAGCGAGTCGTTCGAGGTCCAGTTACACCCTCGTAACTCTGAGTAATCAGATGGGCTTCAATTTGTGTCACCGTCTCAAGCGCCACTCCCACACAAATCATCAGACTCGTTCCGCCGAACTGAAAGGGAACTCTAAAAGCTTGGGCAACCACCGCAGGAACCACACAGATTACCGCGACATAGACAGCCCCACCGACAGTCAGTCGTGTCACTACGCCGTCCAAAAACTCTGCCGTATGACGACCAGGTCGAATACCGGGAATATTGGCCTGCTGCTTTTTGAGGTTCTCCGCAACATCTACCGGCTGAAAAGTAACCGAGGTGTAGAAGAAACAGAAGAATATTACCAGCAGAGCAAAAAGGGAATGAAAAACCCAATCACCTCTGTTCAGAGCGCCACTAAAGGCAGCCATGCCGGGAATGTCCATGTTTGCGAGGGTCGCAGGAAACATGAGAAGGGATGATGCAAAAATGGGAGGTATCATGCTCGCCATATTCACTTTTAACGGTAAGTGAGCAGCCTCGCCCCCGTAGATTCGTCGCGCACCTTGGCGACGAGCATACTGAATTGGAATGCGTCGCTGCGCCTTCTCGAAGAAGACGACCGCGCCGACCGCGAGCAACATGATTCCTAGCACCCCAACGACCGTAAGCGCCTCAATCTCGCCGCCGGTGCCGGCCCAATATTGGCCAACTCCCTGGGGAATACCGCTCACGATACTGGAAAATATGATCAGGGAGATTCCATTGCCAATTCCGCGTTCAGTGGCCTGCTCACCTAGCCACATGATGAGCGCTGTGCCCGTGGTAAGGGTAAGAATCGTCATTAGACGGAAAGACCAGCCAGGCTCCGAAACAAGATCGCCTTGCCCAGACATGCTTGCTCCCTCCAAACCAGTCGCAATCGCGAATGCTTGAAAGACGCTGAGCACAATTGCACCGTAGCGAGTGAATGCCTCAAGCTTACGACGCCCGGACTCACCCTCTTTACGCATTTCCTCCACGGTCTTGGAAACCATGCCCATCAACTGCATGATGATGCTGGCGGAAATGTAGGGCATAATGCCAAGAGCGAAGATCGAAAGATTCGCTAGAGCTCCACCTGAAAAGAGGTTGAGCATGCCCAAAAGACCGCCCTGCTCTCTGACAAGATCGCGCATCACACCGCGATCAACACCGGGGGTACTGATAAAAATACCCACACGATAGATCGCGATAACGATGAGGCTGAATATGATCCGCCGACGCAGCTCCGGCACCTTGCCGATGTTGCTAAATCCCTGGAACAATGCCATCCGGCGGAAATACCCCTTAAACTAAGAAAGCCGATTAGGCTTTCTCAGCGTCCTTTTTGCTGCTCTTACGAACTGCTAACTCAACAACAACAGCCTTGCCGCCGAGAGCTTCGATCTTCTCGGACGCAGACTTACTAAACTTATAAGCCTCGACCGTCAGCTTCTTGGTGAGAACACCGTGAGCCAAGATCTTGACGCGAGCGCCACGAACCTGCAACAAACGAGCTTCGCGAAGTAGAGCTTCGGTCACAATTGTGCCGGACTCAAAACGCTCTAGATCGCTCAAGTTCACCTCAACCGTAACAACGGGAAAGGGCAAACGAAAACCACGCTTAGGAAGGCGACGTTGGAGCGGAGTTTGACCACCCTGAAAGTGAAGCTTATTGATGTTACCACCACTGCGCTTCTTTTGACCCTTTACACCGCGCCCACAGGTATGACCCATTTTTGACCCGGTGCCGCGCCCTTTACGCCGCTCCGAATGACGAGCGCCTGCAGGAAACTGTAGACGAGAAAGCTCAAGACTCATTACTTTGATCCTTTAGAATCAAGCTCGGTGACGTCCACAAGGTGCAATACCTTGTAGACCATGCCACGGAACGAAGGGGTGTTTGCCACCTGAACTTCGCTGCCAATGCCGCGAAGCCCCAATCCGGCGAGTACAGCACGCTGCTTTTGTGGACGACCCACAACGCTACGCTTCTGCTTTACGAGAAGACTCACCGTCATGATGCGCTCCCACTACCAGTAGCAAGGGCATCAGCCGTTCCTACGATGATCGATTGACCAGTAGCCGCGGTACCAGAGGTCGCCGCAACGGGGTAATCAGTCGCGATATCATCGTACTGCTTCTCGCGAGCGCGAGCAATGGTCTCTGGGCTACGAAGGTTCTCAAGCGCAGAAAGAGTTGCGTGAACTACATTGTGCTTGTTGTTGGTACCGATGCACTTGGTAAGAACATCGTGAATTCCAGCAGCTTCGAGAACTGCGCGAACTGGACCGCCGGCAATAACACCAGTACCTGGAGCCGCTGGCTTCAAGAGAACGCGGCCGGCACCTACGTGACCAAGAACGTCATGAGGAATGGTACGCCCGATCATGGGAACCTTGAACATGTTCTTACGAGCACGTTCACTGCCCTTGCGGATCGCTTCGGGAACTTCGTTCGCCTTACCGAAACCTACACCAACGCTACCTTCTTCGTCGCCTACTACGACCAAAGCCGAGAAACTAAAGCGACGTCCGCCTTTGACCACTTTGGCCACGCGATTGATATGGATGACTCGCTCGCGGAGCTTGTCGTCGTCGTGAAAATTGTCAAATGCCATGATTCAGCCTTGAGAGTTTCGAGCCGCGCTCAAAAGTTGAGCCCAGCTTCGCGTGCAGCCTCAGCGAGAGCTTGTACGCGGCCGTGGTAAAGGTAGCCGTTGCGATCGAAGACAACTTTGTCAATCGAATGCTTTTGGCACATCTCAGCGATGAGGGTGCCAACCTTTTTGGCAGCCTCGGTCTTGTCCGATTCCTCAAGGGATCCCTTGAGGTCTGGAGAGAGTGTAGAAGCCGCAGCAAGAGTTTTCCCAGCGTCATCGTCTACCACCTGGGCGTAGATATGCTTGGAACTCCTGAAGACAGAGAGACGCGGACGCTCCTCTGTTCCAGAAATCTTGTTACGAATACGTAGCTTGCGGCGCTCGCGCCCTGTTAACTTTACAGCCATCTTGATTGCCTTCGAGTCAAAAGACCTTATTTGCGCCCGCCGGCTTTGCCAGCCTTGCGTCGAATTTTTTCGCCACGGCGACGAATACCTTTGCCACCGTAGGGCTCTGGCGGACGAAGCCGAATGATGGTCGCACATGCTTGCCCCACCTGCTCTTTGTCAGCAGATCGGAGAATTAGTACGGTACCTTTGGAGTCCTTCGGAATCTCAGCGTCCAGACCAGCAGGGATATCAAAGCTGGTAGGATGAGAAAGACTGAGATTGAAGTGAATTATTTTGCCCTTGATTTCGCAACGGTAACCAGTGCCGTGCAATTCAAGAATTCTCTCGTACCCCCTTGCGGCACCCTCAACCATCGAGTTGATGAGTGCACGACCCAGACCCTGCAAACGCGCATGATCAGCGCCGGTAGCATCGGCTGTAACGAGAATATCGTTTCCTTCTTTCTTGGCGATGACGCCGAGAGGAAGAACTCGAGAGAGTTTACCCTTTGGACCCTGCACATCAATTGTGCTGTCCTTGAGGTGAACAGTAACGCCAGCGGGAACCGTAACCGGTCGCTTGCCAACGCGCGAAAGTCGAACTTCAGCGGCTGCCATTACCATACCTCGCAGATGAGTTCGCCACCCACCTTTTTGGAGCGTGCCTGCTTGTCGGTCATTAGACCTTGAGAGGTGCTCAGGATTGAAACGCCCAGACCATTAAGAACGCGAGGAATCTTGTCGTGTCCAACGTAGACTCGACGTCCAGGCTTTGAAACCCGACGAATTCCCTCGAAGGCAGCAACGTGACCGTTGCCGTACTTCATGGTCACCGTGATAGTCTTGCGCTTCTGAGGGCCCCATTCTTCTTCAGAAACTGAAGAGACGTAACCTTCTTGTTGCAGGAGTTCCGCGATGCTTTTCTTAATTTTGCTGGAAGGAATGCGTGTCACATCGTGACGAGCCAAGGCTGCGTTACGAATGCGAGTCAACATATCGGCAATAGGATCGGTCATCATAATATCACCAACTTGCCTTGGTTACGCCCGGGAGTTCACCCTTAAGCGCCATGCTACGCATACAAATGCGGCATAGATTGAAATCTCGGTAAACTGCTCGAGAGCGGCCACAAACGTGACAACGACGTACAGCTCGTGTGGAGAATTTGGGGGGCCGATTCATTTTTGCCCACTGACATGCGCGTGCCATAATTCTTGATCCTCCGCCTTAGTTCCGGAAAGGCATTCCCAAACCAGCGAGGAGCTCTTTAGCTTCTTCGTTGGTACGGGCACTGGTTACGACGGTGATGTTCAAACCCTTGACCTTGTCGACCTTGTCGAACTCAATCTCGGGGAAAACGATTTGCTCTTTGAGGCCGAGAGTATAATTACCGGCGCCATCGAAGGCTTTGCCGCTGACGCCGCGAAAGTCGCGAACACGAGGCAAACTCAAAGTGATGAGACGGTCCAAGAACTCCCACATGCGGTCGCGACGAAGAGTCACACGACAACCGATGGGCATACCCTCACGCAACTTGAAGCCCGCGATGGACTTTTTAGCGCGTGTGGTAACAGCCTTTTGACCAGTAATGGTTCCGAGTTCAATCACTGCGGAGTCCAAAATCTTAGGGTTAGCTACAGCTTCACCCAAACCCATGTTCACAACGATTTTCTCGATGCGAGGGGCTTGCATTGTGTTCTTGTAGCCGAAGCGTTCCATCAACTTAGGATGAACCGTCTTCTTATAAATCTCCTGCATGCGAGGAGTCTGTCGAGTTGCTTCGGTCATGATTTCTTCTCCGCGCTCTCATCAGAGGCAGCAGCTTCAGTCTTCACGATTACGGCACCGCTCTTAGCGACACGGACCTTTTTACCGTCACGCTCTTCGAACTGAACCCGAGTGGGTTTCCCGGTTTCGGGGTCGATGGGCATCACGTTACTGATGGCAAGGGGAGCAGGAATCTGCACAATGCCACCAGCGGTTTGCTGTGTAGGAGCGAGGTGGCGCTTCTTGAGGTTAACTCCCTCAACAATCACGCGACCGCGGTCGAGATCGATACGGGCAATCTTGCCCTTTTGGCCCTTGTGGTTTCCAGAAACAACAAGAACTTCATCTCCGAGAAGAAGGCGATTCATTTTACAATACCTCCGGCGCGAGAGAAACGATTTTCATGAACTTGCGAAGACGCAACTCACGAGCTACCGGTCCGAAAATACGGGTTCCGACGGGCTCCTTATTTGCGTTCAACATCACAGCGCTATTCTCGTCGAAACGAATATAGCTGCCATCAGGACGGCGATTTTCGCGTTTTGTGCGAACAACCACAGCCTTCATGATAGACCCTTTCTTCACCTTGCTGTTAGGCATGGCCTCCGAAACGGTCACAACGATTACGTCGCCGATGCCGGCATAGCGCCGACGTGATCCACCGAGAACCTTGAGGCATTTAACCAACTTGGCTCCGGAGTTATCAGCAACCTTGAGGACGGATTCTGTTTGAATCATCTACTTGGTTCCTCTCTCAGCCTGCGAGGGCTGGGCGGTCGATGAGCTTGCTCACCTTCCAACGCTTTTCTTTGGACAGGGGGCGAAACTCTTGAATCTCAACTCGGTCGCCCGCGCGGAATTCATTTGCCTCGTCATGCGCTTTGTAGCGCTTACGTAGCTTGATGTACTTCTTGTACATCGGGTCCATCCGGTAACGGGTAACCTCGACGACAACAGTTTTGTTCATCTTGTCGCTTCGGACGCGACCGATGAGGCGACGAATGCGGGACTTATGCCCTTCATGATCAACGCTCATGCTTTCACTCCTTCGGAAGTAGAGCCTTCGGGCGCACGAGTGCGCTCAGTAATAACTTGTTCGATGCGCGCAAGATCCTTGCGCACTTTGCCGGGTAGGCTCGTATCCTCTAATTGACCGACCGAATTCTTCATCTTGAAGGTGAAGAGATCTTTGGACAATGAGGCTTTCAATTCGGAAAGGTCGTCACTCGACTTTTCGCGGAGATCAACAATCTTCATTAGAGTGCACCTCGTGCTAGAAAGCGTGTAGAGACGGGAAGTTTTGCAGACGCGACCTTAAAGGCAGAGCGAGCAAGTTCCTCGGGAACACCAGCGAGCTCGAAGAGAACTCGTCCAGGCTTGATAACCGCAACCCACGATTCAACGCTGCCCTTACCTTTACCCATTCGAACTTCGAGGGGCTTTTTGGTGAGGGGTTTGTCGGGGAAAATACGAATCCAGAGCTTGCCCTGGCGCTTGACGTGACGCTGAATCGCCATACGACATGCCTCGATCTGACGAGACGTGAGGAAGTGACGGTCCGTAGCCTGAAGAGCGAAGTCGCCGAAAGACACATCGCTACCGCGCCATGCCATGCCGCGGTTCTTGCCCGTCTGTACTTTACGAAATTTGGTTCGCTTCGGTTGCAGCATGACTTATGCCCCCTGCGCCGCAGCGGTACGACGTGCTCTGCGTTGCAGAACCTCGCCCTTAAAGATCCACACCTTGATGCCAATGATGCCGTAGGTGGTCTTTGCTTCTGCAAAACCATAATCGACGTCAGCACGCAACGTATGAAGAGGAACCCGACCATCGCGGTAAGACTCGATGCGACCCATCTCAGCTCCGCCGAGACGACCAGCACAACGAATGCGAACACCCTTTGCGCCAAACTTCATCGCCATACCGAGACTCTTCTTCATAGCGCGACGAAACGCGATACGACGAACGAGTTGGGTTGCGATGTTTTCGGCAACGAGTTGAGCGTTTGTTTCGGCCTTGCGGACCTCTTGAACGTCAATGAACACCTCGTTGTCAGTAAAAGACTGAACACCGGGAAACTTGGTCTCACCACGAGCGGCAGTTTTTAAGTTGCCGATCTTGAGAGTCTCAATACCCTTGCCGCCTTTACCAATCACCATGCCGGGGCGTGCAGTGAAGACGATTACTTTCGCCTTGTTTGCTGCGCGCTCGACCTCGATGCTCGAGATGCTTGCGTTACCGAGGTACGATTTCACCGCACGACGAATGCGAATGTCTTCATGGAGCCACTTGGTGTAACCTTTGGCTTCGTACCACTTACTCGTCCAGGTTCGGATGACTCCGAGCCGAAAACCGTATGGATGTGTTTTCTGTCCCATGCTTAACGCTGTTCCAGCTCGATGGTGATATGACTGACGCCCTTAACAATTGGCGTCGCACGGCCCATGGCGCGAGGACGCCATCGACGAAGATGTGAATTTGGCCCCTGATCTACAGTTGCCTTGCTGATGTAAAGATTGGTCGCTGAGGGTGCTTTCAGCTTCGCATTCGCCACTGCGCTCGCGAGGAGCTTTTTGACGATGGGAGCCGCTGCCTTAGGAGTAAACTCGAGAAGCTGAAGAGCTTCGTCGGCATCCCGGCCTCGGACCATATTGATCACCACTCGTGCTTTACGAGGGCTGATGCGCTGGAAGTTAGCTTTGGCGCTGCTGATCATTGCGACAATTCCGTTGAGCGAGTCATCTCTCTAATCTAGAGATATCTCGCGTTGCCCCAGAAGGGCTGTTTCAGATGTCTACCGACTTGCACCGCCGGTTCAACCAATGAAGGTTGCCTAGTGGGTTTGTTGATAGAGCGGGTTTTCCGAGAGTGACCAGGTTAGAAACAACCGGGCTCTCAAGGAGAGACGATGAGTAGCAAAGAGAACTCACCAGTGCAAGGTGCAGGGGAGATGATTTTGCGATTCCTGGTCGAATTTCTCGAGGAAAAGTAAAATCCTGAACGTCTGTTGAGGACATTCTCCCCGGGTTGGAACAATCAGAAGATGTCCCAACCCGTGAAAGAACCTAGTTGAGAGCAATCTCAGCTAGGCAGGAGCCGGGAACTTGCGTTCCCAGCCCGTTCTAGCGCTTTCGCTTGTCGCCAGCGTGACCATTGAAGGTACGCGTGGGAGCAAACTCACCGAACTTATGACCCACCATATTTTCTGTCACAAATACGGGAACGAACTTGCGCCCATTGTGTACAGCAAAGGTGAGGCCAATTGCCTCGGGGAAGACAGTGGAACGACGGGACCAGGTCTTAATAACCTTTTTGGAGCCTTCGGCCTGTGCCTTCTCGATTTTGTTCATGAGGTGGCCGTCGATAAACGGACCCTTGGAAATACTGCGCGCCATTTATCGTGCCTTCCGGTTCTTGACGATCATTGATTGGGTTCGCTTGTTCTTACGAGTCTTCAGACCCTTGGCGAGTTGACCCCAAGGAGAACAAGGATGACGACCACCGCTTGTACGTCCCTCACCACCACCCATGGGGTGATCGACGGGGTTCATGGTGACGCCACGGTTATGTGGACGACGACCTAACCAACGATTGCGGCCAGCTTTACCTAGCTTAGCGTTTTTGTGTTCACCATTGGAAACCTGACCAACAGTCGCACGGCAATTGACGTGGATCTTGCGAACCTCGCCGCTGGGAAGCTTAACTAAGCCAAACTTCTCATCTTTTGCCATGAGTGTAGCGGACACTCCTGCGGAGCGAACCAACTGTCCACCTTTACCGAGACGCATCTCGATGTTGTGAATGGCGGTTCCGGTGGGCATTGCCGATAAAGGCATGCTGTTTCCGGGTCGAATATCGGCCTTTGCACTCGAGATGACAGTATCACCCTTAGACAAACCGTCGGGAGCCAGAATGTAAGCTTTCACGCCGTCGGCGTAATAAAGTAGAGCCAAACGCGCGGTGCGGTTAGGATCGTACTCGATCTCAGCTACCTTTGCAGGAACACCAATCTTTTGACGCTTAAAGTCAATGATGCGGTAACGGCGTTTATGACCACCACCACGAAAGCGGCTGGTGATACGACCGTTATTATTACGACCACCTGATTTATTAGCACCTTCAACAAGCTTCTTTTGGGGAGTACTTGTTGTTAGCTCAGCAAAATCGGGGCCCTGCAACGAGCGACGACCAGCGGATGTAGGTTTATAAGTTCGGATACCCATCTTATGCCTCGCTATCCTCTTCAGCTACCTCATCAAAGAATTGAATGTCACTGCCCTCGCAGAGAGTGACTATCGCTTTCTTCCAATTAGGGCGCTTCATGTTCTTGCGACCGAGACGCTTAATTTTGCCGCGTTGGATCAGCGTGTTTACACTGGCTACCTTCACGTCAAAAAGCTTCTCCACTGCGTCGCGGATTTGAATCTTGTTGGCCTTGAGCTCAACTTCAAAAGTAACCTGATTCTCGTCTTCTTTGAGAGAGGCCGCTTTTTCAGTCAAAGCGATGGGGCGCTTGATGATTTGTGTTGGAGTCATGCGTTCTGCTCCTCTTTTGTGCCCTTGAGACAACGAGCCTCAATGGCCTTGATTGCATCCTTGGACACAACGAGGTGATCGTGACGCAACAGGTCGTAAACATTGACGCCCTCCGGAGGGAGAAAGTCGTTGTCCTTCATGTTGCGTACAGAGAGACGAAGGTTCTGATTGGTGGCATCGTCAACAACAAGATTCTTCTTGCCAACTTTGAGACCAGCGAGCACACCGGCCAAGGCCTTAGTTTTGACCTCGCCGAGTTCGATGTTCTCAACCACGGTGCAGCGTCCCTCTTTGATCAGGAGACTAAGAACACCTCGGAGTGCACTTGCACGAACTCGTCGAGGGGGACGGTAGCTCCAATCTTGAGGCTTGGGGGGATGAGCTCGTCCACCGCCAATGAAGAGCGGCGCACGAATGGAACCGTGACGTGCACGACCCGTTCCCTTTTGCTTGTAGATTTTTTTGCTCGAACCTTTAACGGCAGAGCGCTCCTTCGCAGCGCGCGTTCCGGCGCGCTTCGAAGCAAGCTGAGCCACGACCACCTCTTGAAAGAGTTGCTCGCGGATTTCAGCTGCGAAAACCTCATCAGCAAGTTCAACCTCGCCGACTTTTTCGCGCTTCAAATTGTAAACGTCAATTTTTGCCATGTGACCTCAGGGAGCCTTAGCTCTTAATCTCAACGTCAACACCAGCGGACAAGTCGAGCTTCATCAGGGCCTCTAGGGTCTGAGGATTGGGCTCAAGAATGTCGATGAGACGCTTGTGGGTGCGTACCTCAAACTGCTCACGCGCTTTCTTGTCGACGTGGGGACCACGCAGAACGGTATAGCGGCGAATTGAAGTAGGCAGGGGAATGGGGCCCGCAACGCGAGCACCTGTTCGATGAGCAGTTTCGACGATGTCCGCAGTGGACTTGTCAAGGAGCTGATGATCAAACGCTTTTAGACGAATTCGGATTTTGGTAGTAGTAACCATTTGATTTTCCGGGGGTTTACTCGAGGATTTCGGAAACCACGCCGGCGCCGACAGTGCGGCCACCCTCGCGGATTGCGAATCGCATCTGGGCTTCCAGAGCGACGGGAGTGATGAGTTCGATTTCCATCGTGATGTTGTCTCC